>Ga0126342_10009972_pt1 | contig 16996 bp, 18 predicted proteins | sample Cyp1metagenome_FD_92528 | JGI IMG/M metagenome (GOLD analysis project Ga0126342, IMG submission 92528) | Coral microbial communities from Lord Howe Island, Old Settlement Bay, Australia - Cyphastrea 1 metagenome | ecosystem: Host-associated > Invertebrates > Cnidaria > Coral ... | reverse complement strand
TTAAGGAATTTTAAGGAATTTGGTGAGGATTCACCATGAGATGTTGACAGACTTGGAGGGACCGTGCCTTACCCAAATGCCGGGGACCAGTTAAATACCACAAGTTTGGTGCGACTCCACATCGATGACACCAAGAACTAACTCTATCACGTGGTTGGGAAACTCGATCCCTAGCCGCAACTGGCTCCAATTTTTCGTTGCTCCCTCCGAACAGTTCCCTCCAGGCTCCCTCGCCTCAGTCACCAAGTCCTCTAAGACCTCGTCTCCTGTCACTCCTGTACTGCTCACCACCTGCAGGTGGCGAAGAAATCTGAAAGTTCTGGGGGCATGAAACTAACCATGGTATGGAGGTATCATGGGGATATCGGGATATCATGTTTGGATATAGTTGGGTGTACAAGAAACAATATGATACAAATATGGTCTTGTCTGAAAATTGGCATTTACCTCCCATAAAATGGCCTTTTCGTGTGGGAAAAACCATGATCGACCATGACATTTTTGTGGTCAAGCCTAAATGGAATGGGATGCCGTGGCGACACAGTGGGCTACTAGAAATCCACCCATGTTCAACAGGCCATCTCCATATGGAGGTTTCAGTCATGTTGGATATCCCGGAAGGCATTAGGCGCTTGATCATCAGGTCATAAGCTTGGGGATCCCATTGAGGCAGACATCTAAAAATTAGCTGGTGCAATTCACAAGCCAATGGATCATCATTTTCCCCATGAAAAATACCATCTGTGAGGACACTCCGAATCTTTTGAATAACCCCAAATATCTTATTGGCTGGTTGTATAGTCCTATGATATCGGCACTAGATCATCATTCAGAATCATTCATATCACGAATCTGGATAAGTCATGAAAAGCTATCCAACCTGAACCAAAGTCATCTGTGAGAGTTTCCCTAAACCTTTCCATCATTCCAGTAGCAGTGACGTCCTTTGAATTCAAATATTTTCCCAACCAGTCTTATCCCATTACACCTCATTATGTGGTTGGTACATAATATCCATTTGTATCCATGTAATCCCACTATCGTGCTATGGATTTCTTCAATTTATTCCCAAAAAAACCAATGCCTTGAGGCCATTTCTTTGGGCCGCAGGCTGAGCAAAGGGGCAGAGCCGCAGACCTAGAATCATTGTGTCCACCTCAGTGCGTGAACAAACATGTGAACAAAAATTTTGAAGTCCGAGGAAATTTGGGGAACACGTGTGAAAAATCCCATGTTTTAGAAAGTATACAGTTTTTTAAAAAAAAAGTTTCATTTGACATTTGATTTTGGGCGGGACTTTGAATCCAGCATTTTGAGACTAAGGCAGTTGCAATCCACACCCGGAAGTTGAGACCCTGTCAATTCAAACAGACGACCCACAGAGAGCAGCCCCGTCTAAAATTTAAAAGGAGACCATGTAATTTTGGGCTCAATAAGTTTGAAGCCAGGCAAAAATTGCAGGACGTTTACAGTGTCTTTTCAGGGAAAATGATGGACGACGGATGAAATTTCTAGTTGACTCCTTGTAAAAAATGATGGTTTCCTGAAATGGGTGTACCCCTAAATGGATGGTTATATTGGAAAATCCCATTCAAATGGATGATTTGAGGATACCCCTGCTTTAGGAAACCTCCGAATGATGGTTTAGGTTCAGTCGTTTAACCCAAAGAATGCTTCGCTCAGACAGGGTGTGTACCATTCGCTGCATAGTGGACGCCTACTGGCTGATTGATTGGATTCCCAGTTAGTTACTAACTGACCCCATGCTTCGACATGACCGCTTGACATCCCCAAACATATTTCTTGGTGAATCTCCCGTTGATGTGTTGCACCCAAAAGACATCTCTGCCGTGGGCCCTGGTGTTCACATGGGATAGTCAGTGGGCCCCTCATCCCACCATCATTCAATCAGGGATTCCGCAATGTTCATGCCCATATCAACCATAGTAACCTCTATGAATCCCTTCACAACTATGTTGTTGAATACCCCGCAAACAAAACCCTTGTGAAATGTCTTGGATTTGTTCATTTTGGGAGGATTTACTATTTGGGGGGAATGGGATTGGGGGATCACTATCCCCCTTTTTGTGGGTAAATCTTCCCAATTTTCACCATGGCACCCAGCGGCCTACGGCCGCAGAGTGCTGATCTTGCACCAAGGCCCGCCCCAACGCCCGCCGTTTCCTCGCCGATCCGCAGGGAACGGAGTGGTTTTTTTATGGGAAAATCGACAGGACACCTGGCGGACTGGGGGTTTGGAAGACACTCAAAGTCGAATCCATAAGTTTAATGAATTCTAGTCCATTCAGGTGGTTTAATCATGTTTGATATCCGATAAATTGTCAATATGCCTTCGAGTAAACCAACATAGATATATACGGAAAACCCATGGGGAGGACCAATTCGTTGGGTCCATTGCTACAGCACTAGATCGTTGAGCACGAAACGTTAGGAAATGATCTGTATTTATTGTGGGGTTTCCTGGATCTGAGTGTTGGTTTGGTGGAGGGTACCAGTCAAGCATTCTGTCTCCTTTACATGTTTTGTTTGCCTATGTTGGTCCGTTTTTCTTAGATGAATGGGAGAATGGTAGTTGGCTGGGCGAGCGTAGAAGGCCGCGTCACGAAAGAGTGTTTTTGCGGTTTGACGTGTGTGGCGTCACAGCGTGAGCGCATTTTTTTGAATTTCCATGTTTTTTGACTCAAGGAAACACATTTGTTTCTTATTGTTGGGTCCTTTTTTCGCGTTTGGGGGGTTGGGGTGGGGTGCGGCAATAACGTTCACTTGCATTTGCCCGCACACACACACACAAACGTGATGCTACGCACATACACGTCATGCTACGCTGCTGGGCATTCTCTTGCGCTTCCACATACACGTCATACTCTGGTACTGAACGTTCTCTTGCACTTCCACATACACGTCATGCTACAATGAAACACAAGTGCATGCCCAATGCCAGTTCATTCACCAACAAAACACAGTAAACTGTCTCAAGTGAAGTAATTATTTTTGACGGAGAAAATGGCACGCAAAGATAGGAACATGCACCTTTGAACCTACACTGATCCAAGTGCTTCAAAGATAACATGGTTGTGCGCAAAACCATACGGTCATCTATCACTGCCCGACCATGTCGGTGGGAAACTCTATATAAGTAGCTCCTTGGCCCCCCATTTTATAGAATAAATACCCTTAGCTCCGTAGCTCCCTCCAACCACTGGATTTTTGGCTTTTGGGCTTGATCGCAAGTGAGACTTGCGGCTGAAACAGGTCTGGAATCCGTACCTGTAATACACATACGTGAGGCAGTCTTAGATACATACACTGGGTTTCGCACCAAGATATCTTGCCGTGTACGTTACAAAGGTTGCGCAAGGAGACGTGAATTGCTCAAAAGGTTGGACGGAAGGTGAGCGTTCGAGCACGTATTTCTATGGTGAACTAAGATGACAAATGTTCCAAATTTTGCTCCAATGGAACTACGAATTCCAAAGTTCACGAAACACAGCTTAGTAAAACGTATTGGAATTGAAGCATATGTTTCACTTTGTGATTGGCCTTTGTTGACAAGGACTTTGATCCACGGCCAATTCTGGTGGACAGACTTATACCCATGTTATACCGTCCAAATCTGATAATTTGTTACCTACTAGTAGCTATCGAAAATGGCCAGAAATAGATGATTCATGAATATTCACCATGGATTAGCCATCCTTTTTCAGAGGGTGGTTTTTCCAGTTCGCAAACTGTTAAATGACCATGTTATACCCATGATACCTCCCATCCCTCGGTCCTGGACATCGCTCCAGCGATCATTCCAGCGATCATTCCAGCGCGATTTTCGCGAGCTGAGGCAGCTGGAAGACCTGAAATCCCCATGTTTTTGGTAACCCTAAAAGCCGAAATATATGGAAGACATTTGAATGAAACCATTCAGAGGGGAAAGAGAAACAAAAACCGTCCTTGAATGTGAAAAGCTATCTTTTCAGATATGTCCAGTGAGATCTTACTGGCACAAACACCTAAGTAGGACATGAATCTTTCAAACACGGGGAAACTTCACTGGAGATAGCAAATTGTGGCCAACAGTCCAGGATATGTGACTTTCACGCCGAGAATTGTGTTTCGGTCCTGGAACAACATATAACTTTGGATTTTGGTGGATCTGGAGTTCCCAATGTTCCCAGTGTTTGGATGTTGCTCCACTTGTCCCCTGCGTCTTTGTGGAGTCTTCCATCTGCAGGATCCGCCAACACTTCCGATCCGAGAACCAAAACAGCTGCACCGAGAGCTCCCGCATCCCACATAGTACTGCAACTGATTGTAGTAACTCATTTATGAAAAGCCCTTTTGGGATCATGAACACGACAATCATGGCTCACGGAAAGTAATTTACACAGATCATGAATTGTTGAACAGGAATATCAAAATAGCAACCTTCACCATGGTAAGTATCATTTCATTTCCATATCTTAGTCGCCAATCAATTGCTTCATCTCTTCCCAGCGAAGCCTCGAATCTGCAAAGCATTGTCACAATGGGCCCATGTCGCAGCGGTCGCAGCGGTCGCAGCGGTCGCAGCACTCGCAGCGGTCGCGGCGTTAACCAGCAGTGCCATAATATAAGCGATGCAGAGCTGAACCCAACACACCTTGACGTCATGTATGAAAACGTATGGTATTTATTGATCTATGAATGTGCTTCTTATGTGTCCATTCATTGATTTGTTTGTTTTATCTAGCTATAACTATCCTTGGATGATCTTCCGGATAGAACGGGCATATCCACAGGTCCAATAAAACCGGTCCTGAAGCTTTGGCACAGCAGAGAGCTGGTGGTTGAGTCAGTGAGATCCCCACAACATGCGGAAGGAACAAACGAAAGCAACCACAATTGTTGGGAAATCCGAAGAACTGCCGACATGTGGGAGAAAACCTACTGAGTCCCTGAAGCTGGAGCCCAAGCTCTGAGCCATGTATCAGAATGGAGCCACTTCAAAAAAAATGACCAAAGTCTCCGCTTTTTTCAATCCCTTTCCGCTTTCCCATCTTTTCCGGGCCTTGGGGGTCGGAATTTTCGCTGGTCTGGTTGATGCTTACTGTAACATCTGGAGAATTCTGGAGAAACACCCACCCCAACATATCCCAACCATCTCTTAAAGCTCTCTGAAGCAAAACCTGCACTACCACTGACTCGGAGCTTCGGCACCTTGACCCTATGTGCCAGCGGTGTCTCATGTTGCGTCCAATCGAACAAATCTTCGATGGACACACGGCCATCCTCAGCGCTGGTCACACCATGTTGCAGGCAACTGGCTTTCCTGCAAATGTCCCCTGAAAATTATAAATTCTGGAAATATATATATATATACATATATCTATATATATGTATATATATATACATACACAACATACATATACATATATATATATATATACATATACATATATATACATATCTATATATATATGGGGTTACAAGATGCTACAACTACCCATAGCTTGCAGTCATTCCGTTGAGTTGTTTAGGGATTATGGTGCCATCCTGATTCATTTTGTCACTGGAAGTGCCACATTGGAGATAGCCCTCTGTAAATGATAGAGACAGTGATAATTCACCGGGCTTGTGGTGATATCTATATGCATCAAACCTTGACCTTTTCCAACGAATGTATACAGTATTCGATGTTACAGTGTCAATGTTGTTTCTCAGGCCAGAAATGGTCAAGACTTCACCACGTCACCACTTCCGAGGTTGTAGGTACCCTCACCCCCTCTGCTATCAGGCCATGCCAAGGGACCACAACGCCAACAGTTTCAAAGATATTTCTCAACTCCATTTCCTGTCAGATGGGATGAAAATGTCTTGGACCCGCTACTGTATGGGGCCCTTGGGGGTTTCCAAAAGCGCCTGAAATAAAAAACTTCAGGGAGGGAAACTCTTCCAGAACCTGGCTTTGCTCGTCATCGATTTTCGAGCTGCAAAACGAACAGAGTCCTAGTACAACTCCTGACCAAACAAAACCCATCCCTCAGCCAAGAAAGTCTGGCCAACAACCTATGGATCGCACCAACGTTCAGCAACCTCTTTGGTTTTGTTCCACCGATGTTCCACTTCCTTTCCAAGATATGGCTATGCCGCTAGGCTATGCCATTGCACCCAAATAAGCAGGTGCAGACACAGGATTACCCAAATGCTCCTGGGCAGGTAAAATTGGAGAAAATGCACTGGATCACTTTCAAAACGCAGACCCACTGCAGCCGATCATCGTCATCTAAGGGCCATTCGATTGGAACTTTGATGCCGACCCTACTCATGGGAACAGGTTTTCTTCAACAAAACTAAGCAAAATAAGTTTTAAAGAAAACTATTCCGCCCATCAAAAATGGCAGATAGCTATGGGATATGGGTCAAAATTGCAGAAGTTCTCCAGATTTTTATTCTGGTTAAACTCAATTCGTTCCTCCAACTGGTTCCCCGTGGTGGATCGACAAGTCCATCTGTGGCGCGTGGTCTTCGGTGCCCACCGAGGCCACCGATGCAAGTTCCAGGTCTCTATGGGACGATCTCCAATAAATCGGGTAGGTTAGCAACCCACTATGTAGATATATATATATATATACATACAGTTATATACAGTTATACATATATTTATGTATATACTAATATATATATATATAATTATATATATATATATGCATTGAGTTTGTAAATATATACGTTTTTATATACATATATATATATGCCAATCGACCGGGGTATAACTCGAATGGTTCATTCGAACATGTCTTGACCTGGCTATCCACTGCTTTCATCGGTGGCTTCCACACGGTCGAAGAAACGGAGAGAGTGCCGTCTCGGAGCAAGTCTCACATGGAAAACTTGGGGCGAACATGAAGATCAAAAGCAGAAACAACAAAGCCAGTGGCACCCAGCATGAAAATATTGAGATCTGTGTTCAAAGAATCTAAGACCATGGCAACTGTGGCACTGAGCACCTACATTATTGTCTGTCACAGGGGTTGCCCAAAAAATAATTCCCCAGGAATTTCGATGGTTCGGTTTCTGGATGGGTCGTTTGCTGATGATTTACCAGCGAGGACCCTGCCTGGCATTAGAAGAAGTATTCCGGAGTGGCCAACCAGTCAACGAAGACAGGGCCCACAAAGTCGTGAAACCCAAACACTGATGGATTTCTAACTATATATGATTATATAATATTACGTATGTATTGCATGTTTGAAATATGTGTATATATTACATACATATGTATATATATATACATATATATATATACATATACATATATATACATATACATATATATATATATATATATGTATATATATATATATATTACATACATATGTATATATACCTATATATATATACATATATATATTATGTGTATATATATATATATATGTGTGTACATACATGTATGTGCATATGTATGTGTATATATATACATATGTATGTATGTATATATATGTATCTACATATATGTATATATATATACACGTAATGTATATATATATACACACGTAATGTATATATATATATGTGCTGTTTAGATATATATATATAAGTTTAGAAACTATATGCATCTTACCAAACTTGATCATAATCGGGGCTTCACCAACTCTGGAGGCTCACTCTCAGCCTTCGGTCCTGGGGATCATCGGAAATCGATTCTGTCGTGACATGTGATACCCCTAGGTACTTGTATCATCTTGTGTCAAATCTATGCATCTGATATTTTTTGGGTACATTGCACCTCGAAGTTTCCAGGCGCTTCTTTGGTTCAAAGGGTGCAACTCATGTTAAACAACATATGTGTTTTTTTCATACCCATGATATCAGATTATTGTCACTACCAGGCCTATTAGATTACTCAAATATCCTCTAATTATTAGTCACAAGCTCTTGGGGAGGTTGTATAGCTGCCAAGTTTCCCTCGAAAAGGGATGTTTGAATTCAACCAAAGAGGCAAAATACATTAAAATACGAAGCCTTCTGGGCAATGCCACCCCCTAGTTTCCCCAACTCCTCGTCTGCTTTCTCCACCAAGGGACTACAGGTCTTTCAATTTCGCAAGGATCAGTGCACGGAGGTACTTATTTTGGGTGGCCAACTGCTGGAGTTCCCTTTGACGCTGGGGTTCCTGTCTGCGAGTCCCGCGACAAATCCCACAGAGCAACGTGGTCGATTCTACGCCACCAACAGTAGCAACAAAATATAACATATAACAAACTTTACCTTTGGACATGCGAAAACATGCGAAAACATGCGAAAGCATTTCCAGTGGCCGCAAATTCCAAATTGTTGTTGACGCACCTCCAACTCCAGAGCGCGTTCGATCATGTCTTTGTAGCTGTTCCGCAGGAATTTGCGTGGCCGTCCCTTCTTCAACGCGTGGTGTACATGACACAAGGCACATGTTGCCTGGCATCCACCTTGGTTCACGGAGTAGACGCAAGGTTCGCAGCCTTGAATCTTGCACACCTGCCGAGCTGCACGCAACAATTGTAAATGTTGATGAACTGTGTTCAACCTTCAAATTTCACAGTCCTCACAGTGCTCCATGGATGCAAATGGTACAATTGTTTCCTGCTGGTGGTTTCGACATGTTGAAACCTGAAAATGTCGAAAGTCAGGATCACCATACCGGGTAGGATTTTTAACCGGCTGAAACCACCAACCAGTGTTTCCACACCTCCCCCATGGGCCCCCCAATGGGCGAGGATATCTCCGCGTTCGCTTCCACGGCTTCAGCTTCCAATGCAAAGTTTCCTTCTACGAAATCTGCAACAACTAAGTCCACAACTAGGAAGGCATTTTGGCAGATCATAATATGATCATCCAATTTTTCCCCAAACAGTCTCTGGTCACAATAGGGGTTCTTACGGTAATGGTTAAGGTGTTGTTTCGATTCAAGGCTGGCGTGTCCGGCAAATTTGATGGTGGCCCTTACAAGAAAGTCTCATTTTACCAGCGCGCCGTGCTCCAATTTTTGCGCTATGTACATTTTGGGCAGACGTGGGACTTCCGGGGCATTTTGAGGTCTGGAAGGTCGTTTTTTTGCGTGACAGGTGCAGGACATGGACGTTTTTTAATCTGCGTGGAATTCGTATCACTTTCTGCACGCTGCTGAAACGTTGGCAGGCGCAGGTCCAAATCAGAAATGGTTTCGGAGGCAATTTTCCCTGGCAGGCACAATATTTGGTGAACTTGGACGATGTTTTGAAAAGCTCGAAAATCTTCTTTTGTGAAACTTTTGTCGCTTTGGATTTGGTACATGATGATGATTTCACGTGGCAAGCGCAGTGCTTCAGATGCTTTGGGTCCATTTTTTGTGGCAAGCGCCATACTTTAGAGACAACCTAACGAAAAAAATCGTGTTTCACATTTTACATTTTCTATGTTCATTTTTCGTGGTGCGCGCAGTATTTGGTGAAATTCTAACATATGCTCGCGGAAACCATCGGCGCTTTGCGCGTGTTAAATCGCTCTCGCCTGATCCCTCGCGCAGCCCTCTCGGCACTTTGTGCGTGTCAAATCGGTCTCGCCTGATCCCTTGCGCAACCCTCTCGGCACTTTGTGCGTGTCAAATCGGTCTCACCTGATCCCTCGCGCAACCCTCTCGGCACTTTGTGCGTGTCAAATCGGTCTCGTTGTGGCGCGGTGCTGATTTTGAGATTGCTCGCGCAACCCGGGCACTTTGGGCGTGTCATATCGCCCTCGTCTGCGGCACGGTGCTGATTCTGTCAAAGAGGTCTTGCGCGGAGATCTTGACATGGAGATCTTTTGCAAAGAGGTTGCGCAGAGATCTTGACAAGAGATGACAAGAGATCTTTCACAGAGATCTTGCCAAGAGATCTCTTTTAGAGAGATTGAACAGAGATCTTATTTACAGATCTCTTACAAAGATCTTGCGTGGAGACTTCAAATAGAGACCTTGTGCAGAGACCTTGCTCGTGTAGAGATTTTGTACAGAGACCTTGCGAAGAGAACAGGTATTGCTATATAACATATTTTTTATACAGAGTTTGAGCAACTATTTTACTTAGAAATTTCTTATAGACATCTTGCGTGGAAAAATGTTTGTAGACGCCTTGTACCGAGAACCTTACAAAGGGATCTTGCACAGCAGCTTCTACAGAGATCTTGTCAAGGAGATTTAGCACACGATCTTCTAGGGAGATCTTCACAAAGGGACCTTGCAGAATCTAGCCTGGTATCTCTTCATGTTCCTTGCGACACTGTTCCGGGTTCTTGTCGGGATAGTTGGTCATCCAACTTGAATTTTTGTTTCATCTCAACTTGACAACCCCGGGTTGATAAATTTTGACTATGAAAATTGAAGGGTGATCCCATCACATAGTTGTCCAAACGAATGTCCAAATAAATCTACATGACTATTCAAATTGGTACCCCCAGCAAAACCCCGGTTTTTTTTGGGAGCTCCTGGGGCTGCGGAGGTAGAGCCCCCTCAGACCATAGCTTTGCCATCGGCGCTCCAAAGGACCAACTCTGGCGTCGAGGACGGGGAAACTCCTGGAGGGGATGTTGGGGAAGTGGAGGATGAGCCTAACACGTTAAAATTGAAAAGAAGTCGTACACTTGTTTCATGGGAATGTGATTGACCTGTGGGTTCGGGGAAACAGATATTTATCTATATCTATATGTTTATGTCTATATATATGTATATGTAAATATATATATAATATTTAAAAGTATTATATGCAATATATATAATGTAAGATAAAACGTAATATATAATGTAATATATAGTGTAATATATACTGTTATATATAAAGTAGAGCTTCGCAAATGGGCGATGCCGTAAGGGTTATGTATAGTAGTGTGGGCGTTGGTGTTGTTCATGTGCTCGGCGTGTGCGCACAGGTGCAGAGCACAGTATGATGTGTTTTTCAAACCGCTGTTTGTAACACATTTTTTGTCGCATTTTTGTGTTGTTTGTTGTTTGTTTGTTTGTTTGTTTGTTTGTTTTTTTTGTTTGTTTTTGTTTGTTTTTGTTTGTTTGTTTGTTTTTTTGTTTGTTTGTTTGTTTGTTTGTCTGTTTGTTTGTTTGTTTGTTTGTTTGTTTGTTTGTGTGTTTGTTTGTTTGTTTGTTTGTTTGTTTGTTTGTTTGTTGTTGTTGTTGTTGCTGTTGTTGTTGTTGCTGTTGCTGTTGCTGCTGCTGTTGCTGTTCTTGTTTTTCTTGTTATTGTTTTTCTTGTTTTTGTGTTTTTTGTTCTTCTTGTTCTTTTTGTTCTTCGCGTTCTTGGGCCCTAAAAACCGTCACATTGTTGGTGTTTTCGATTGGTTTGATAACTTTTGCATGGAAAACTTTATTCTGGCAACATGCTCAAAACTGCGCAAGTACAAGTGTTTTTTGGATGCTGGTGTGTAGAAACACTGTAAATAAAAAATGCCGGCGTTTTTGATGCGAAGTGCACGAAAAACACTACCTATTTGAAGCGTTTCAAGCATTCAATGATGGTTACAAGCTGCGCAATGTAAAGAATATTACGATGTCAGCGCGCCAGCACGCGCAGAGCTCAAGATGATCAACGCTAACAAAATAACCCTTATCCTTCTGGCACCGCCAGCGTGCGAAGCTCTACAATTATATGTCCCATTTTTGCTCAAACAAATGCGTCGTAGATGGGTGCCGGTACAGTGGCTGTGGAATGTCCAAGAATTGTGACCCCCAGACGACTTGTTCTTTCCCTCCAGAAAATCTCGCACTGTTGGATGCATTTGCATCTTGCCTGGATTTTGGCGCAAATATCATGCCAAAATATGTGCCCATACAGTTCAAAGTTCAAAGGTCTTCACGTGAAACCTGGCCGCAAACAGAGTCATGAACTTCAACATAAACATGAGAGATGAGCCTACCATACTACCAGTACCCGGTCCGTGCCGGGGCGGAAGTTTCTAAAATAGGAAATGGCTTTAGGAAATCAATGGCCTATAGGAACGTTTCTGAGATGCAGAAGCCATGAGCGGTTGAAGTTGTGAGGTGCATCAACGAATGAGGAAGTGGTGGTTGTTGCGATGCCAGTGAAATGGCATGAAAGAATCCGTGCACAACTGACTGAATCAATCAATGAACCGATGAACCAATGAATCACTGAATCAGTGAAGTCATGAATCAATGAGTCAATGAAGCAGCGAAGCAATGACTCAATGAATCCACCAACCAGTGAACCAATGAATCGACGAATCAATGAACCAATGAACCCGTGAACGACTGAATCGGTGAGTCGGCGAATCAATGAACCCATGAATCGATGTTTCAGTGAATCAATGAATCGATGATTCCGTGAAACAACCAACCAGTGAATCGATGCGCGAATATTTCAGTGAGCCGTTCAATCAGTAAAATCAGCGCACCAATCAATGACTGAAGTAATGAGTAGATGAATCAATGAACCAACAGTGATTCAATGAATCAATCAAGCAATGAAATGAAACGATGCTTCAGTGAATCAATGACTCAATGATTCGGTGGTTCAATGAATCAATGAACCCATGCACGGGTGAACTAGTGAGCCGATGAAGCGATGAATCAATGATTGAGTGAATGAGTGAGTCGATGAAGCAATGAACCAGTGAACCAATGAATCAATGAATCACCGATTCAGTGAACCAATGAAACAAGAATCAAGTAATCAATGAACCAATGAACCAATGAACCAATGAATCAGTGAATCCATGAGTGCATGAATCAATGAACCAATGAATGAAGGGATGGATGGATGAATGAATGGATGGGTGAGCGGGCTACTTTTCTTTGTTGGGCTATTTCTTCACTGAGCATCTCTTCGCTGAGGCACCTCTTCTCTCAGCTACTCCTTCTCTGAGCAGCCACTTATCTGGGCTACTTCTGCTCTGAGCTGCGTCCAGCTTCTGCAACCCAATTCTTCTCTTCGCGCACCTGTTACAATGAGCCGCAATCCCGCTTGCAAGGAGCGTAGCAGCATCACTCATGCGTTGTTGCGCGCAGCCGTGCCAATGCGTTTTGTCATAGCCGGTTGCAAACCCACAAAGCAGGGGCGTCACGCCAAATCAACCAACCCTCGTGCAGCGCTGAAGATTGGCAAGAAGTTCCATTTTGTGTTTTTTTTTGTGAAATCGAGCTCTCGCAACAGTCCGGTGCACATTTTTGCCGACCTCATCTTCCAAAAGTGCTCCGAACCTTCCAAAAGTACTCCAAACACAACATTTTGAAATGCAAATCGAATTCTCGCTACAGTCTGGTGCAATTTTTTCCGACTTAATCTTCCAAAAGCGCTCTGCGGCTGTCAAGTTTTTGAAATGCAAATCGAGTTCTCGCTACAGTCTGGTGCCCATTTTGCCGACCTGATCTTCCAAAAGTGCTCTGCAGCTGTCAGTTCTTAACATTTTGAACAGCAAATCGAGCTCTCGCTACAGTCTGGTGCACATTTTGCCGACCTCATCTTCCAAAAGTGCTGCGCGGCTGTCAAGTTTTTTAACATTTTGAACTGCAAATCGAGCTCTCGCTACAGTCTGGTGCACAATTTGCCGACCTCATCTTCCAAAAGTGCTCCGCGGCCGTCAATTTGTTTAACATTTTGAAGTGCAAATTAAGCTCTTGCTACAGTCCTTTACACTTTTTCCAACAATGAGGCCCGCAACCGCGGAAACAGAGACCCTACTTCGGCGACGCCAGGAGCCTCATTACCCGAAAAAACACAGGATTTCGCGCCCGAGAGTGTTTTCACCCGTGAATTCACACTCTTCACACTTCCCAACTACTTGATGATGGGTGGTTGACATGGTGATGTGGTTGACATGATGATGTGGTTGACATGATCCATGATGGTAGAAATGCTAACCATGACAATCGTCCGTAGCTCGAAAGTTTTCTAACTAAACTTCCGTTGGTCAGTTCATGGTGGGAGTCACCTTGGTCTGCGTCCTCATGCTCCTCGGCAACACGAACCTCGATGAAAGTGTTCTTCACGCAGATCCTGGGTGAAATCATGCTGGGATATGCTGGGATCATGTTCATGACAATTGGAGAACCGGCAATTGGAGAGTTGGACCTTGTTAAATCACGTCTGGGGTGATGTGTGGTTTCCAAATCATCCAAGCTGGACATAGTTGTTGACGAATTGCAGTAACAGATGATGACAAATGCCTTGTGCATCGGAGATTTGCCAGCAATCAACATTTCAGCTTTGGACCGCTTCTTAAGTGGATCATCATCGCCTTCGTAAACCGAAATGTGTTCCAGGAATGCAAACTCAAAGCCCCCCACCGAGAATCTCATACGTTTTCAAGAGATCCATTGCCGGCTGCACCATTGCACAGTTGTCGCTCCCCGTGTCTCAACACAGCCGTATCTCACGGGTTTGGCAAATGGCTGCTGGCAAGGACTGCAGCAAAGACAAACAGCCCACAAGAATCTGAAGCAGCATGCAGAAAGAAGGCTCTTGATATCTCTTGATCTATTTTCTGGATCTTTCTGGTGCCTGTTTTTGCGGTTTGACTTGTTGAAAATGTGGGCCTAAACCTTTGGGGTTCCAGGTCCATTGTCGAACGAAGAAACCAACTCCTTCGGTGCCTACAAACCACCAAAGTAGGTCACAATATGGGGCATCCTTGGTTTCTCTATCTGACCATTGAATTACACATCCTCGTCATCGTTGATTCACATCGGTGTTGCCGAAATCCTGGAATCTTTATTGAAACCAACGACGTGAAATGAGCAGTTTCCGACACTTGCCGATCCGTTCTAGTAACTGTAACAGGGATTTCCAGTTCATGTGTCATGATCAGCATGACCAGGCCCAATGAGCCGGTCACCGAAACCTCAACCATCGACCGACGCATCAACCGACCATCGTTTTGGCCAATATTGACCCCATATTTGCATCTTAAATCCCCATGTTGCGTTGCTTCGTCTACCTCTTATATATGTGCGTCAACAGCAACAGTCCCTCCTTGCAGGATCATCCCCAGAATCGTAGCTAGTCAGCACCCACAGCTATAAGTTATAGCCCATCTACAAATCTGGGATCTTTTTTTGGGCTACAACCCTTTGCGATCCCTGGCACATCCCCCGCCTTGAAACTTCCCAGTCGCTGCAGGAGCTTCCAAACCTCTTCCAGCGGCACCAGGCCGTCCTCATCTGGCGCCAGACCTCGTAGGCCCGGCTCAGAGGTCTTGCGCAGCCTGATGGGGTCCCGATGGGGGTTGAGTTCGGGGGTTCCAGGATGAGCCTCCCACCTTTGCTGTTGGGGATAGCACCTCGGCTTATTTTTACGACCCGGTTTTTGAACACGAAATGCCCCATATCATCCCATATCTAGGGACTGGAACTCCAAGAAAATACCGGATGGCCGGATGGTCTACATGTGGCTTGGAGCTGAATTGGTTGTTGCCCCAACTCGAATGTGTTCGTTCTGCCCCGTGACCTAACTGGGCTTCCAACACTTCTAATCAGTCGCAACTTCTCAACCAGGGGCCCATCTCCTTAGATTGTTGTGAATCTCCTGGATCCGCATCAGCACGGAATGTTCCGTTCCTGCCTCAAAAAGGCTGCGCGGCTGCGTTGGACAGCCAAGGCTGTTCTGGCCACTTTGTCCATGGCACGTCTCAGCTGTGCATTCTGGGGTCACCAGTGGAAGGAGTTGCTGCGGGATTTTGGGCCCTTCGGATGTCATCCTTTTCAGAAACTAAAGATGGGCTCTCATCATCCTGGCAGTTGGAAATTTACAGTGTCAATGTGTCAATACAGTTCAGGCATAGGTTCAACATCTACAGAAATGAGTGGTTTTTCAGCTTCGACTCGAGTCCCAGTACCCAAAAGCTAGGGGAAAGGTGGCATTGGAATAGCGATTGGGAACGATTAATAAGCGAGATGCCTAGGTGAACAGTGTCAACCATGGAGGACCAATGGCTGCAGAATGCTGCGAGGCCGACAGGCACAGCCTTATTTTGCAGGGCCTTATTTACCTCATCAACCCTTGGCAGTTGCCAAACCACCAATTTCTGGGGTACCTGTACCTGTGGTGTGGTTTCCAAGAAACCTTCGCACAAACATCAAGCTGACTGTTTTGGGAGGCGGAGAAGGATGAAGAGTCACAAAAACTTTTTTGGGACCATCAGAATCCTGGGAGCATCCAAACACCAGGGTTCCAGAGTTTTGACCCGTACATGGATCCCGGTTCAATCTTTTTGTTCTGAAAATTCACAGAAACTCGAAATATCCAACCGGATGCTTCAAGTTCCTCCATCTTTTGTCACCGGGTGAAGATTTCCAAAATTCTGGTGTTTACAAGATAGGGGTACACCAAATCACCTTTACTTCTCTTTTAAAAGGGCTGCATTTTTTTTTGGAATTTTTTTCCCGTTTTTTTTTGGGTTTTTTTTCCCGTTTTTTGGGGTTTGATGGTTTTGATTGGTATTTGCAGCGTTTTGCAGCTAAGCTCTCTGATTTGCATGGTGTTGTTGTTGTTGCTGCGGTTGGATGGATGGATGGATGGATGGATGGTTGGTTGGTTGGTTGGTTGGTTGCTTGGTTGCTTGGTTGCTTGGTTGCTTGGTTGCTTGGTTGCTTGGTTGGTTGTTGGTTGTTGTTGGTTGTTGTTGGTTGTTGTTGGTTGTTGTTGGTTGTTGTTGGTTGTTGTTGGTTGTTGTTGGTTGTGGTTGGTTGTTGGTTGTTGGTTGTTGGTTGTTGTTTGTTGTTGTTGTTGTTGTTGGTGGTGGTGGTGGTGGTGGTGGTTGTTGTTGTTGGTGGTGGTGTTGTTGGTGGTTGTTGTTGTTGTTGGTGGTTGTTGTTGTTGTTGTTGTTGGTTGTTGGTTGTTGTTGTTGTTGTTGTTGTTGTTGTTGTGGTTGTGGTTGTGGTTGTGGTTGTGGTTGTGGTTGTTGTTGGGGAGGCTAGGGGATCAAAAAAAACAAATAAGAATCAAAAAAAACAAAAAATAAGGGATCAAAAAAAAAAAAAAATAAGGA
>Ga0126342_10009971_pt1 | contig 16997 bp, 16 predicted proteins | sample Cyp1metagenome_FD_92528 | JGI IMG/M metagenome (GOLD analysis project Ga0126342, IMG submission 92528) | Coral microbial communities from Lord Howe Island, Old Settlement Bay, Australia - Cyphastrea 1 metagenome | ecosystem: Host-associated > Invertebrates > Cnidaria > Coral ... | reverse complement strand
CCCGTCCGTCAAGAAACAAATGCGCGTTTTCTAGTTCAAGTGAGCATAAAAAGTCAGAACGAGCGTAAATCCAAGTGAAAACTGCTATGAGCAGAAAAAAGTGCTAAGTGAAGATCCAGGTATGCATGTATGTATGTATATATATATATAACATATGTTTTTATCATATATTCATTCTATTGCTCAAATTGCATACTTTATTGTTCTTGTTTACCTTCATCATCAAACAATTTTAGAATCAAATTTCTGGTTGGTGCTTGAGCACTCAGGCACAAACAAATATGAAAGTCAACTGGGATCATGCAAGCACCAGGCAGTTTTGGGGTTTCATGCAGGAGAGTTTGTTCAAGCCCCCAGAACATTCAATTCACGCAGATCGAATGGAGCCCAAAATCACCAGATCGAATACTCAACTGCTGGTGCGTCTGGTGGGAATTCATAGGTTTCAGCTGTTTGATTTTTCATGCGAATTATTACATACCCTCTGGTAAACGTTTACATAACTATGAAAAGACCCACCATTTTGTAGCTGGGTAAATCAACTATTTCCATGGCCATGTTCAATAGCTATGTTAGTCATTACCAGAGGGTACCTCACGAGACTAAAACGTTTGGCCAGGGGAGATTTAAACCCAAGCCATTCACCATGTGACGTCGCAGGAATTCGCTGGAGTTGGATACCTTTAGTGACTCCTAACTGGTGACTCGATGGGGGGCCATCATTTGCCATAGAAAACGGTGAAAAATGACCGGAGGGCATCACATAAAAATGTGACAAAACAGATTCTAAAGCATTGTCCGCCTCATTTTATCGCTGATTTATCGTTGTTCAACCCCTTCCAGTGGAATGGTTGGTGCCACGAGGTTCTGTTTTTGGCCGGCATATCTAATTGGAAGCGTCTTGAAAATCCATCTACCAATGGGCATCCTGAATTTTCATAATTTGTCATCCAATGCACATGCATTTAAAATCATCAATGATGTTCCAGTTTGAAACGATCTTCCAACCAGAAAGGCTCTGATTCAGATTCAAACATCTCAAAACTGGATAAACAAATCACTATAGCGCCAACCTGAATACATCTGAATAGCTTTTGCCCACCAGTTATATCGATTTTGTTGGCTTTCCCATGTCCCGTTTCCCCCAGATATCACCAGCCATTGGATTCCGTGGCTCCACTTCCTTGTGGCAATGTTTCATCAAACTGGTGCCCAGGATTCCCGTGGGAACCTCGGACAGAAATCTGAACGAGTCCCGAGTCTGCTGTGGTTTTTAGCGATTGCCGAACTATCGCCCAGGCAAAACTCGGTTAACTCTAAGATTAAAAAAGATAGAACAGTTCGAAATTTCCGGGTGTCTATGTTTTTTTCTCTATTATTGCGGGTTGCTATAGTATAAGTTGGAGTCAAACCATGGTTTCCTGTAAGGTTTCCCTTAAACCAATCCATGAAAAATATATATGGAAACTCCATATACGGAAACCCCTAAAAACATGATCAATAAATGTTGACTTTCAATCTTTAGGTTAATTTTCTTGTTTAAGGTAATTTAAGGTAAGTTTTTTGGGGGCTGGAATATGATGAACTCTGAGTCTGACGAGCCACCAAGAAACAAATGTGACGAAACCTGAGGAGCCTATAGATACTGAACAAGGGTTGATATATAACTTTTGTTTGAAAAATGGATCCATGAGAAACGATGGGTGAGGCGGGTAAGGGATCAATAAAACATGATTAGGATCCAACGACAATATTCCAAAGGGATGGGGCAAAATTATTGGGATCAACTAAAAATGAGACGATCTTATCTAATCTCGCAATATGCTGCTACTGACTTATTGTTTTCCATTACAATTACCTAACCAAAAACAGCAAATAAGTGACTGATAGTGCATTGGGTTCACCCGCTAAATTGTTGAATGGCTGTGGGATTCCCATCCAATATTTTTGGTTTCCACCATCATCCACAACGCCAGGGCACACCGAAGACCGGAACGCCCACGATACAAACCTGTTTTTGTTCCCGCGCGTTGCAAAGGTTAGAGGCTGCCACAGTACGAATAGTTAAAATCCCCAAAACAGATCAAAGTCATATCTACTGAAATTCAAAAAGTGCCAATATACGTATACCGTATATAATCTATACCCTATGGTAAACATACAATAAACTATGGAAAGATCCACCATTTTCAATGGGTAAATCCACTATTTCTATGGTCATTTTCAATAGCTATGTTAGTTTACCAGAGGGTACATACATGTGTGATCAAACTCCAGTGGACATTGGAGTTTGGGGGGCCATAATGGCTGTCACCACCTCACTGGAGTGTGAAAAGTTCCCCTGAAATCTATGACTTTCGGAAGCGAACATGTTCTCTTCTATCAATCACCGAAAAGATAGAACAGTAAAATCCTCACGAAAAAAGTGATGAACTATAATTATACTTGGTGCTATCCTTTGGGAGGGTTCCTCTAAACCTAAAAACAAAATAAGAACATGATACCGTCAGTTCCGCACATGTGCCATGGGTCAACATGTCAACATCTCTGAAACCACAAGGTTACCAGCGGCCCCGTTACCGCAGTGACCAGCTCAACTTCTGTAATGCCCATTGAAGCAGCTGGTCTAACACCAAGGTTTGAGAATAAACACCACAATAAACATAATATATTCTGAATATGTTGAGTTGTTGGTTGCTAAATACTCCATTCCATTGCTTTGACATCTAGAGATTTTCAGGTACCCCAAAAATCCTGTGCGGACAGTCATGACTGTCCGACTGTCCCCATTGAAATTGCCATTTGGGGGGCAAACATGGGCAAACTATATATACTCTCTGGTAATTTAACATAGCTATTGAAAATGACCATTTATAGTGGATGTTCCATTCATCATGGTGATTTTCCATAGCTATTTTGACATAACCAGAGGGTAACTAAGATTAACGAAGCATCTTCAAACACACACAAACACAGCCGAGATGCCACGATAATGATCATCCGCTGAAAGAACCTGTCCCATGCTTTAACAAAACGGCCTTTTTTGTTTCAACAAAAAAAAACGTTTTACCATCTGATTATGACTAACATAGCCATGGAAAATCCCTTAGAAATGGAGGTTTTAATGGGAAAATCATCTATAAATGTGGTTGGTGGTATACTTACCCTCTGAAAAATATGAGTTCGTCAATGGGAAGGGTGGCATCCCATATAGTATGGAAAAATAAAACATGTTCCAAACCACCAATCAGTTTGGGTATCGCCTAAATGAAGCGAAGTGACTTAGGCGTCTAGGTTAGTTTTGCGGTCGCAGAACTGACATCATAATTCCTTTTCAAATCGCTGGGTATAAGATGGCTATTACCCACTGGTAAACAGCCATATCACTATGGAAAGATCCACCATTTTCTAGCTGGGTAAATCCACTATAAATGGGCAATTTTCACTATTTCAATGGGCAATTTTCTATAGCTATTTTGACATAACCAGGCCGGGTACACACGTTACATCCACTGTTTTTTTTTCTGCCTCGGTCTTCGGAGTTGCACATGTCTTTACCAGCGACCGTGTCGGCTGTTGATGTCCAATTTTGGGGGAGATTGAACAGATTGAAGCATGAAAAATGGCTGGGAATTTACCATCCAGATGATTTACACTCTGGTAATGACTAACATAGCTATTGAACATGGCCATTGAAATAGTTGATTTTCCCATTGAAAACTGTTATTTTCCATAGCTTATATTAGTTTATTGTATGTTTACCAGACGGTACCCGTTGAAACATGATCGTGTTTAGTGGGATCAAGCATGACACGTGAACAAAGAATTCACAAGCTGATCTCCCTGTTTTATTGGCTCAACATCCCATACTTGGCTTACCCAAATCTGGGCACCTCTAACAAAATGCGGAAACCGGCCGGTTTCCGGTTAAGAATTTCACTTCAACCAAACCAGTGCAACAAACAAACATGGATGACTTACTACTCAACACAAGCGACTTTGCAGCCTCGGCATCCAAAACTCAATCGACCAACTCACAGATTGGAAACCACCAGCCAATAATATTTTTGTTTGGGCTGATACAAAATCACACTTAGAAGCCTTCAAATCATCATGTTCGGTACCCTCAATGGTAGTATAGTGGCCCATTTGTAGATCATTCAGCTATTAACCATGATACATATCCATAGAAAACTGCAATAAATTACTAAAGCTCACCCTCCATTCAAATCCATTAGGTGACCACTTTAAACCCCATTTAAAGTCCCAGTAAAATCTATCAAAACCCCATATTTCACATCCATTAACATCTCATGTCCCAACCCCAAAAACGCTGGGTCCCAACCGTTTCAATCCAGCCATCCAAAAACGTTTTCGGGTTCCAAGGGACGCCATGCCATCAGGGTTGCCCTCAGCACCAAAGACGTCTGCCAAAGGATGCTCCTGCGGTATCTGCGGTGCAGTTATAGTGAAATCCAGGAGTTTTAACAAACAGAGAGGGCGGGGTTGGCCGTAGCAAACATTTTAACATAGGTAGATTTAAAACAAAAAAAAACATCGGATATGTTGAACAGATGGATTTAGAAATTTAGAGTTGATATACGTATAGCTGATGCCATTGTCAGCTAAGTTAGTGACCTTCACTTCAATGTCACTGTTGGGTGGACGGTGGTTATATCGAACTAGTTAATGGGGGGTTGTAAATCAACTCTCATTGGGGGGCATGACCCTGTTGAGCGTGTATGCATGTGTACTTCAACGAATCTGCATATTGAATTATCTGTATGATTATGCATCCATATAAATATGCAAATCATATATGCATGTATACAACTCATTTACTAAGCACCGACCCTGGCCGAGTACCACATAATACCACATATTTTGCTGGTTCATTGGGTAGGTACCCACACTGTTCAAGCCAATAAGCTACTATCATTTATCCGAACATCATGTTTCCCATTTTGTTCATGACAACCTAATTAAATCTCATTCTACAATCATCATGGTTAACATTCCAAGTGTTTCTTGGTTTTAAACCAAATGTGTTAAACCAAGGTGTAGCCACAACATGTTTCAATGATCTCCCAGCGTCCTTGCAAAGATTCAGCAGGGTGAAGAACATCGACGCTGGGATGGATTCAAAACCTGATCGACGGCGACGGCAGCTGATATTTTATGGTTTTGCCCAAACATTGTCGATATAAAACCGAACTTTTCAAACATAACCTATCCCTTTTTCAGGGATGTAAATGATTTACATTGAAAAAGAAGATACAACCAACTCACAGCATGATATGTGATATGGGTCGTACCCTATCTTTGGACAAACCCGAACATCGCAACCTGGTTTTACGCAACCAGATCTGTTTGTTCCCGGCCGAAGTCGGCGTATGTTCCCCAAACATCGCTAATGGCGAAGCCAGCAAAATCAAAGAGACAAACAGAGAGGCGTTTCAATCAATCAAGACCATGTCAAAACCATAGGAAAATGGAGGTTTACCCTCTGGTAATTTAACATAACTATGAAACATCACCATAGAAATAGTGAATTTTCCCATGAACAATGGTGATTTTCAATAGCTATGTTAGTTTACCAGAGGGTAACAAGGGTGGAAACTACCAATTTCCCTAGCAACTTGCCTCCTATGTAAAGAGGATCAGCAAGTCAATCATGACCCCTTGGGGTAAAATCGTGACCCCCCTGGGAAATTCCACCCATCTGCTCAATTGCACAACTGAACGCACAAAGCTCAACTCCATATGACATAGACATTTGTCTATATAACCAAATTCAAACTTCTATATAACTACTTATAGTCATATCATAAAGGACAAAAACATACTTAAGCTAGTTATAGATCTATAAATCAACAGCTCACGAACTAAAGCACCACCTTGTGATTCCTTGTTCTTTCAATTCATGTCTGACGATTCAACGGTCATCACAAATTGCTGTTATGTTGCTGGCTTATTGCAGTACACATCATTACTATTGTTCATGATGATGATGATGATCATCATCATCATGATCATCATCATCATGATCATCATCATCATAATGAGTAATTATTGCTCTTTTAACTTTATGGTATTTGATTCATATTTTCGTTACTATATAAGGCGTATCTTTTCCTGCATCCCGAACCCAAAGTGCCCCAAGAGACGTTGCCACGGTTGTCCTTGATATGCCTCCAAGAAGGGGGATTCTGTCTTCAGATTGGGGGAACCCAAAAAACATATAGATTGAAATATGTAAAATATGTATTTATGAATGTATCTACGTATATATATATATATATGTATATAATAAAATGTAATATACATATTTCTATACCGTATAATGCATATACTATATATATATGTGTAGATAGATTTTACCTACCAATGACTAACCGTAACATGAATTCACATGACTTCTTAAATATCCTGCATGTTTGTGGTCTTCGGCCCATGGTTAGTGTAATTATATATCTTCGGCAAAATGGGGAAAGTTTTTCCATGAGTTCTTCCATAAAACATAGCTTCTGGTTACGCATGCTCTTGAAATGTCTATGTTCGCTGCCATTTTCATACAACTTTTCACGTATGGTAAACTTGTGGAAGCAAATTCCTCTTTCAATGGGTGCCTTTCAAATCCTAATTCTGTTGATTTCTGTTGGACCCAAGAACAGAAATCCTTGATCCCGGGTGCAGAAATCATTAATCATTGAAATTGATTCGTACTGATTAGCCCATAGGATCCATGTATGGTATATATGGTAACATTTACCATCAATATACCCCAAGTGTTAGCATTAATATACCAGCACCATGGATCCTATGGGTAGTGGTGATTCAATGATCCCTCTTCCAAGGTTGTTCCCAGGAAACTCGACACCGCAGCTGAGACGCCGCAGCTTCCCACTCGCTCTCAGGGTTGGAGCCTCCAATCTGGGAGTCTGGCGATACGACCCAGCAGAAATGTGGCTTTCTCCGAATGCACATCCCAAGTCATGATCTGTCCAAATCATATACCCTCTGGTAATTTAACATAGTCATGGGAAATGGCCCATTTATAGTTGATTTACCTATATATTAAAAATGGTGATTTTCCATGGCTATTTCAAATAACCAGAGGGTAATACAAACTACAGTACAGTAATACATTAAACAGACAAGTAACTAACCATTGCTAGGTATTCTTAACTAATGCCTAGCACCACCTTAGTCAATCTAGGCTGACTCCAGGTAACGGTTGGCCACCATGTAGAGCCCTGAGAAGAAAATCCTGAGCCGTTTTTCCCCATCGAACATGTGGGCTCTCCGGCAAACTTCCCGCCGCCTAAACCAACCCAATGATCAATGGATTGGTTTAAGGGAAAATCAACAGGAAACCATAGATTTTCCCATTAGATATGGGGTTTCCTGTAAATTTTCCCTTAAATCAATCTATTGAAATTAAAAAAATTGGGCATTTGAAGCAATGACATGATATCAAATGGATGTGGATCAAAGCGCTGCTTAAAGCGCCCCGGTTCACAAATCCAAATCACGTGGGGAGCGGCGAGTTGTGGATGTGCATCCGAAAATTTAGGTGGCAGCGTTGGTGGAGCAACTGACTTAGCCCGGCAGCATTTGAAATCCTTGGCACTCTCATCTTCATTGTATTAATCTAACTTAATTGAAGATCCATAAAAAGTTGGAAAAATCATCGATATGTGCAAGGTGGCGCTCCCCAGTTCTAAGTTGGTTTGTAAACCCATTATAACTGCAAAATGTATATTTCAATGGATTGGTTTAAGGGAACATCTTAACCGGAAACCATGGTTTTTACCATCAAATATAGGGGTTTCCTGTAAATTTTCCCATCATCCAATTCTATGTATATTCCGTATTCCCTCAATATTCCCTCATAAACCCCACTCAACCAACTTTTTTTTGTCTCCTTAGCCATCTGGGGAGCCTCACTTTGGATATACCCGGCCTGGTTATGTCAAAATAGCGATTGAAAATGGCCCGGTCGAAATAGTGGATTTACCCAGCTAAAAAATGGTGGATCTTTCCAGTTCGTTTTTTGTTAACGTTTACCAGAGGGTAAACCTCCATTTTCCTATGGTTTTCCTATGGTTTTCCTATGGTTTTCCTATGTTAGTCAAACTTTCTGGATGCGGTTTGGCAGCCACCCACTGGATGGAGGGTGGAGGTGCACGACCCCTTTGTCGCCAGTTGTCGATCGATATCGCAAAAGATCGCACATATCTCCATCCAGTTGCCACTCAGATGCCACATATATGTATATATCATACACATATATGTACATATGTATATATATATTGGTTGGTTGGTGTCCCCATTTTCATGAAGTCTTCGCTTCTCAGTTCCACCGTTCCACCCCATTTCCATTCAAAGTTGGTGTCCATACCACCAAGCCCAAGGCGAAGATGGTGCTGATTAAGGGCCCGTCCTGCAGCGCTACAACGACCAACGGGATCTATACGCAGGTTGACCAATTGACGTAGCATTGCTACAACGGGAATGTACCATCCGGCAGACTAGGGTCTGGAACGTCTGGAACTGGAAATTCAATGCTGAAATTGTCCGATGCACTGTGGTTGCAGTTCCACTTCATCAGATTTAGTAAGTAGGTACATTGACACAATTTACAGGCTACAATTTGGGACATTTCCGGGGGGTTGCATCAGAACTGAGTTATTCCCATCCCAAGCCAGGAAATCGTAAGAATGGCATGGCGCTTGGCACATTTTTTCCGGTGGAAAAAAGACGCTCCTCATCGAAGACATCAATGAAGGCCTTGATCCCTGCGCCCGTGGAGCTGGGGCTGATCACGGCCATCTCCACGAGACGTAGCAGGCAGATGAATTGGATGTTGTAGAACCTCACTTAGATGGGCCATGGGATTAACGATTCCTGGTTAGTAACTGGGGATTTGTTACCCCCTATATCCCAATGAAATAATCCATTTACTAACTAGTTAACTAACTAGTTAACTAACTCCATGGCCCATCTAAACACCACGCATCGATGTTTTGGAAATTCTGGCGACGCCTCAACGAAAAAAACATCTGGTTGGTGGTGAATTTTCAACATCTTGAAAAATGATGGAGTTCGTCAATGGGAAGGATGACATCCCATATATGAAATGGAAAATAAAAAATGCTCCAAACCACCAACCAGTCATTGGTTTCGCCAGAAGGGACTGGTCTTCAAAGGGAAATCCCATATTTTTTGATGGATATGGTGATTACCCCCCAAGATATTGGGTAGCATAAACCAACATAAACCCATTTTTCAGAACCAAGTAGCCCTATACTCATCAACCTATTCAGTTGGGAGGTTAAGTCACCCCAATCCCAGGCAACCCCAGGCATAGAGATTGCGTGTCAACATTGCGGATTGGTGGTTTCTCTCTGGACTGGACATGTTGGACATGTTTGGAACTGGGGAGAAAATCCACATATCACTGGAGTAGAAGGGATATACCATCTGGTTATGACTAACAGTTTGCCATGGAAAGATCCACCATTTAACCATTTTTAAGAACGGTAAATCTATTTCTATGGGTCGTGGCTTAACCATGGCGAACTGTTAGTAGGATTGGAGAAGTTGAAATCGCACATTGGAAATAGCTGGAAATTACTGGGAACCTATTAGTAGGGGAGGGACTTGCTAGGGGAACATGGATTGAAAACCAATGACAAAAAATGCCAATGGAATTGCGATGATGGAAAACTAGAGTGACAAACATGGGCAGCACTTTAACTAGCAATATAAGCCAATAATGGGGCTTATTAAAAAACAAACTGTAAAGCCCGTGTTAGCTATATGACAAAAAACAAGCATTCAAAATCAATAAACATGTGCATATGCCTATATACACATACCTTTATGATCAAAAAAACTATGCGCTTACATCTACACACATATTATATGTACCCACAATAGTTGACAATATGTGATACATAGATATAGATGTGCATCCATATATATATATAATTATATATTTATATATAGTCATCGTGTAGTAGATAAAATAAGGAGAAACAAACAACCATGTTCAATAAAACGGACATCTGATGGAAAATCTGAATTGCTACCTGCTTCAGGATGATCGTATATACATATATATATATATACATATATATATATTTATATATGTATTGATCATACAAGGTAGTGCCCCCCTCAGTTATATGTTGGCTCATATCCCCATTAGGCATAGATCCATGTATCATAAACCCTAGTTACTGGAGATATAAACCAGCTTATCTGTGGGGCACCACCTGGGACTCAATATAGCTATAGTATGCTATAGTACCAATAATGACAGGATAACTATGGATAACTATGGATAACTCTTGCAACTAGATAGCCTACTACGTGGGAATCACCGGAATAAGCCCCCACTTTTCCATCCACTTTTCGCTTCGAAAAAGCACTGAGACAATCTGAGACACGCATCTCTCTTGTAGGCCAAGTCCATCAGTGTGGGCACTACGGCGATGATGTCGATCCAGGCGTAGAGATTCAGCAGCAAAGCCACCAGGGGAGCCAAGGCGCCTTGGGTCCACCATGGGAAATGGTGGTTTTGTGGTAGTTCAATGGGCCAGGGAGTGCGTTCACTACTTAGCAAAGCATTGGTTTGGGAAATGCTTTGTGTAACTGATGTAACTTATGTTGATATTAATGGTATCGATTTGTCCTTTCAAGATAATCTATTGTCTTATTGATATGATGTGTTACATCTGATATTTATGTTAATATGGTACTTGAGGATTTATGTGTGCTGTTTTATCTTGAAATACTAAACCAGTAACCCAAATATGTATCAGGTGTTTCTGATCAATAAGATCCCCTGTTCTTGGTCAAAGCCAAATGTTTATTGGAAAATCTCTGCTTAGGGGTGCTGTTCCACTTGCAACTGGATGTTTAGCCATAGTTATAAGGGTTATTCCCCTACTGCACCCCCAAGTGCTGGTTGAAGCTTACCCAGAACGCCACGTTTTGAAAAAACGCCACTTCCACCCAGCGACGATAGCTCTTCCACCACGGATGCGCTGGAGCGGACAGCAAACGAACCACCAGGCTGAGTAACAGAACGAAGGCGCCCATGTTTTGCAAGAAGACCTGGCCCACGGTTGGAGCATGGGTTGTTTAAGCGTAACCCAAAATGCAGAGCTAAACAGTAATAATTAGAGGATTTAAGCAAGAAGCATGCAAATGTCACCCTGAACAAGTAGGATTTAACCTGCAAACATCGGGATTTATGATGTTAACCAACATTTGGAGAATATATGAATTAAGGAAGATGATTAACCAATGATTTGGCCAAATCATTCAATTTCCCCATGATTTTACCTTCTATAAAGAATGGTTACCAGTTAAAACAGCGAAAAAAAACACATGGTTGAAGAAACACATATTTTTTGGTCTTTCATCAGCCAGTGGCAAAAAAAGACATCCTTCTGAGCAAATGTCAATGTTTCTCACCCTCATGGTCATGTCCATTCATATCCCCATCTTTGTTGCTTGTTATCCCCATGCTGCTCCCTGCTTCACATTCGAAAAAACTGATCAAGCTAAACATTACTCAGCCCTCGGAAGTCCTTGCGGCGGCAAAATGCTGATTTTGAAGCAGCAATAATGATATATATATATGTATATATAAATGGGGATAGCCTGTGGGGATATATCATAAATCACTGGATGTAGTGGGGATATGTATATTTATATACATGGGAACAAATGACATAACAGTGTAAATCATCATAAACCAGAAACTGAAAAGTTCAGCCATTTTAAGGAAGACTTAGCCCAATCCATCATGATTCCAACGAAGCTTGCAACATCCAGAGCATGTCCAATCACCATAATCCTACTATTTCATCATTACACTATAGCATGTTTGATAAGAAAAAAACCTGCAAAATCCCCATGTTTACATGATTTTGGTTGACCAACATTTCTGCTCAACTCGGCATGGTTCAGAACATCCGCAAATGGCTATGGAATCATGGGCCCTTGCCAGGCGGTTACCCTCTGGTTATGACTAACAGAAAGCTATTGAAGCCATGGCCCAGTCGAAATAGTGGATTTACCCAGCTATAAAATGGTGGATCTTTCCAGTTCGTTATGTGGCTACGTTTACCAGAGGGTAACCAACATTTGAAACAAACCATGCTACATTCTCCATGTTTCTTCGCACAATCCCAGGCACGTTAGCCCTGGGCACCCAGGTCTTCAGCTTGCGCCGGAAACCGAAGCCGGTCGAGGCCTCAGAAAGGCGCCGTTGGGAGAATCTGTGCATTTGGCACCAGTTCAATTTGGTTTTTATATGGTTTTTATATGGTGTTTAATTATATGGTTTTATATGGTTTTTATATGATTTAATACTGTTTCGAAAGGGTTTCAACATAGTTTCATATGGTTCAATCATGGGATAATATTGGAATAATCATGGGATAATGATGGGATAAGAATAGAATGAAAATAGGATTGACACCCTGGTTTAATGATGGTTTTATACGTGTTCTCTTATTGGGATAATCATGGGTTATTTTTGGGATACCCGCTGATAATCAAACGTGGCTGAAAATTCATGAAAACTGATCTACAAATGGAGGTGAGCTGGGAAAATCATTTGGTGGATAATCTAGCAAGCCACGATGACCGTTGGTTTTTCCATCAAATTTGATGGGTCAAAAAGACCCATGTCCCCCCCGCCCTTCCCGGGGAACACCACTCGTTGCCGACAGGAGCCATCGCCAGTTAAAACGTCCTAGGTTTCTTTGAATTTGGGTTTGGAACATTGCTGTGACATATTGTTACAAACCTTTTATAGATCCAACAATTGCTTGAACATCGCCACAGATTTCAATTCCCAAAACTTCCTATGTTCACCATGTTTTTTTATTAGTTCAAGATTGGAATTTCGACAGATTTTCTGTTAGTTTAACCGTTCATGTTTCAGCACATTTTCAGCATGTATCCTCTGGTAAACGTTTACATAACTATATATAACTATGGAACATCACAATTTTACTGGGTAAATCATGGTAAATCAACTATTTCACCATGTGTTCACCACGTTTCCAGGTTTTCAGACGTTGGAAAAGACCCGTTTTACGCCGCGCGGCCTCGGGGTTGTACTGCAGCTCCGTGTCCGCCGCGAAGACCACGAAGTTGGCCAAGCCGAAGATGATCACCGTGGGGTCCTGGGGCGCAGGGGGAGGAGTTTCATGGAATTATTTTGGAGATAAGATATGATATAATTATGAACAACAACAATAAGAAGAAAAATAAACATCATATATATATATACATAGTATATATATATATGATATATGATATCTGATTTATGACATATGACATATGATATATGATATATCAAATGTGATATATGGAAGATGGTATAATATGATATCATATGATATGATATGATATGAATATGATATGATATGATATGATATGATATGATATGATCAACAACAATGGTCCAAATCTGAAGGAAACCGGAGGGGCCCACAAATTGTGGGGGTTTATGGTGGTTTTTGCAGTAAATACCCAGCATTTGTGTCGTCTTGTCACTGGGTAGGGCAATACATCCCCATCTGTAGCAACAGATTAAGTGCTAAAGAAATGTCAACCCTGGATTCACAAACCCTATGCTGTTTATTTGAGGGGTACCATATGAGTCATATGAGTATCAGATTATCACAAGAAATGAAGGGGAAGCCCCATAATTTTCATAAACCATGGTTTTACCGTTTTACCCAAACTATCTTAAGGCATCGTTTTATCATGTTTTATCCGATGACCACCTGACCCAACCATCCACGCATCCGAAGATCCATGATGTGCACATGGAACCAATAGGCGCCGCGGCTGATGGCCGATGGGTCCACCAGACCGTCGTAGACGTCTTTCGACTTATCTCCTAGCCGAAGGATGGGGAATCCCAAGGATTTTGGTGGCTTCCTGGTGGTTTCAACCATCTTGAATCTGGTTAATAGTGGTTAAATTAATAGTGGTTAATGATGGTTAATGATGGTTAATCATTGGTTAAACAAATGGCTGGTTGGTGGTTGAGCCACCAACCCCTCTGAAAAATGATGGAGTGAAAGTCAGTTGGGATGATGATATTCCCAATATATGGAAAGTCATAAAATTCATGTTCCAAATCACCAACCAGGCATATGTTCTGTCAGACTTTATCCTGATTTTCCTCGTCTCTATAGTTTTTTTTTGCTAAGTCTAGGTCTTGCTGATTAAGATAGTGGTAAATGGTTGGAATAAGTAATAACATCTCATGATATATTCAATGGAGGTGGCTGGGAAATTCTTATTTTATTTTGGTTCAAGTTCTCAGGAATGTATGTATATGGAAATCTGATGGTACATCATACATTCGAAATATGGCGTTTAATGATGGCAAGTATATCATAGTATATGCATATTTATGGAATACATATGAAATTCGGTATGTTCGTTGTTTCAGCTGTCATGCCAAGGAGAAATCTTCCAGTTTCAAACGCTATAGCATACTATAGAGCACTTGTTTACAGGTGAGAAATCCCCCTTTGAGTTTCCAAAAGATGTGAAACACACCTAATTTCGATGCCCTGCAAAAAAACAGCTTGCTTAGCTTCATTGCATTTCATTATCAGAAAAAAATACTTGGTGCATCTTGGTGCACAAGATTCAGTCGATCATTTTCCACTCATTCGTAGCATTCCAGTTGGCCCAGCTGACACCGTACGACCACTTCCAAGGCTTCCAAGGCTCGCAGGGTGGAGATCGTGCTCATGAAGAGGGTCAGCAGAATCACCAGTACCGCGAAACCCAACAACCTCTGGAGAAATCCAGGTTTTAAGCGGGGCTAAGTCGTGAAAAGCTATATGGGGATGGGTCAAAAGCCTGGTACCCCTTTTGTGAACATCAAAATAGCTGGGATTTATGGATGTGAATAACCCACTAAAAATGTATCTATAGGTGATCCATAGCCATATAAAGCCATGGTTGATTTTACTGTGAAAGATGTAGGGATGCTTGGGGTATATGTTTTTGAACCGTCTAAAGATAGGGATAGTCAGCGGAATTCACCAACATGCTGATTTGACCCCCAAAATGACGGGATTTGATGGAAATATATCATGGTATTAAAGTGGGGAATACAACATGGTGCTCCAATTTCTTACTGGTTGGTGGTATACCTAGGGATTATTATTCCCATATATGTGGAAAAAAATAAAAATGTTCCAAACCACCAACCAGCTTAGCGTTGTGCTGGTTTATTTCGCTAAGATAACGTCACATATCGAACTAGTGAATCTTACACCAACCTTCACACAACTGGAGGGCATAACCTTGTAAGGGATGACCAAACATGGTTGATTTTCCAACCATGATTTTTCAATGCAAAAAATGGCATTCAAACTGGGGGTAAACCCATGGGTAAACTACTACGGCTATGGACAATTAGCATGTTCAGAAACTATATAAAGCATCTATGAAGGAACCATCTTCTATAGCTATGTTCGTTTACTAGAGGGCAAACACAATTTTGATGAACTGCAGGACCATGGCCAATCTTAGATACCCTGCAAACAAATGAAGCGGGCTAGATTAATTCCGGTTAATACATCCCCATCAAGAATGGAACAAGATTACCCTCTGGTAATTTAACACTTCGCCGTGGAAATTGCCCATTTATGGAGCATCTACCTATATTTACCTACTGAAAATATCTAAAAATGGTGACGTGTGATTGCTATATTAACTAGGAAGAGGGTACTATATACTAAAATACCGTAAAATGCCTATGTTCACTCATTTTTTCCCATCCAGTCGGCTAACCCAAATGCCCCGACAGGAATTGGCTTGGATTTTTATTCCTATCAATGCTGGAAAAGGAACTCCCATAATCTCCCATATTTTATTTGGAGACTGTCATAATGACGATCGGGCCAGGCAGTGTAATCCATGCAGAACCATGTCCACCAGGGTCTCGGGTGCACCGAAAGTATCCGAAAACTCGCAGGTTTACGGGTCACGGTAAGAAATGCATCTATCCACTGATCCACCATCAAGTTTGATCATTACCCTCCCTGACTAAAAAACACAAAAATTGCAATTCTCAATAAATCATCTACAAATGCCGGATTCTGCCGCAAGCCGTGTTTTTTTACGCAAGTGAGAAGGGGCTCCAAAACACAGAACCTGTACGAAGCTGTGGCATCCCTAAATCCGACGGATCATAGTCCCTCAGGTACCTACATGGTGCATCCTTGTGACCTCTAAATATGTTCCATGGAAGATCTCCGAGTTGTTGAATGATTAGTTAAATACTAATTAATGTGCCTCCAGAAGCCATGACATGTCTATACAAATCTTACTCTGGTTATGTCAAAATAGCTATTGAAAATGGCCATAGAAATAGTGAGTTTTTCCATTAAAGATGGTGATTGTCCATAGTTTTTTGTATGTTTACCAGAGGGTAAACCTCCATTTTCCTATGGTTTTCCTCTGGTTTTCCCATTAAAAGATGTTTACCAGAGGGTATCATCTACCAATTTCTAGCGATAACGCTTGGTGTTCAACCAGTGAGGCGAGGCGGCGAGGCACCAACCAACCTCCAGGTTGATCTTGTCCCAGAACGTCATCTCCCAGGGATCCTGCTTCGGAAAAGCGCAGGATCTCGTGGTTTTAATGGAATTTAACCAACCAACCATAGTGGATTTTAATGGGAATGGAAATATGATGAAGTATGTGTTTGAGATGTTCCTATATGGATTTTTTGTTCAAGATCATCATACTGGTTGGTTAGCAAATATTGCTAGTATGTCGGTATATGGAGTATAACATGTTGTAAAGCCATACCGTCAACTACGAGCAGGGACCCTTGAGGGTGATTCTAGAACCCCTACAGGGGTTCTACAATCATTTTCCCAGGGGGGGGGCCCTGGGGATCAACTTGATGATGTTAGAACCTTGGCAGT
>Ga0126342_10009970_pt1 | contig 16997 bp, 16 predicted proteins | sample Cyp1metagenome_FD_92528 | JGI IMG/M metagenome (GOLD analysis project Ga0126342, IMG submission 92528) | Coral microbial communities from Lord Howe Island, Old Settlement Bay, Australia - Cyphastrea 1 metagenome | ecosystem: Host-associated > Invertebrates > Cnidaria > Coral ... | reverse complement strand
TACCGTGGAAATGGCAGTTTCCAGCTCCAAAATGCTGCAAATAGCATGGAAAATGGTGAGAACCGGAAATCCAAAAAAAAATCCCCAAACTAAAAAAAAAAATCCCCAAACAATTTCCTACCCGAACATAATCATAATTCAAAATTATATATATATATACACATATCAAGTCAGATCGTTTCAGCAAGTTTTTGTGATTTGATACAGGGGATCGCCCAATGGGTGAACTAAGTATGGTTAACCACATACGATTCGTGGGATGGTCCTTGGGTGTCTGAAAATGGGGGATTGTCCACCAACCAGTTTATGGCAACTGTCACAGGGCAAATGACAATTCACGAGTGAATTGGGTGAAGTGATACTTTTTTTTAACTTTCAACAAGTCCGTGTAGATATAGTGACTCTACCATGTAGTTTGTTTTTTGCTGTGGAAACCTTGGCTTTTCCATATCTCTGTTACTTTACTTCGAGGTCTAACTGGGTCATGAACCCAATTTGGCATAACTTCCGGTGTTCTCTAAGCTGGGGAAATCTCCATGTTTCAAGGATTGGTTAAAGGGAAAATGTACAGGAAGTACTGGCTTTTACTAAAACCGCAAAAATGGGGGAGGTCCGGTTTCAATGACATGTCCAATTAATGAATCGTTGGATTGATTGGTCACTGGTTTAAAGACAGTACATTTTCCCTTTCAACCAATCCAATGACATGTTTGGGAAAAGAAGGACCCTGGTTGCTCAGGCTGCAGATGCAGATGCAGAGGCTCCAGAGGCCGAAGGTGCACGCAATGTGGGGAATGGGGCGGTTGGTGGATTTAAGCGGCGGAGATTCGGGAATGTAAGTTATATAACCAGCCAAAATCAGGGTTCCATCAGCCGAAATAAGGATGTGATCGGCCAAAATGAAGAGGTGATCATTCAAATCTACATATCAACGGCAGGCATGAGCACAACAAAATATCCTTAATAGATCGATCTTCTTGCTTTTAGTTTTTTTTGGAAAACTCAGGGAAGGAGAAACCATTTCACTGGTTGTATCCCCATGTTTGATATGCTTGTCGGAAAGACAACCAGGGATGGCCCTGTGTGCTGTTTCTTATCCATCTGGGGTTTGTCCAGACATGGATTTAAACATACGTATATGAACCAAAAGTTGCTGTTTTCATGGGAAACAGATGATCAAGCATTGGATTTGGGTTCTCTTTTCGGACTACGGTTGCTGCTATAGCTACATTCTCAACTCCATATCGTCTCATCCACTGCCGGTTGGTGTTTTCAAATATGCTTTTGACAAAAGCCTGCCCTACACACCCAAAATGTTTCATGGTGCTGGAATATATATGACCCACATGTAGGTAAATATATTATACATGGATATACATGGAGCATATGGGATATGTTTTTGACACTATATACTACCCTCTGGTAATTTGTTACATAGCTATTGAAAATGGCCCAGTCGAAATAGTGAGTTTTCCCATTAAACATGGTGGATCTTTCCACAGTTTTTGTATGTTTACCAGAAGGTATAACTGTATAACCTCCATTTTCCTATGGTTTCCCATGAAAAGCTCAATTTTTTCATTGCCGTCCGATGCCGTCCGAAAAACTCGGCAACCGAAGGTGCTGAAGGTGCCGAAGGTGCCGAAGGTGCCGAAGGTGAGGCGCTCAGATCATCTCATCCCGCCATGCGAGGGAAGATGGGGGGGTGGTTCCATGGAAAAATCTGCCATTGATGGTTGGTTTATGATGGAAAATCCATCTGTAAATGGATGATGAAATGGCACACACATGACTTAAGAAACCTCCATATGACTGAAATGACTTCTGAGTTATTTCAGCATACCATGCTGAAACATAGTTAAACATAGATTGTGTACCTCCACCCTCCACTGTCGAGGAAAAAATAATCGTTCTAAGAAGATAGGTCAAACAACCCAGAAAATGATTCACTTTGTTCCAAACATGTATATTTCTGGGAAAATCTCAGCACTACGCTCACGTACACAAAAAGTATCAAAAAGTGAAGTTTTTTGGGAAGTTAAAAACAAGAAGATTTCAGGATTCGCCGGTTCTTGCGTTTTTTTGTGGGTTCTTCCCTTAGTCGTTTGAGTTGCTGCAAACATTTTTCGGCCTTTGTCTCACCAAGGCCAAAAAAATGCAATGAGTCGATATAGGTCAAACTCCGAAAACACCGTTATTTTCCTAGGATTTGGAGGGTCGAGGTAGATTGGCAGACGTTGGCCGCGAAGAGTTTCTGGTGCCAATGAAGCTCCATGCCAGAGGATGGTAATCCCGATTTTTCCAACTCATCCCGGGAAAAGCTGGGAACATGGCCGAAGTAAAGCTTGTTCGCTAAAACCCATCCCAGTATCAAACACTCCCATGCACTGGTGTAAATTGCCTACTAAGCCATGGTTTCTCGGGGGGCGTTTGTTTAGTATTAAAAGGGGGAATGGGATTAGTGACGTCCCTGCCACACTGGGTAGTGAATGTTACAGTAGGAAGGTCCTCAGGCTATATCTACGACTTGGTTTTGCTTAAGGAGATGGTTGATTTCCCCCAGGGGAAATCCACCACTTTTGGTGAATTCTATAGGGAATGTAGTATTTTTTTCTGGGGGGCACCAATCCAAGAAGATCCTGGGCGCCTTTTCCAAGGTGAGCCTACAGAAATAGAAGTCACTCGGCTTGGCAAAGGGGCGCTTGGAGGGAAAGCGGTCCTAACTTGGAGAAGTTGTGATCAATTCTTTGTTGGTAAGAGGAAACAACAACTTTAAATGACAATAATGTAGGTTTTGAAGGGTAATGTTGCTTTGTCAAACTGTATGATTGTATATTTATTACTGTATATATGTATATTATAATATTGTGCTTCCTATTTCCTATCCTTTTTGTAATATTTTCTTGTGGGGACGCCAAGTTTAGTCATGGAAACGGTCAGGAACACTGAGGACTGGACAACAATCATATTGCATTTGTCCCAGTTGTTCAGGCCAAATTTGTTCACATTCTGAATGCAATGTAAATTTACATAATTCCCAAAGTGATGCAATAATAGTCCAAATTCATGATCATCATGCCCAAAAAGATGAATTTCAGCTAGAATATTTGTGTGTTGATGTTGTTCTAAGCCGGGTATGACTATAAATCTACGTTTACTTATCTACACAACGCTTGCTCCCCTCTGATAATCTAATCTAAAGAATGCTATGGAACATAGGCCCTATAGTTCTATCATTTACCAGTTCTATCATATTATCATTTACCATGAATTAATATGAGTTACCTTTAAGAAAATGGTTGGGTTTATGTGGTTTGGACCATATCTACGTAGGGGGGTTGTCCGCCAACTCCAGAGGCCGAGCCGGCAGAAGAGGCGCCAGAAGATGCAGAGGCCACGAACTGCTCAGTTGCGTAGAGTTTTTTGTTTTGAAACAGACGGACATACATAATACATATGCAATGCATATATATATATATATTTCTATACAGAGAGATAGATAGATAGATGGATGGATGGATGGATGGATGGATGGATAGATGGATAGATAGATAGATGGATGGATGGATGGATAGATAGGTAGATAGATAAATGATAGATAGATTGATAGATGGATAGATAGGTAGATAGATAGATAGATGATAGATAGTTGAAAAATCCATGAAACGAAAAACATGGCAGGCCGCCCCGGAGGAAGCCGCTGAGGCGGATGGCTGAGAGTTGAGCAGAGTATTTTTTTCGGAAACAATAGAATCAACTGATAGGTCATAGTTGCTAGTGATTTTGGTGGACAACACTTGATACCCTATAAATGAAATCTGAACTATATAAATGGAATCTGTCATTATTTCAGCTTGATACCCTATCTTAATCAGTTTTGGTCAACCAAAATTGACTGCGAAGGTTCAACATTGACATTTCATTCAAGTGCATTCATGGCGCGTATTGTGCAATGGCAAAGGACGCAACTTCAAAATGAACCTCCATTTTGCCATTCTATGGTGACCTATGGTAGAACATGCTTAGAAGCTTGGAAGCACTTAATTTACACCTAGTTCAGGTTCCTAACCATGACTGCTGACTCACTAGTCACATCTATTCACTATGCAGAACCACAACCATAAATAATAGATTATAGAGTTTCCTGTATGCTTCTAGAAAATTCTAGAAAGACAGTACAAGCATAAATAGTTCCTATGATACTATTCATACTACTCATACTATTCATACTATTCACTAATCATAGGAACTACTATTTATCAGATAATTACTAATCATACTATTCATATTTTTCATACTAATCTATGATATTAACTATGAATATATGGAGAAATGGTGATTAGTATGAATAGTAGTTGATAGTATGAAACGATACTAATCACTAAATTTCTCTATCTTTCTCCATATCGTTTCAGCCAGGCCGACGCGCCCGAGGCCGCCGAGGCCGAGGCCGAGCCTGGAGAGGCCGGAGAGGCCGAGGCCGAGGCCGGAGAGGCGCCGGAGGCGGAGGCGGCACCGTGGGACGGGGATTTTTCAGGGGCAAATTTGGACACGACCCTCTGGTAAACATAGAAAAAACGTGGAAAATCACCATGTTATCATTTTTTTTCTGGGCAAATCAACTATAAATTTGGACGTTCTTTTTTTGTGGCTCTTGATTTATGATATTTATAGGACCCAAAATTTAGGATGTTTACTAGGATCCAGTGGTTAGCTAGAATGGGGAGTAACTACTATATCCAGTGGTTATGAGGGAGCGGTGTAGAGCTGGGGGTATGATCAGTTTGCGGAGTCGGGGAGCTACTCGGAGCTATTTTTTTTCCCAGCCATCTGATATTCAATCAGCTACTAAGTGGTTAAGAACCATATCGAGATCTAGTATCAACCTAGTTATATACAAGTGTACTGATACACTGATACCCCCTAGTTTTATGCTGGTTGCAACCCACCTACTGACTGGGATGCATCGCCAAGTAAGCAGTAAAGATTCTTGGATGTTCATGAAATTCGACCACACTTCACTAAGGAGTAATTTACAGAAAAAAAGATTTCGCAGCGGAATTTGATCAACGAAAACTTGGGATTGTTCTACTATTAACTGTAGTGATGAGCGCCTCTTGATTTGACCAATCAGTAACCTGCAGAATCGCAGGTTCCTGCGGAAGAGCAACCAGAGGGCGAGGCCGACTTGTGCAAAGCATGACTTGTTTGGTGCTGGTTAGGAGGTGCCCCCCAGTTGTGTGTGTGTGTGTTGCTTTGTTAACCCCCTTACAGTTTCATATATCTACCGCTTATCCCTTTCCTATTTTCCTATTGTTCCCAACCAACAACAAGTTTTCTTTCTACACTATGTTTAATAGCTGGTATGGTTTTGGCTCACAATAGGGAGGACACAAAAAAGGTGTGATTTAAATGAAGACGTCATGATGATATGTTGGGCTAACCTCACATAGTTTAACAGACACATACCCCTTTGTTTCCAAGTGTGCTAGGACGTCTACATCCCCTTGGAGCCAGCAGAAGAGGAGGCTGCGGCTGAAGGCGCGGTGATGGAATTGTTGGTTTGTCTCAAGATTTGGGTCATCAAAATCCCATCATTTGTCCACATCATTGGGGTGGTTTCAACACACAAGACCTCATCCATGTTGTTGGTGTGGGAAATAGCAGTGGCTTTGCACAGGTGTCAAGCCAATGTGAAGTTGCAGACTTTTCAGTTGCCTCGCATGTTGTTGACTCCCCCGAATACTGTAGGCCACGGGGCCATTTACCCCCAACAGAAGGAAGTGAAGGTCAGGGAAGGTCCCACATGCCCGGTTGTTCAGTTTATTTTCTGGATTTGCCTATGGACTTATGGCAGTATGGTGCTGACAGATCATCCTCGCGACTCAAGCCCAAGCCGTTGGTGACACCGCCACATGTTCATCAAACAAAATCCTAGCAACTTGGGGTGGCCCATTTACAACTGGCTTACGTATAACAACCATTCCCAGCAACAAGTCACAAGGAACACTCCTACTTCCTTGAGGTTTGTAAAGCCATTCGAATGGTACTTGGAGCATCGCCCCACACATCGTAACTGGTGAGTAAACCATAGTTGTACCCGTTTATAAATAGCCTCTGGTTATTTAACATATCCATGGAAAATGGCCCATAGAAATAGATGATTTTCCCAGCTATAAACCTCCATGTATTAGGGATTTTCCATGGCTATGTTAGTCATAAGCAGATGGTAATCCATTATATCATGGGGAATTTCATGGTGAGTAATGGTTAATGGTGTATATAATGGGATGATTTCACTATTAACCATTCTTCACCATGAAATAACCAGATGGTAGCCTAACCCACTGAAAGGGGACGCCTCGACTTGTTGCTGAGGCGACGAAAGACCTGCAGTCCCGCACTAAGACCACCCGCACTCAGTTCTGCGGTGTGCCCATCCTGGGTAGCATGTGAGCAATTCTAAATATAACTGTTGATATGTTAAGAAGGGGAACGTACTACCCTTCGGTTATGACTAACATAGCTATGGAAAATGACCCATTTATAGATGATGTACCTATTAAAAGTGATGATTTTCGATGGCTATGTTAAATAACCAAAGGGTAACTGCTTTCTTGGGAATTATTACTAACCATAACAGTGGGAACTGCTTCACCTATGTACCAACCAGCATAATTGGGATGCAATAGACGTATTTTTCATGGCCAATGGGGCCACCAATTTAATAGAGGTATTTTTCATGGCACATGGGGTCATCAATTGGCTAGTACATTGTATGGAGTTGTAACTAGTTTGCAGTCTCAAATGCCCTTATTATGGCTATAATTCAAGAGATTATTTTATCATTACAGCGTGGTTTTAACATAGTACGAGCTTGAACTTTTATAGCAATGATTGTATAATATATATATATATATGTGTGTGTGCCAAAAAAAACATATCTTACACTGGATTACATATGTAGTCATAGTCATTATCCAACAAACAAAATTATGTACCATAGGCAAGTTTTAGAACATAACTGGAAGTTGGCCTCATATGGCACCAAATTCCTTCCCTCTAATCAACAAGAGCACTGCAGCATGCAGACTGGGGCCATGAAGTTAACCCTCCAGTAATTTAACATGGATATGGAAAACCCATGGTTGCGCTAGCAAAGTGATTCCCAAAATGGTGGGATTTCGGTATCTGTGTTAGATTACTGGGGGTAAAGGTTGATATGTTTTAATTGAATCTGTTCAAAGCAGATTCGGCATTCTGGGACAATCGACTCGAACAAGATCAGCGGCACCGTGTTCGCCGTGAGTTTCCTACCGAGGATGACATGCATCATGTGGTAGTATGACGCTCTTCGCAAGACCCAGTATAGCCAATCTACAGCACAGAAAGACCACAGCACCAAACTCTCATAGTTATCCGTTATCCGGGTCTGTTCTCAATTGGATGTCCAAAAACGGAACAAAGCATACACTAATCCCTCTCCCACATATTAACTATCCCTGCTGGAAGAAAAAATGGATCAGTTCTGGATCTAGCGATGTTTGTGCCCTTTCCTTGGAGTGTTTTATATTATGGGGACGGGATTTCCATAGAGATTGACCATTATACATGGTTTCCTAGGCTGGCGAAAAGAGGTGAGCTGGTTGATATAAGGCTTCCCAGCTCATGGATTCTGATCATCGCCAATATATTTTATATAATATATATATATATATATATATAATATTGGGTAGATAGATTTGGGTAGTATGAGTAGTATGACACATGATTTAATGATCCCATATCATCATCAACCAGCTGACATGAAATGACCAATTTGCAGCCATGGCTCTGACTACAGATGTGTTCGAGGGCCCTTTCACGGTGGTTGCCAGGTGCCGCCACAGGGCCTTTTTGCTCAGTGGCGTAGGGTTTTGAGGCATCAGCCAGGGGATTGGTAACGTCAGTAGTCAACTTTGAGCTCTGCCTATTGCCTGGGGTGGGTACGTGTTATTTTCTCAGAGATTGTGCTAATTTGCTTGGTGTCATCTCAGAGATTGGCCCTTTTGTGAAACGTCCATGTTTTGGCCAAAAAGAATTTCATAGATATATTGTGTAACAAATTGCCAGAGGGTATTCCATAGCTTCACCATTTCCCAGGCGCCTACTGGAGACCTCCGAGATGGTGCGCCTCGCCGAGACCAACAGCGCGCTGCGGCAGCTCTGGCGGGAGCTGCTGGAGGACAGGAAGTGGGGACGCGGCGCCGGACGAAAAAAGGGGGAATAATGGATGAGTTCTTGGGAAAATGCTGGGAAAATGATGGGAAAATGATGGGAAAAGTATGGGAAGTGGTGGTTGAAGCATCAAAAAAGTGGTATAGCAAGGTACAACCAACAGATATAATTAATGGGATTGTAATGTATGGATTAGTCATTGGATTTAGTGGGAACCTAATGGGATTTCATAGGAATCAATGGGAAAATTGTGGGACGTCATGGGAAGATTTAACAATTTAACCAGCATTGCGATTAAACTAAGAGATGGTGAATCAACCAACAGAAAGATGAATATCATGGACATAGAATGGAAGAATTTATGGAATTTATGTTTGTTTTGGAGGGGATTTCACTGCGAAATATGATTTTTCACCAACCGTGAAATTTATCGGGGTTATGGGATTTATGAATATATGATGGAATTTAATGGGAATGTAATCGAATATGGATCATCTCTGGCAATATGAATGAAAACCTAGTGACTATGTTTGATTATTGACTTATTGGTAATATTATATCCAGAATGTGTTCATTTGGTAAATATTGATCATCTAGTTATGTTGGTTTCATTTCAGCTTGCAACAATTCTCAAGTGTATCTAAGAATGCGCTCATTGTTGAGTTTATAGAAGCCTACTAGATCCTGCACGGTGTTTACCTTTTGGGGCCATGGGTTGGCCAATGGGAATATCGGGGTGGGTCACGGTTGGTCAAAACCTGGGATACCAGGCCAACCAACCGGGCTTTGAACCTGCGAAGATCATGATTTGGACCAGCAGCCAAACAGGGATCATGGCACATGAATCATTCCATTTAGCAACTGATTAATAACATTTAATAACCATAGTTACAAGTTACAACCCATTCATATTATGGGATAACCCCCACTTCGGGTTTTACTATCCAGGGTTGCGAACCACTTACTAAGTGGGATGACCCTCAAGTAGACAAGAATAGTGGGAGGCGGAATTATGGAATTATATATATATATACATACTAGAGAACCATTATGATAGTGAAGAGTGAGAGGTTGGCCAATGAAACATGCAAATGTCGGGAATAGACGGGCATGGCAAACGTCATGAAATCGCGACTTCCAAAGTTCTTTTCATCCATATCCAAACCCGATCAAACCCAGATCCGCAAAAAAACATCAACTGCCGGCAGATTTGTCAGGAGAAAAAAGCGGAGGTAATCGTTGCTTGAATCAATTTAGCCGCTGTCGCAGTGGTACCTCTTCACATTTAGCGATTTGCTCCTAGTTGTTTTGTTAGTTTTCGATGAAAGACTGCTCAACGTCTTGTTGCCTACAATTTGAAACGGCCATTTATTTGTTGCATTGTTTGTTGTTGAACCGTGATATGTTTAATGTTTCTTGATCAATATTTTCTACATTTAATTTGTTGGCTTAAGTCAACACTAATAAAATACATCACATGCTTTAAATCGTGTTATAGAAAGTAACAACCTCATTGCCACGTCGCTGGATGTTGGATTTGGGTTTCCCAAAGTGACGGAACTTTGCAGGTTAGTGATTAGTGACTGCATACATAGTTTATCCAGACGGTTAAAAAAATATGGCTCAAAAAAATGAGTCATTAAATAGTTATATAATCCCTTCCCCTAATTCGAAAAACAGCCCCGTAGAAAGCATGTTTGATATATTTGTTGCTGTTGATTAAGCATGGTGGATGTAGGGGAAAATCCATCATGTGTTGATCATGTTCCAAATGGGAAACCTGGGTGGAATCCACATCGATTTTCCAGTTTGCCCCAGTGCAACCACTTACCAAGTATAAATAACCACTTGTAGTAACCCCCAAAAAGATAGAACAGTAATTTCTCACTATTGAGTAGGAGTTTACTAAATCTATCTTTTTGCAGTGACAGCGACCCTCTGGTCATCAAATTTGACAATGGACAATTCCCCATTTGCAGATGATTTTTGCAGCTATAAACCTCTATGTTCAAGAGAATTCCCATAGCTATACCAAGTCTGTAACCATAACACACGATCATGCACAATCAAAAATGGTGATTAGCCATCATTAACCATCGAACATGGTTTGCTCCAGATGGTTACACCACTTACCAAGTGCTATTTTTAATCCCATTTCCTAAGTGATCAATAATCCCACAATTTTTAATCCCGCTTAAGTGATGTATTTAAGTGATGGTTACTGCACTATTTGGTTACACAACTTACTAAGTGGGATTCCAATGATCAAATTTGAATTGGTTATTTGATCGGTGATTAATGTCCACCTCTGATTTATAAACGTGCCCCCCCCCTCTTTTACCCTAAATAGACTTAAAGCCACCATCAAACTTGTTTGTATGTAAAGGTTTTCAATTACCACAATTGAAAACAAATACATAAAATGCAATTTCAAAAAAAAAAGGAATCCAGCAATTGTTTTAGTATTGATCTAGTACTCATGTCATGGATTTAGTATTGATTTAGTATTAATGTCATGGATTTAGTATTGATTTAGTATTCATGTCATGGATTTAGTATTGATCTAGTATTCATGTCATGGATTTAGTATTGATCTAACATTCATGTCATGGATTTAGTGTTGGTTTAGTATTCATTTCATGGATTTAGTATTGATTTAGTATTCATGTCATGGATTTAGTATTGATCTAGCATTCATGTCATGGATTTAGTATTGATTTAGTATTGATTTAGTATTAATTTCTTGATCAGCGGGAGGGGGAAGCTCAGTAGCTTTATTCAGGGTCAAACTCTAATTGGTGCTAAGGCACCTCATGGGGGGTAGTTGAGTTGGAGTTGATTTTGGATAAGTTTAAGTAAAGGTTTTGAATAGAAAGAGCATCCATCATTTTTGACAATTTCCAGCTATCATTTTTGAATAAAGGTTTTGGACAGCCCCATCTGGGCAAATCTGGGTTTAGGGCCAAAAAAAAATAGCTTTATTTAGGGGTAGTTTATTATTTAGTTGGGGAGTTTGGTTAGCTTTATTCAGGGTGGGTTTATAAATCGTAGGTCAACATTATTCCATAAACCATCTTACTGAGTGGGATTCCATATTTGATCACTTTTAATTAGTGGGATTTTACGGTTCGAATCGAGGACGCTCGCGCCCCCATCCCTCGTTTCTTCGCCAGGACGCTCGCGCCCTCGAGTTGCTCCGCGCAAAGGCTCGCGGCGCAACCTTTGCCTCGAAGGCCATGAATTTCAAGAGGCTTGGCAAAGTTAGCCTCTGGGGATTGGGATTGAATGGATTTTGCCAGCTTTGAATGGGAATTTAATGGGATTTCAGGTGATTTCATGGATTTCTTATGGGGATTTCATGGGATTTACTGGCTTTTTATGAGAATTCAATGGAATTCAGTGGGGGAGTTGGGGATTCATCAGGATCTAATCAACAAAAATCGTGATTTTTAGCCAGCACACATGTGTGATATGTAATAATAACCACAATGATGATTAATCATCAATCAACCGTTTAAATAGGACAATTATCTAATTTTCAATTCGGTCAAACATTTTCCTGTTTATCAGCATTTATCCGTACGGTAAAATATATTACATGTATAATGTACTAGATGTACGAGGTATGTGAATCTTACATGTTTCATATTATCCTATTGACAGATTGCTTATACACTATTGGGGTTCTAAAAATGGGAGACCCTCAATGGAGATGTTTCCGGCGTGCCTCATCTCAGGAAGAGCTGTTTGACGGACGATGACCTGGTACCTCGGGAGTTGGGATGGATTGCCTGTGGCTATCGCTTTGTCCATTTGTGGGTTTGCAATGAGTTCAACCTGGTGGGCCTGATTTAAAGGGACTTTTCAGTGAATAAGTACGTTATACCAGTGACACAAGTTCTTGGTTTGATTCGTGTTTCTTACTGCGGTAAAGCCAGTGATAAACCATCCCCCAATTGGGGGTTTCTTGTGGATGATTTGGGATCATGTAAATCGACACCCGGAAAAAGGGGGGGTTTACCACACTACTCTCCATCCCCAAATAAGAGATTATAATTGGTCTTGCGGAGTTGATTTGGCTTACATTCCCACTGGAAAATCCACTACCGGAATTCACAGGGAATACTACGGAATACGTTTTACTTTTTTTTGGGGGTCCTTAAGCAAGTCCTAGATCATGATTCGATCATAATCCTAGAGGTGACGGCACGACGCATTGGGTCACAGATGGTCCCTGGGCACTCTGCCAAGCCACTGAGAATTGTTTGGTTTCTCAATGTGTCTTAGTTACGTCCCTATTATCGGCCCCAAACAGATTAAACAGTTATTCTCTTCTATGTTTATTGATGGCATCGTTCCTTTTCAATGACTTCTCCGTCAATAAGCACTGTCAGTTTGAGATAGGGAAATCACTGCAACCGTTCATGGTACTTTCTGTTTGTTCGGGGATCTTTGTGTCATGTCCCAATGATTACCCTCAGATGTTTGACAAGACCACCCTTGTACCTTAGGCACTGCTGTGCTCCAGTGCGCAGCAGCTTGGTGTTGGACCAGGAAAATAAGTTTGGGGGGAACATCCCCACTTAGTAACTGGAGTATACCATCCGGTAATCACACGTGGCCACTTGGATCAAACTTGACATATATTTGAGCGTTTTGGTGAACATCTGTGCTTTTCCCAATCCCGCATCATTGAAATCACTCCAAGATAGCAATTTCATTGATGATATGATTGGTATGATGCTTCAATTTTATAAGTAGCGGTTAAGCCGCTGCATCTTGCATGTTTTACAACATACCCCATCAATCTTGGAGCTTTCACCCCGTTTTGCCCATAGACTGAGGGATTTTTGAGCCCGTTTTGATTTTGATTGAAAAACTGGTGTGTTTTTTTTCTTTACGGATTGATGGCTTGTGCACCAAAAGCGTCCAAAAGCAACATTTGGGCGGCACCAACTCTCTAATTTAATTGTTAATGATTTTGGCATGGCTAAGGTCAAATTTCCATTACCCCAGGTGAATGATACAGTCTTGGGGAGCTTCTCGAGTAATCGGCCGTATGTTTGATGATTGCAAACTTTCTTAATTAAACACCAATGAAAGCAGGAAAAGTGGTCGCTTTGGTCCAAGGATGTCCAAGGCTATTCTTAATGAGCAACACTATAGAAAACTAGGCAACAGCCTTAACAGACAATTTATTTTGAGCGTTTGAAGGTCCAGGCATGGATGTGTTTTTTTTTACGGGAACATGTTGTATAGATGGTGGATTTCCAATTGCCCAGTTTGATTGCCCAAGGGTAAGTAACCCCCAAAAAGATAGACATTATGATTTATTTGTTTAGTGGGATTTTAGTATTTTGGGGGTTGCGAATAATATATACACATAAATATATATATATATATGTTTATGTGTATACATTATTTAGACATACTAACCCCCTACCACATAGCAAAGTGAATCTTCACTAATTACATCGGGATTTTGTTTTTCTATCTTTGGGGGACGACTGTAGGATATCCACTCAAGATGCTCGCTGGGATCATCCCCAAATGGCCAAACTGTTCAGCTTCGCAAGGGATTGATGGATGTGGGCTACAAGCCCTAAAAGCCTTCGGAGAACATGGTGCAAAGGATTCTCACATCTTTCGATGTGTTTGCCAAGGCAGACCTATACAGTGACAGTGAAATGGCCTCTCAAGGGCCCAGACTTATCTTCCGTGGGTCCACGGTGGCCGCTTGCCTCGCAACGTGGATTTCGTGCTGCAGAGCTCGAAGCACCGCTTGCTACACTGTTCACAGAACAAGCTGATTCTGATGGAAGTGTATATGATCTGAAGAGCCTCTCATTGAAGTGGGCGCACAGCTTTGGGTGTCTCATTGCCCAGGCCTGCTGCGCGCTACGGAAGATGGGTGGTCGAACTTTTCAGTTGGATAATTATTCCACTCCATCCAGACATATGTTTAGGATTGTTTAGGGAATTGGTGATATTTGGGCAGATTGTTGTTTTAGCCATGAACAAATGTGGGTTTAACCGCCCAAAGTTGGAAAATGAATCATTCATCATGGTGGATTCAGGCAAAAACCGTTCCCAGTTTCTGGTTTATAATTTCTTATATATTTATAATTATATATATATATTTGCACTGGCAAAGATGGAGAATGCTTTGCATAGTGTTTATAAAATATACTACCGTATTACAATTTACCATTGCTCCCATTGCTCCCTAATTCGATCCCATGAAATCATCATTCTTGATGGTACAACCTCCATTTTTGATGCTTAGTTTACCATGAAAATCAGTAGAAAACGGGATGATAAACAAAGAGGGTATGAAAAACCATGACTCCGCATAGAAAGTGACCTTCCCATGGCCGGGCCAATATCCCAATTTATCCATCTATTATATAGTTGGTGCCCCCTTGTTATATTAGTTTGTTTCCAACAAAAAGTAACAATGATAGTAGTACTTGCTATAATCCAATTAGTTTGTTTTTAGCTACAGTTAAAAAATAATCTAATGAATCTAAATATAATGATTAGCAACCGTAAATCCAACAGTTGATGTACATAGTTATCACCCAACTTAGCTACCGAATTGGGACGCCACCGTGCAGGATCCCTGCACCTTACAACCGGTTGGTTGGTTCACAAGATGTTGTTTTTCAATTACCATCGTAAATAATGGTAAATACCGATGGTTCATGCTTATAATACTCAGCCTATTCTACGAGCAGCCTTTGACGAGGATAAATTCTATATAGAGCACTAATGTTTATTGGGTTTTACTTTTCTATCTTGAATTTTGAGTTTTTGAGGGTGGCATCATGCCGCATATCCAAGAATTGGATGGTGGGAACATTTACAGGAAATCCCAATTAACTTGGGGATGCCAACCCATGTCCCTAAGTTTGCACGTAAATCCACCTCTTGAATTTCAATCATGTCTCCATAATATCCCAGTAATATCCCATCATGTTTTATCTCCATATGCCAACGAAATCCAACCATTTTATTCTGATAATTCAGTCACCATGTTGATGGTTCCATCACATGTTTTTCTTAAAACACCGTTTTTAAGGTTACCAGTTTTCATGGTGAATTACCCTTATCTTCCAGCATGTTCCCATCATTTTTCCAGTTTCCATAAGTTTCCTCTGAGGTTCTCCATCAGCATGAGCCACGTAGAGGACTTCTGCCTCAACGTCAACGAGATCAGCGACCGAGGTTTTGGACAATGGACGCGGCTGGGAACGCTGCTGCCCTTCAGTGCCTTGCTATGGATTTCTTGATCCACACTAATATTGCGCAAACCATTGGCAAACCATGATTCTGATTATGGCCATTGAGATTATTTATTGTATTCATTATGCACTGCAGATCATACACCATGATTCTTTAGATTTCTGTAGCGAAATTGAAGATGTAGACGTCCGAAGGATTGCATATATCACCATTAAAATTAAATCCATAGATATCCTATGATTATCCCACTATTATCAGCATTAAACTTATTAAACCATGTGGATCCATGTGGATGATATGGCATACTTGTTGGAGCCATCCGCATGCCAGTTGCAATGGCTCAGGGGGTCAGTCATGCCAGTTGGATGTTTGGGTCTTAGTCCCATCAAAGTGTTTCATGACAAGGGTTGCCGTGTCCATACATTCCTCGGTTTATGCCAGTTGTTATTTGGTGTGTAGATAGATAGATAGATAGATAGATAGATAGGATTAGATAGGATTAGATAGGATTAGATAGGATTAGATAGGATTAGATAGGATTAGATAGATAGATAGATAGGATTAGATAGATAAATAGATAGATAGGATTTGATAGATAGATAGGATTTGATAGATAGATAGGATTTGATAGATAGATAGATAGGATTAGATAGATAGATAGATAGATAGGATTAGATAGGATTAGATAGGATTAGATAGGATTAGATAGGATTAGATAGGATTAGGTAGGATTAGGTAGGATTAGATAGGGTTAGATAGGATTAGAAAGGACTAGATAGATAGATAGATCGATAGATAGATAGATAGATACATAGATAGGATTAGATAGGATTAGATAGGATTAGATAGGATTAGATAGGATTAGATAGGATTAGATAGGAATAGATAGGAATAGATAGGATTAGATAGGATTAGATAGGATTAGATAAGATTAGATAGGCTTAGATAGGATTAGATAGGATTAGATAGATAGATAGATAGGATTAGATAGGATTAGATAGGATTAGATAGATAGATAGATAGATAGGATTTGATAGATAGAAAGGATTGGATAGATAGATATATAGATAGATAGATGGATAGATAGATCGATAGATAGATAGATACATAGATAGGATTAGATAGGATTAGATAGGATTAGATAGAATTAGATAGGATTAGATAGGAAGATAGATAGATAGATAGATAGATAGAGAGATAGATAGATAGGATTAGGTAGATAGATAGATAGATAGATAGGATTAGATAGGATTAGATAGGATTAGATAGGATTAGATAGGATTAGATAGAATTAGATCGGATTAGATAGGAAGATAGATAGATAGATAGATAGATAGGATTAGACAGATAGATAGATAGATAGATAGATATGATTAGATAGATAGATAGATAGGATTAGATAGATAGATAGATAGGATTAGATAGGATTAGATAGGATTAGATAGGATTAGATAGGATTAGATAGGATTAGATAGGATTAGGTAGGATTAGGTAGGATTAGGTAGGATTAGATAGGATTAGATAGGATTAGATAG
>Ga0126342_10009969_pt1 | contig 16998 bp, 12 predicted proteins | sample Cyp1metagenome_FD_92528 | JGI IMG/M metagenome (GOLD analysis project Ga0126342, IMG submission 92528) | Coral microbial communities from Lord Howe Island, Old Settlement Bay, Australia - Cyphastrea 1 metagenome | ecosystem: Host-associated > Invertebrates > Cnidaria > Coral ... | reverse complement strand
TTTCTGCATTGGCTGGCCCGGTAGCCCAGTTTCACTTTTTCCCCAGGAATTGGACGTAAACGACTTCCATGTAAACCGACAGGTTTTTCCATCCTGACTTCCACGGTAAAAGGACCCGGTGTATTGCGACATGCAACAGAAGCACAAGACTGGTCGCTTTTTGTTGAAAGACGCTAGGTCATCAATTGAGTCAACAAACTGGTTATAAGCTATGGAGCAGTACTTGAGCAGCGGCCAGATTGTGGGCAATACTTCGTGCTTGAGGTAGTGTGAATACACATTAAGACATCTAATATCATCTCTTCCCCTTAACATGAACAGAACCCCTTCAAATAGATATATTCCTTTATGTGGATGTATTCAACATTAGGGGAAGCGATTTCCATGGATATTTTCCATGGTGAATCAATGAATCATTACAATGATTTTCCATGGGGATTTATTGATAAAAAATAAAACGTGGATTATTTCATATTTTTTTTTAAAATGATATTTCATGAACAATAAACTTTTTATTTTTATAATCACTGTGGTATTTGTTTCATAATGGCTATAATAATGGATTCACAATGATTCACCATGGAAAAATATCCTAGGTTTTTTGTGATGCTATCTAAATCCTCAGTTGAAATATGCCAACCTTCAAGGAGGGACACCTGATCTTAGGACATGACCCGCAAGGGTCGCTCCAACTCATCACCCGAAGGGGCTACAGTATGAAAAAACATCGGCCGCTGGGAAATCCCCAATCGATACATGGAGGTTTAGTTCGCGATCATCATCTATACATGGATACTTTGGGAGGGAAACCATGGATGAACATTGATTCATTTACAGTATCTCTTGATCTAGCCATTAATTTTAGCCCTCTTTTTGTGTTGGTGAAATCCGACTTATTCGAACTGCGTATGGTGACATAGCCACAAAAACAAAAAACTGGTATTGTCTAATCTTAGTGACTTAAATCCCGGTTAAATCTTCCATGTTTGATTATATCCCCATCCAAACACCATATCCCCTCAAATCATCCCTATGATATCACCATGTTTCTTGGTGAAATCCATATTATCATTATTTCTTAATGATCATTATCCCATATCCCATATGATCTTATATTATTTGGTATCATTTATCACTATCGATTAACCAACTAAATAATGTTATTAACCAACTATTCCACATTATCTAGCTGTTGTCTATTAATAACGCACATTAACCCATATAAATCCCATACTATCCAGATAAATCCCACATAAAACCCATACAAAAATACTCCAAATCTCATCTAAATCCACTATTATCCCAACTCATCCCTATGATTTCGTTATCATATGATCCCTATTATCCCTACTAATCCCTACTAATCCCAACTATCCCATATTATACACTCCAATTAATCCCAACGAATCCACATCTGGCTATGGTACCCATATCAAGACACGTAAATGGTCGGTCTAGGTGGAGGATGGTCCTCTGGTGGTGTCCTTTGAGCCCCAGACCCTTGGTGCCCAAAAAACGTGTTTTTTTTTCGGGATTTTTCTGGCGGATTTGATGGGGATTTTCGGGTGATAAAAAAATGGGGATTTCCAGGTATTTTATGTTGTTTTATTCATGGATTTTCATGGGAACATCATGGGAACCTCATGGATTTTTCATGATGATTTTCTGGAAACCAAATCGGGAGTCGACCAACAAAGGTGGGGCCTGAAGCAACGCGTTGGTAAGATTTTTTCTAAGAGAAATTGGATTTCAACCATCAAACTGGGTAAATTATAACGACCTCACTGCGACCTCACTGGAATCATGGTTAATAAGGGGAATCATCCCCAAATGGCCTTAATTCAGGTTAGTGAAATATTATAATTTACCCAGATCAAAAGATGGAGAGATTACCAGTAAATTATGGACAAGATGGGGATTTTACTGACAAAATGAATGAGAAACATGTTGGCAATATTTGGATGTTACCCTCTGGTAAACATACAAACAACTATGGAAAGATCCACCATTTTCAATGGCTAAATCCAGGAAAATGGCCATGGCTTCAATAGCAATCTGTTGACATAACCAGGTTGGGTAGCCATCGAACTAATGGGAGCACGTCGCAACAACAATCAATGAGTTGTTATTTTGATGGAAACACGAGGGGATTTACCCTCTGGTTATGTCAAAATAGCTATTGAAAATGGCCATTTATAGTGAATTTACCCATTAATAATGGTGATTTTCCATAGCTACGTTAGTTTACCAGAGGGTACCATTGGAGGATTTGCCATACATATGGATGTGGGTCAAAATGGAAGACCATTAATGGGACCACAGATGGAAATGTCTAGTTTAGTAGAACAACCATCCATAATTTTGGGGTACCTAATTTTGACCCATAGTCATATAAATAGGGATGAACATTTCACAACTCTTCTGAGGGAAGTACAGTTGAAACTTGAAAACACTGTTTTCTTTTGCCACCAAATATAATATAGGGGTTTCACTTTCGTAAACTTTCCCTTCATCATCTGCAAACTTGATTTCTTTGTGGCTGAGATATCGGTCTGGCAATCAGACTGAATTCATGGTTAGTGTTGCACAGAATCTCTCTTCTGGACATTGGGGCCTAACACTGACTCACTGTCATGATTCGTTGATTATCATTTTTGTAAGCGAACTGGGTCATTTTTCATGGGGTTCCTCACTCCTCTCCATAAATGTCCTTTTTCCAGTGGCTAGTTGATACACAGATATTTCTCGCCAAAACCACGAGGTGCATGGACTTATTAATCCCTTCCCCCTATACTAAACACCCCTTCGAATCCATGGTTAGTAGGGAATTTCCACATAATTGGGACCATTTATGGGGTGTTTTATATCAGGGTGATGGGATTATATGAATGGGGTTGTTTGAAAGTAGGGTACCCCAAATCCAATGGTAAAAACATATTTTATCCTGATATTTCCCATTAAAGTGCCCCACTTTCAGACACACCTCTGCATGCGATGATTCTGGATGGTCCTACTTGGGTCTGGCTTCGCCATTGTTGTTGCTTGAATTCCCATGGCACGACGGCACGGCGGCAGATTCAAAAACCACATTCAGAATCTGGTGATTTTCCCATTTTGAGGACATCATTCATAGCTTCAACCTCCACTTGTCTACTGTTTGAAATCCAAGATGTGGACGCTCTGCTCAAAAAGGAATCATTGAAATCTCCGTTTATTTTTTCTCCATCTCCCACATTGCCCTGCGCCAACAAAGCACATGGCTTTGTCTGAATATAGGATATCCCTAATTTTGATGGTTCATCATCATTTTCCCTTTAAATGACCATAAAAAAGGGGGTTTTCAGACCCACTCCCAGATACCTTTTTTTATTGGCGATAGTATTTCCCATTACATCCCCATTATATCCCATGTATCATATTGTTGATTATATGTTACCATTATATCACCATTATATACCAGATATATGTACATACACATACATAGACAATAATCCTTTATATCATATCACCATCACATCACCGTTATATCATATTATTGATTATACACATCACCATCATATCACCATTACATCACCATTATATTCCATATATATATACGTGTACACCCTCTGGTAAACTAACATAGCTATGGAGCATGGTCCATTTATAGATGGTTTACGTATTAAGAATGGTGATTTTCTATAGCTATGTTAAATTACCAGAGGGTATATATATAGAATAATCATGAATAATCCATGATATCCCACATCAGGAGCGACCTGATGTACTACAGCGGTGGCATCTACTCCAGCGCTGCGCATCAGCGGGCCGAGTGGGAACCCGTGGACCATGCCGTGCTGCTGGTGGGTTATGGTTCCGAGAATGGACGAGACCTGGTCGTGGGGATGGTGGGGGGGCTTCGGAAGTCTGGGAAAATGTTTGGAAAACGATGGGAAAACCCACAAGACCATTGGGAGAATTCAGAAAATGTTGGGAGAATTCTAGAAAGACTGGTTGGTGGTTTGGAACATCATATTTTTCAGAGGGGTGGCTCAACCACCAACCAGAAGAGATTGGAGAAGAATTTCAGCTCCGTATCTTTCCGCTGTTGTCCGGAAACTGGTAACGTTCTTGGCTGCAGATCTCGACCTCGCGGGGTTTGAGCAGTTTTATGACATAGCAACCCCGAACATCTCACTAAAATAAAAAAATGTGCGCGGGCCGGTTCCAAGATTTCATACCTGGCGCACTGGAAAAATAGTGATACAGCAATTAGCCTCTGGTAATTTAACATAGCTATTGAAAATGGCCCAGTGGAAATCGTTGATTTCCCTATGAAAAATGGGGATTTTCCCATCAGTTTTTGGCGCCATACTCCCATCCCTCCACATTCCACCAGTCGTTCGTTCGGGCTGTGTGGGTTTGATATGGATGGGGGATGGGATTACAATTGAAACACCGGCAATATACCCTCTGGTAATTTAACATAACTATGGAACATTACAATTTTTGATGAGAAAATTCACGAAATAAATGGTCCATTTTCCATAGTTATGTTAAATTACCAGAGGGTATCATCAAGGTACCACTCAGATAGCTAAACAATATCTACCATAAACAGACGTGTGATCCGATTCTAAGTCCATTCAAGGCGGTGTTCACTAAAAATCCCGGCTGGTTACCTATCCTCAAATGGGTTAAATTTAGATTGGTGATTTATTATATATCACCTTTTGTGTGCGTGATAGTGTTTCAGGTTACGTAGTAGCGATGACGTGACTCGTGGCTATGCCCAGTTGTGTAAATCGTACGTTTCTCTGTTGGCATTTTTCATGGATCAGTATCTCAGGTTATGGAAAAAACACCCAGTGGTGTAGATCATGTTCCTGTGTGGAAGCAGCCAAAGATTTCCAGGCCGTGTTGTGAAGTGAATTCACAAAGGGCTGTGATTTGAGAACCCTGGGTGTGAAACCACAGCGTTGCAACCAGGAAAATATTGGTTGCTGCAAAACTCCTGGGGCAACGAGTGGGGCGAGGCCTAAGGGCAAGTGAAGGGCTGAAGTGTCAAATGCGGTGAACTAAAGTAACTAAAGGCAAAAGGAGGTTTCCTAAGTCATGGGGGTACCCCTAAATCATCCATCCCGCTATTGGGGGTATCCCCATGTACGAAACCCCCCAAATGAGGATTTGTATAACCAACAAAAATTGGGTGTTTGACAAGTAAATGATTGAATCAAAGAGAATTTTGAGTGGCAACAAATGGATAGTTGGACAGTACCCTTAAAATTCCTTAAAGGAAAAATCATGATAAACCATTTTGGGGTAACCTCTCATCAGACTCATGAGGCTCTGAGGATTTGAGGAGAACTTTAGATCTTTATTCGCATGATTAATTCCGAAAAATGGTAAGACAAGCAACAATTTATCGCATTGTCATCAACAAGACCATGCCGCCAGAATTGGGGATACAAGATACCCTATGGCTAGCTCAAACATGGCTGGAAATCACAAGTTACAGGTGATAAATTTTTGTTTCAGAAACGCCATGACGACTGTGGCGGGGATTTCCCAGCCACAGACACATCGGAGTGTGTGCTGTGGTGTCCTCATGGCTTGGGAAATCTCCTAAGAAATGTTCCATACCGTCCATACCTCACCTGAGCATTTTATAGGCATTGATAGCTTATTGAATGTACCTTCTGGTAGTCAAAAATGCCAATGTTATGACATGTTATGTGTGTATACATATACATATATATATACACACATATGGACAGTAGATTTTAGATTGACATAGCATGAGGCAGGTATATGACCCACAAGAATGGGACGTAAATCATCTGCCTAGCACGGCATCTAAAATTAGCCATGATTCCTGGTTTTTTAATTGCACACAATTTGTAAGGTCTAAGGTCAACCCATAATCCAGATGGGTTCTAACAAACTATGATCCAGTGTTACAACCTTATCAAACTTACAGACTTACATTTTCCAGATTGTTGCAAGATGTTACAACATTTTATCACTGGGATATTTCATTAAAAAAACGTTGGTTACGAACATTACTAACCATCACTCCCAAGTTCCACAGCCATTCAGCTGACCATCCCCAAGTGGAGGCAAACTGGAAAAAATCACCATGCTATGAATGGGTAAATCAACTAGTTCTATGACCATTTGAAAATACCCTCTGGTAATTTAACATAGCTATTGAAAATGGCCATAGAAATAGTGGATTTTCCCATAAAAAATGGTGATTTTCCATAGTTTTTTGTATGTTTACCAGAGGGTAGCTATTTTGACATCACCGTTGAGAGTTCGAATTCAATCTTTTTCAGCTCCTCACGATACACGTGTAGAGAATATACACACATTGTGTAGAGATATGGGTATGGATCAATACCTATTAATACCATTTTTAGGGGGATGAACATCCATTTACCAGCTATTTTGATGTTCACTAGGGGGATAGGGTTTTGACCAATAGCCATATTGTGTATATATGGTCACCCTGGAGTAGAATATACTGTAGACGTTTCAAAAATCTAATTAACATGGGAATGTTTTCAAAAGTCCAGATTCCATCTATTTCAAGATAATCATTAGATAATCATTGGATAGTATATCCATTAATGATTCACCCCATTGAACCATTGATACTAGTTATGTTATCCATGGCTTAATTCTTATTTTGGATAGAGTATAGCCAGTAATTATTGCAACCACTATGGATAGTAGTTATATGCACTAACCATCTGTTGGTAGTGCAGATCTAGAGCCACCTCTAATTTTGGATCCACCCAAAACCAGGCGGGGTTCATGCGCATGCTCCGCGGCGTGGACGAGAGTGGCATCGAATCCATCGCAGAAGCCGCTTCGGTCGAGCTCGCGAGGCACCTGGTGCTGGAGACGTGGTCATGGGGGTATACAAAAATGGTAGGTTTATAATGGAAAATCCCATCTAGAAATGATTTAAAATCGATGAAGATGATGAAGATGAAGATGATGAAGATGATGAAGATGATGGAAAATCTGTGAAGATGCGGCAAAACACATATTTAGATTATTGACAAGTACTAGTTATAACTACTATATCACTAAGAAACACTCATAAAATTATTGTTTACTGTTTAGTTGGTAGTGATTCCCCGTTCATGGATCGTGATATATTGTGATATTCCCCATTATATTGGTTAGTATAAAACTATAATCTGGCCAAAAAATCAGACACAACTTGGGAAACATGGGGAACTTTTGGTGGGGGGAAACGGTGGGACAATTTAGACAAAGGTGGACGGTTTAGGCTTGAAAGATTGAGATCAGTCATGAAGAATAGGCACTTAGCCACGCCAGATTGAGATTTGGCAGTGAAACCGATGGGAATGGAATTCAGACGCAGATGAAAAGCGGGCAGTAGCCGTTATGCGATGGAGATTGAGGTACTATATCTACGTAAACAAGAAAATGGGGATCTAGTCGATCCAGTCGAACGACTAAACATGAAACAATATTGACAATCGCTAGTAGCATGTAAACTATGCAAAGTTGAGAAATTCATATCTATCATGGGCAGTTGTTTTGAATCCAAATGACCATTTTTGTAGCACCTCTTCGTGGAGAGCATCATGTAGCCTGATTGGTGGTTTGGAACATTTGGATTATGCTTCCATTCAGTTGGGAATTTCAAGATCCCAACTGACGAAGTCATATTTTTCAGAGGGGTAGGCTCAACCACCAACCAGTATAGGATAGTTAATATGGTTATTAAAGGTTATTTTCATAGGTTTTTTTTTCATGATCCTAGGATATTATTGAGCATTATCCACCAACCAGTATCTCTATGAATTGATATGAACCAACAACCACCAACCAGTTTTCATGGGAAAATTGATTTACCCTCTGGATTATTCGTTCACCAATTGGATGATTTACCCTCTGGTTAACATAGCCATGGAACATCCATTATAAACCAGAAATGTATGGAAAATTTACAGGAAAAACTCCATATTTAATGGGACAATCTATGGTTTCCGGTTAAGATTTTCCCTTCAACCAATCCATTGAAACCCCGACCTATCGGAGGCCTGGATCCACTGAACTGCTACAGTTCGTTGCCCAGCTGTGACCCTAGTTGCTGGTTACGGCTGGTTGTCCAAGCGAAAATACAGTGAGTACTAATGGTACCATCTGGTTATGACTAACAGTTTGCCATAGAAAAGCATCATCATCAATAGGTAAACCATTGGTAAACCATCTATAAATGGGCCATTTTCCATGGCTATGTTAAATACCCAGAGGGTAAATGAAATAATCTTCCTATCATCTGGGTATGGTTGAAATGTTCAACTGATAAAAATGGTGATTTTGAGGATGGTTATTGGGTTTACCACTAGTGATGTGGTTTATTAAACAACCCAACTTCAGCCAACATTGAAGCGGTCTCATTGGTTTACACCACCTCGCCATCCGATGGTACTCCAAGGCCCTTGCACCGTGGTGAACACCAAAATCACTGGTATAGTAACTGGATGTTCACTTTCATCCTTCCAAAGTATGATATTTGTATTAGTATATATATATGTATATACAGGCTTATTTGATTCATCCCCATATCTTCCTAAACCCGTCCAATCTACAAGGAGATGATGTATTCAGAATCCAAGAATTGTGAACCCCCAACACTTCAGCGAGGTAACATCGCATAGCCTACGACGGAGTGTGACGCGCGGCTGAAGCGCAAGCTTTTGCAGAATGGGTCCCTTGTTTTGGACCCAGGAAATCATTGGGCTTTGTCCAGAAATGGTGGGTTGTGAGCCCCAAATATCATGGCGCTGGTATTGAAACATGGGGAAAGTGATGCTGTTTTTCCCCCAAAATTTCATAGAAGCTCATAGTGGAAAGTATCTATTTGTAGGGGACATCGTTCTAAAACCCCATGAAAGTGCCAAACATGAGGAAGTGTTTCCATGGACATGGATTGCAAGGAAGCAATAGATGGAGGTTTCCAATCCATGGGGGTACCCCCAAATCATCCAAATCAGACTATTTTTGTAGCAACCATAGTGACGACTGGGGATCAGCCAGCCATCTTTCGAACGCCCCTAGGCCCTAGAAAGGAATCCTCAGGATGGTCAAACGATTGCCTAGCCAGGCAATATCAACGATGAAGTTTGATACTGAATTTCAACTCTAATATGATACTGAAGAATCATTCCCAATGGCCCAATATGATGCTGAATTTCAACAACATATTACTTCACTAGCTCCTTTGGGAAAGAAATTAATATGGTGAACACCTGAATTATGAAGAGATTTGACCATCATCTGTTTCATCAAAACGATGATGAATACCCTCTGGAAATTTAACAGTTTGCGAACTGGAAAATGAACCATAGAAAGTTCCTTGATTTACCTATTATAAATAGTGATTTTCCATAGTTGTTTGTATGTTAACCAGAGGGTAATAGTGCTGAATGTCTATTAATAGTGCTTTTTCTGATGTTGATAATGGACATACCCTCTGGTAAACGTTTACATAACTATGGAACATCACAATTTTTAATGGGAAAATCCACTATAAATTGCCATTTTCAATAGCTATGTAAACGTTTACCAGAGGGTATATTACATCTTCCTAGCATCCATTCATGGTGCTTAGTAGTGCTTAATGTCCATAAAAAAAGCGCCAAAAAACCACCAGAAGATGCCTGGGAGTCGGAGGGACGCGTTTTCTATGGGGGGAAGTCTCCAAAAATGCTGGGGTTATAACGGAAAAACCATGAAAAACCCTATGGAAATCGATGATTTAGGGATAGCTCCATTTTTTGGATAGATACTTTAGATACTGTCCTGAGAAAGTTGATGATCAATCATGATCAATCATGATCAATCAATATATAACCCCCTATATTCATGGCAGACTTATGACGCTATGTATGGGTATAGTTCATCACAATGCAATCCAGAAAGTATCATGTTTTGACTGATTGTATTCTATTATTATTACTATTATTATTATGGATATCATTATGGGTTCAAGTATCTATTATTATGGGTCAGCATTCTGGATTTACTTGGTGGCTGATCTTGACCAGCTCCAGTAAGACTTTTGATACTTCAACACGCAGATCAGAAGTGATAGGAGACTGTGTGTTTATTGTCAACACGCAATTTTTCCACCCCACTTATGTTACATTATGTTACTTGTGCTAAATTGGTAGCTTATCAAGCCACTGTAAGGCACTTAGTAAGTATCCATTCAGTTCTAACTTCTACCATCAACCAACTGACAAATGTTCCTTACGACCGCGCAAGAAGTCGATCTTCGACTTCCAGGCTTTCCATATTCCGCCGGGTGAGAAAATCTCTGATGCTGCTCAGTAAAGCTGGGCAGCCTCTGGGCTCATCAAACATCGCTGAGAAAAGAGATTCTGCAGGTGAACCAGCAAGGAATGTTCGTGTTTTGTGGATTAGTTCATCACAGTTATAAGATGTTATACCATGTTATAACCTCACTTACCTGCTTCTGAGTGGGGTTATAGCCTAGTAATAACTGAGATGCACACCCAAAGTACCCGGCGATAAATCACAGTTTTTGCAGGGTTCTAGCTGCTGTCCAGTGGTACTTAATTGAAAAGTCCTGCTCCGGGTCAACAACCATGGGCTGCTGCACCACAGCCTACTATGACTGGTGACACACCACATCTCAGATGTATCCAACTGTCCGAAACTGATTCACCATCCACTTGTCGTCCAAAAGCATTCGAAAACCATGGGTGAACATATATCATCAACATAAACATTAATAAACTACAACATAGAAATATGATCATCATCTGGCACAGCCACTGTCCATATATGGTAGCCTTTGACATGTCTCGCTTCTCATGGATGTCAAGAAAGTGTGTTTTAAGCTGGTTCCATCCATTGACATCTTTACATCAAAACTCAGGTGGCCATATTTTTCTTTTGAGTACCAAAATATCTAGCATAAAAGCGCGTTTTTTCGGTTGGAATCGGTTGGGCCCCCCTTGAAACCCTTGGGGCGCTTATTGGTTTTTGTCCCCTCCAGTCTTTGGTGGTGTACTTTGATGTGCATCCCACTTAGTAAGTCGTTTAAAATCCATATATAACATTATATAACCCATATACAATAGGGGATATTCCAGTAATCTAGCTGGGTTTTTAGCCAGGTATAACGCATTTACTAAGTGGGATGCACCCCCAAGCATGTTGCAGCACGCCGTTTTTCACACGCCTTTGATCGATTCCAAAAAGCCGGTCGGAAGCGGAACCTGCTGGGTGCGTCCATGGAGGCTGCAGGTGCATGACACGGATGACTTGGAGGTCCCACCATTTATGGAACCCCCCATATGTGTATAATACAAACAGGTATATAGATGCCTGTATCATCTATGTATATATATATATATACATACATGCAGAGAGAGAGAGAGAGAGAGAGAGAGAGAGAGAGAGAAAGAGAGAAAAAGGATGCTTGTGTGTGCACAAATTCCATCATGAGATAAATCATCACACATCAATATAAATCATCTTTTTCTATGGGCCATGGCTTCCATAGCAAACTGTCAAATACCTAAAGGCTAATCCATATTGATCCCATGATCAACTACTGTAAATGGATATGAATAGTCACCAGTCATGGATGTCAATTAACTAGAGTCTATTTCAATTATCCATTATTCATCAATTATTGTTGGTGATGTTTCCATTATCGATTATTAAATAATAATTACTAAGCCGTTACATTTCAAATATAGCAATATTTGACATTCAATATAGCATAATATAGCCCTTACTGTATCCATTATTTAACGATTATCACATTTTCAAGCACCATGAATGGATGTTAGTAAGATGTGATATATTTCCATTATCAACACATGTTTAAGCACTATTAATGCTGGCTGGTGGTTTGGAACATGAATGGCTTATTTTCCCATTCAGTTGGGAATTTCATCATCCCAACTGACTCATATTTTTCAGAGGAGTAGGTGGCTCAACCACCAATCAATGGATTGGTTTAAGGGAAAATCTTAACCGGAAACCTTTTACTCCATTAAATATGGGGGTTTCCGGTGAAAATTTTCCCTTAAACCAATCCATTGAACCAACCAAATTTGGACATTCAGCACATTTTTAAGCACCATGGATGCACCACATGGCCAGGTCATCGCCATGATCTTGGATAGCAAAGATCATCCAGAATGGGAGGTTCGAACAACTCGAATTCGGTGGAGTTCACCATGAAACCATAGGATTTTTGATATACAAAAATCGTTAACATATGGTTAATATTAATGAAAACAACATGGTGAATATATGAAAAATATGCAGCTAATTCACAAATGGGTAGTATATGAAAAAAACTATGGACATATATAGGACATATATGGACATATAGAACCTACAATAGGAAATATGTGGGGGTTTCCATAAATGGGGGTTTCCCAAAATGTTTGGTTTATTTCATGGAAAATCACATCTGGAAATGGATGATAATGATTTGGGGGTAGCCCTATGACTTAGGAAACCAAGAAATATAGCCACAGAATATACACAAATATATGACCATTTGTCCAAAATAGTTGTTTAGAAGTTTAGTATTGGCTGTTGATAATTCATCTGGATCTACTGTCATATACATAAAACATATCAAACCAACCACGAAATATGTACAAACCATGGCGGCTCGCCACTGTCAAAGCATGTTTTTTTTTTTGTGAAGGCTTACTGGACAACAGTAGAAACATGTTCAATAATAGTTTCGATTTTGGAGTGAATTGATACTTTATCAACTGAGATCAAAAATACAGAGTTTGAGGGTCCAAGCTCTGCTTCCATGATTCTTTTGTACTATTTCACATTAATCTATCTAAATTCGCCCAATATTTCTGTTGTTCTCCCCAAGACACATTTGTGATGAAAAAGGAGCCAGGTGTTTCATCCACCAGGTGTTTTTTTTTAATGGGTGAAATTTCTAAGGGAACATTCACGGGGGAAATCAATCTGATTTGTATTGCCATTGAAACTTTGACGCTTTCAACTGGGCACATCTGTTTTTTCCAGACACATTCTGGGATTTTCGAAATTGCCCAAGAATTGGCAAGGTGAAAGGTTTTGAATAGACCTATGGCATGGCTTGTGGACAAGTTACAACCCGCCTGATCAGTCTGATTACTGACTGAAGATTCTCCGACCCCAAATCCATCCGTTTCTGAAATCGGGATGGGAGTCTATTCCATCTATACCTCTGGTTTTCCAGATTTATCTGGGGATGAACATCCAAGGTATAAACTGGTTCTTGTGCTAGGTTGCTAAGTATTATGATTTGGCCAAATGTGGCTGGTCCAGTGTATTCTTGGTACCCATCCTGTATGCAAACAGTATCTAATCCTTTCAATGTTTCCTGATGTCCATTTTATTGATTTCCATTCTTGTTGGTAAACAGATAGAAGTGTTCATGAACATCGAAACCCAAGAATCAACCATGCCGCTGCCAAATTTCACCAGAAATTGGTTGTATAGAAGCTCCAGCAAGAGGTTCAGGATTGGAGGGATCCTATATGGCTTTGTCTGAAAATAGGGTATATTCCCAATGAAATAGCCATTTAATAGGGATAATGATCAGCAAAACCATTGGGTTTAGGGGTACACAACATTTTCAGTAACACACCCATATGGCTTTGATTGGGTTTCCCAACCAAACAGCCATCACTTGTTTTTTTTTCCCAGCATTTTGTGCTGGTTAAATCTCTATTTATTCCATCATGTACTGACAGCATGCTAAAATCAAGGCAAGGAACCGCAATTTGTTGGATTTCAACCACCCAGAAATTGGAGGTTCATGACATTGGGATGAATCCCATATTATTTCACTCATCATCATTAAATACAACATTTTTAGTCACAATAAATTAATTAACATCAACAATTTGTCGGTTCACTTATCATTTGGTTTACCACATTTACCTTGAGTGCTGCCGCTTCGCAAAAAATCTCTCAGGGCTCCGCACCTTGCAAGTTCGGAGCGCGAGGCAGTGATATCCCGCAGCCTAGGGCCTAGGGGGTGGTTCAAGAGTTCATTCGGGGGGGATAGATGAATCAATGCTATGATTATTACCCATTAATCCCCAGCTATATGGATTATACCATATATACCATATTTATATATGGTATTATATATATACAGTATATATATATATATATATGGGCCACGGTCAATATTTAGTATATAGCTCCAAGTCATCAATTTTTGAAGATTGTATTATCGCTAAATTTTGGCTGTAGCTCATATGGAGAAATGATAGCGACCTATTCACGCCCAATGTATCTCCATATCATGACCCCACGTCGCTTCAATGGGAATTGGATTTGGTTAGAATCATCCGAAAGGGTTGACCGCAGGAGAACAGCTACCCTCGGGTAAACGTTTACATAGCGAACTGGAACATTAGCATCTATAATAGGTAAACCAACTGTAAATGATCATTTTCAATAGCTATGTAACAAATTACCAGAGGCTATTTTCAGGTTCATCGCACTCCTTTCTACAAGTGAATTAGCTATTTTCAGGTTGATGAATGCTTCTTACAATTCATCCAGAAAATATCCAGAATATCATTCGGATATAACTACGTAGTTACCCAGTTATTCAGAAAGGTGATTTATCTTTATTTTGGACTCGGATTTTGCCAACTTCTATCTTTTTCTTGGGTGCTATATTGGGGACTGAACAATAATTTCATACCATTGAAATATTGGAGATGATCAGAATCCACTCTCCCAGTTGTGGCTCAACCCACTGCTGTTTTGTTTTTTCGCACATCTTTACAGGATTCCCCTGTGGTTCAAATTGTGTTACAATTTTCTATGGAAAACCATCATTATTCATGGGGAATCTATCTCATCTATCGGCCATCACCAGTTCGCCAGTTGTGTCAAAGTCATTACCAGAGGCCAATCCGTATGGATCCAATGATCAATCACTATAAATGGATAGAACAATCATCACCATTAATGTAGATTACCCGGCCTGGTAAACGTTTACATAACTGATGGGAAAATCACCATGCTATTAATGGGTAAATCCACTATTTCGACTGGGTCATTTTCAATAGCTATGTTAAGTTACCGGAGGGTATGTTTCTCTGATACATTGGAGATTCAACAAACATTGTTTGATGGCTGGATATAAACTTTATCCTCAGCTGGCTCAAATCGGAGACCTGTACACTGTTTAACAAGTCTTCACAAAGTTATAGTGATGGACGTATGAGAACAAAAGTATGTATATACCGTATATGTGTCTATGTGTATATGTACATATATACAGTACATAATTATATGATATGTTATGTGTATATACCGTATATGTATATTATATATACATATTAGTACATGCAGCTTGTGATGAAGTTCAGAGGTTTTTGGTCAAATTCTCTGGTCTGTCGCTTTGTTTGGTAATACGGGGGAGGTACAGGTATCTCCCTATTTTGTCCTTCATACCCCCGGAAAGACGCAAGATATCGCAAGATTAGGTACCTACAAACTGGCCGTTTCATTCCATTCTCGAATTCTTGTGAGTGAAGCTTTAAAAAAATTGGCTAAAAGCCAGCATTCTTGTGGAGTGACCAACCGGCACAACCGCCTCCATTTTTGACCGCTGGCCACGCCATGAGTTGCGCATGTCACCCTGGGCTGAAGCGCTGGGAACGGATCGGCCAAATCGGCCAAATGCCCAGCCTGGGCAACGGCTCTGGAGGCACAGAGGGGTGATGATAAAACGGGGACTATACTACATATAGATCATATAGTGGAAGATTATATGAGATTATATATGATTATGTATTTTCCTTATATATGGATATATATGGATATATATATATATATGAGATTGTATATGAGATTATATATATATATATGAGATTATACTGTATATTATGAGATTATAGATTATATTGTATATTATGAGATTATAGGGGATCCATTATAAACCATTATGATCCGTTATAATGGAATGACAGAGGGTTTGAACATTGCTCAATTGATTCAATGAAGCAACAGTTTGGACATTTTGTTGATTTTAAGCAATCTAACTTTTCGATTTCTTGGGGCTAAAAATCTCGTAGTTAGCACGTAGAGTTTCATAGGAGTCCAGCCGCGCAGAGACATAGTTAGAATTCTGCAGCCATTTCACTTGGCTGCCTGGAGAATCCACTAGCTGGATTTGCCGAACATGGTTTTATATTTTCAATGGAAAATCCACTAGTTGGAAAATCTATGGGGAATATTTGATGATATTTTCTATTTGCGGGCGTTCCTTAAATCCAAGTGTGACGACTTTCCTATGAAGATTCCAGGAAGCGTTCGAGGGAATTGTTTCCTGAATTTGGCAGACTATTATTATTTTATTTTTTTTCAGGGGGGTGGGGCGGGCCTTTGGCAGACTATTCTTTTTTTTTTAATTAAATTAGTCTACGGAATCTCTTCCTGGCACTAAATTGGTCTACGGGAAGCCTTGCCACTAAATTAGTCTACGGAGACTTTTCCTGCCACCTAATTCGTCTATGGTGGGAGCCTTTTTCCTATTAGATAAGTCTACGGAGACTTTTCCTGCCACTAAATTACTCTACGGGAAGCTTTTTTCCCACTAAATTAGTTTACGGAGACATTTCCTGCCACTAAATTAGTCTACGGGCGCCTTTTTCCCATTAAATTAGTCTATGGAGACTGTTCCTGCCAGTCTTTTGCTTTCCCTGCCACTACATTAGCTTTCCCTGCCACTAAAGTAGTCTACGGGAGTCTCCGGACGCCTGTCGCCCCGGGGGGGGTTGGACCGACTATTATTGTTTTCGAAATAATAGTAATTCTCCGCCCCCCCCCCCCCCAAAAAAAAAAAAAAAAATACATTCCACCCCCCCCCCCCCCCCCCCCCCTTCCTTCCTTTGTCCCCTTAAATAAATCTACGGGGACCTTTCCCTCCCCCACATTCCTCTC
>Ga0126342_10009968_pt1 | contig 17000 bp, 19 predicted proteins | sample Cyp1metagenome_FD_92528 | JGI IMG/M metagenome (GOLD analysis project Ga0126342, IMG submission 92528) | Coral microbial communities from Lord Howe Island, Old Settlement Bay, Australia - Cyphastrea 1 metagenome | ecosystem: Host-associated > Invertebrates > Cnidaria > Coral ... | reverse complement strand
TCCTGTCCTCGACAGCCATGACCACCTGGTTCTGGTCTGAAAGAAAGGCATCCAAGCTTCTGGGACCATCGTGCCGTGGCCCCAAGCCAGCCAACTGCACAAATTGGCGCGCCATCTCGAGGATGTCGCTGGCGTAGAGGCCAACCGGCATCAGCAAGTCGTCAGTGCCCCACGGAAGCGCCCACCCGGACCATGTCATGTCCTGCAGGATTTGGAAAATTAAGAAACGTTCGAACAAACTATTATACCTGCATCCTCCTGTTGTGTCTTTTTCTTGTCGTTTCATTTTTGGCTATGCATTCCTGCCGTTTCAAAAAAAAACGGTCGTTTGAAGAGAAAATTGCCGTTTCCAAGTCCTGCAAAATCTCTTGCTTGCAGGTTTCGCAGCATGGAGCCATGATGATATGAAAAAGAGTCACAGAAACAGTTCATGGGAAGGATATGGAAGAATTGACTGCATTGACGTCTTTTTGCTTGCACCAATTTAGCCTGGACCACCACCCACAAGAGAGCCAACTGGCTCATTTTTTTTCCCTCAGCGGAGCCAGCTGAACTTACGCCTGGGACTTAGCTTCAAATCAGATGCCCTCGCCGGCATCGACGGTGGATCAAACTTGCTTTCAGCAAAGTTGCTTGAATCACCCGCTTGCACACATGCCTAGAATCAAATCGACGAGATAATCGGCATACCCTGCCGATAAAATCCTCATTTTGTTCACAATTATGGGCATTAGGGTTCAAAATGAACTCATGCCCATCTTCCAACAACTCATGGATTTCCAAAGCTTCGTGTTTCAGCAGGTGTTGTTTGGGCTTGATGGCCCAAAGGTTGTATTGATCATTGAGGCATTTATTCGCCAAAAGAGAAAAACCATTGATGTATCGGGTCCAGTCAGCGTACAAGGTCATAGCGCAGGTCTTGTAAAGAAACAGCCCGTGTGAATTCATCAGTTCGAAGCACGCCAATGCTGCTTTTGTTGTTTCTCTCATGAGTCTCATGTAACATGGATCAGCTCCACTTTGCGCATCATTTTCAAATCCTGCGCGCTGAATCACAAGCCACCTCAAAATCAGCATAGTGTCCGAGCCTTTGGTATTAAACCACGGCTAAGACTCGAAGCGGGGGTAGTTCAGCAATGCTCGGCTGAATGAACGCAATGATGGTGAAGTACCATTAGCCCGGCAATAGAGCTGAAAGGCGCCATGAGCTGCTTGAAGTTTCAAATCGAAATCGCCAACGGCACCAAACAGACCTGCATGAATCATGTAGCATACACAGCTCGCTGCATGATCACGAAAATTTCCAACTTTGCAAAGATGAAACGGGTCTCTCTTGATCTGTCTTTCTGGAGCATTGGGTATGTATGGAATCAAGGACAAAGGTGGCGCTGTGCTCCAGGGTCTCTGAGAGAATCGTGTGGGAGCCCAGCTGGGAATTTCACTGAAGTCTTCCCAAGGCATGTTGTCTTGGCCAGCTAAGCACTCATGGCAGCACATGATATTTCTCACCCCCCCTTTGTGCTCAAAACTCCGATCCAGTTTGGCGGCCTTTGTATACCATTTCAAATCACCTTTGGCACCACAAATTGCTGCGCAAAAGTGTCTAGATTTTACAGTGATTCCTTCATAGAATAGTCTTCTGAAAAGACCAGCAAGGTGTGTCAAAAACTCAGTCAGCAAGTCTGGATATACATGATGCCAGGAGCTTGGAATAATGCATAAACAGAAATGCTGTAGGAAGGAATGTCCTCGCATGTTGGTTTGCTGTGACCTCAGGGGTGGTCTCAAACGCGACGAGATCTTCCTAGTGGTCCTGCCATACTTCCGTTCCAGCGCTGCAGGTGGTTTGCAATGACACTCGTCTCTTCCACGTTTTCGAGATGGCAACGTTGTGTGGATACCTATTGGGCTTTCGCAGCTAAGAACCACTGTGTTTCCACGACGTTTCCCACGACCTTCATCACCGTGGTAAAACAGTGGAATGGTGGATTGGAGGCTGTTTGCATGTTCCCTGAATACCAAATGTTCAGCATTTTGGAGCTTGTACCCGTTCCAAAATGATTCCAAATGCAGAGCCATCTCCTGTGGGTTACTCGTACCACCCACCAGGACATCTGGGTGGTGCTCAAGCAAAAAAGCCAAAAGATCCTGTGGATCAATGTAGGGAACCAACACAGTATCCCCATTCGGGGCATTGTAGAGGAACTCTTTCAAGGTCACATTCCATCCCAGTTTGTTCCGATAGATCCAGCTCCAGGCAAATCTGGAAGCATTTTTTTTCCAGGACGGAATTTTCTTCTCACATTCTTTGTCAACAAAACCATCTCTCAACCCCCCACATTCTTCTAAGTGCCCGAGGCGAACACGCTGAGCAGTTGAGCATGGGACCTTGGAACCGCGTCTGGGGAAAAAAAATATCGTGCACTTGTATGTGTGTGTACATATATATATATGTATATTTACATTTTATACATCTGAAACTGTATTTGTTTTTTTTCCGACTTAGTTTGATACCCCATCAGCGACAGCTTCAGCGAAAGCGCGAACAGCAGGGCCAGCTTCTGAAGAGGTGGTTTGTGTACCTGGCATGATCACGGAAGCAATAAATCATCCTAGTGTAAGCAAACCTAGATCCTGCCTTCAAGACGGTGGCCAAAGAAGAGACATTCAAAACGATTAAATCGTTGGAAAGCATCAGTTTCTTTTTTGAAACTTCGCCCCTGCGGCTCAGCTGACAACTGCTTAGTCTTGATGTATGGGCACCCCGTGAGATTCAAGCGGGATGATCACTGTAATTGCCCTTCACGGTTTGGTGAAGGTTCCACCATGTTCCACCGCACTCCAACAAAGTTGGCTTGAGCATCTCCCAGTATGTAGGAATAAGAAAAATATCAAACAATTTTGCCACACCATTTGGTAGAGGACGTTAACCCAAGTCAGTCCAATGGGGAATGCCCAAGCACTCAATTGATAAGCGGCACCCCAAAAGCTACCGGATCACGATCAGTCGGCATCAGTCGGCCATTGGCCAAGCAATCGGAATCAGAGAATTGCATCAAAATCCGCCGGCCTGCCGGCGTGGTACTGTCTGTTTTGTTCGTGTCTTTGTCTAGACTTACCCCTTGGCGCGGATTTTTGCATCGTCTATCTTGAACCCTCCCCACCCCTCACTCCCCCTCCCCGCCTCCTCGCCCCGCCCTTCCCCCCCCGCCTAGCTCTTCTTCGTTTCGTCTTTATCTTTCCAAATGTCTCAACTCTGCCCGCGCCTCGCTCAACACCGGCTTGGTTTTGCATATCTTGCTGTCATTTTTCCGTTGCTTCTTAGATATAATACTTGATCCAGGCTTTTGTGCCGAACACCTTTTACACGCATAACTTACCTTTCTAAATATGGCCTTTTCCAACGCCTTTCTCAATATGGCCTTTTCCAAAAGCCTGGTTTACCCACATGCTTTGGCTTAAACCAAAACCGTGGTTTGAACAAAACCAATGTTTTTGCGTCCAAACCCTCTTTTACACAAAGAGGTTTTTTACACAGAAACAGTGTTTCCACAAGCACCATGTTTTACACAAAAACAATGTTCTTGCTTGGCCTGTGCCAGGGCTGTTTGCAGCTTACAGCTTACAAGATAGTTCTTTCCATGGTGTGGCCGGCGGAACACGCCGAAGGCGGTTAAATAAATATTTTTGATTGATGGGGAATGAACCTTGGTCCCACTGACATGATGAGTTCAAGAATCCATTTTTCCCAAAAGCCACGCTTGCAAGAAGGTACTGATAGGTGGTCCTTGGAGCAAAGCTAGACCCAACTAGAAAGGTGCGAGCAAAACAAGCTGTGTTCAACATCTATTGTTTTGCGATGTCTTTTCATGACCCTTTCGAAGTAGTTACAATGCCGCACCAAACACCACTCAGCGCTTTGCGCGTTTGTTAGCAGGGCCAGCTTCTCCCTCCTCAGCTGAACGAGCGGCGGCCTTTGCCTTGGCTTTCGCTGTGGCCTTGGCCTTAGCCTTGGCATCAGCGGCTTTCCTCCTGGGAGGGCGCCGTGAAGATTCAGCCTTCTTCTTCGGCAAGATGGGCCTGACAAGGGCCAATTTCGGAAATGAGCACTTTTCTTATTCGGTTACATGGGCACCCTGCCTCATTCGAGATTCCACGCCCAATGCTTCCACAGCCCTGCAGAAACATATGGAAGGAAAGTGCCAGTTTGGGGTTGGTTCGACTAGCTAGTAGAACTTCAACAAGCCTTGTTCTCGCCATGTGGTGAAGTTCCTCCAAGTCCTTTTCCATCCTCAAGCGGCATTTCACCAATCGGTTTGAAGCTAACACGTGTTTGACTAGTTGAAACGGGATATTGAGTTTCTGGCTCTGCAGTAAACCCATCGACCACCCCAGCGTTGAAAGATTTTTCAATCTTCTGGGAAACATCATCCATGGTCTGCAGAACGTCGCGAACTTTGTCGGCCATCCTAGGTCCATTTGCTGAATTATAGGGTTGTTGGTGGAGTCAGATCCAAAGTACCATAAGCCATGGTAAATTAAGCCAAAGACATTTTTTGAAGACCAGTCATAGGCTCTGCCGACTCCAACCGGGTCAAGCCATCCGGAAGGCCCTTGCAGCTCTTGGCGATGCAGATCCTGGGAAAGAAAGGCCAGGGCTCATGGGAGCCCAACTGAACATGTAACTTCACAAACGTATGAGTTGCTCAGAGCTGCCCATCTTTTTTGAATGGGCATAAACAAAACCGAGCTTCATGTACTTTGTGGATTGGGTACTGGGCAAAGCATCTAGCTGAACCTCTGGGAGCCCTGCTTTTTTGGCCAGCAGAGCCCTATGTTCATCAGCTTCGGTCTTAGTTGGGTCCTCCTCTGACTCGGCGCTGGAATCAGTATCAGGTTCCTCCTCCCCGTCATCACCTATAACTTGAGGAACCAAACTGCATGAGAAGTTTTGAGATCGAAAACGGAAACAAATAGAAAGGTAACGTGATTGAAACAGTCCATTTTGGTGTCAGCCACACCTGCCACAGCAGCCTTGGAAGGCCTGGAGGCCTTGGAGGGTGGGCTCTTGGTCTCGGTCTTGGCAGGTGCGTCTTCGAGAGGCCGGGCTGACTGCTGAAACGGTGCAAAGACTGCTCCCTGGACACACTCTGGACCATACTCATTGAAATTTGGCGGGTTTTGGGACCATTTCACACCACGATTCATGGTGATGGCGCTCTTCTGCCTTAGCGAGAAAAGGATGATTTGTTGGTAGGTCTTTTTTCCCCATACAAAAGTAATAAAAAAAAATCATAATCCCAATGAACTATCTTTCAAGGGAATGGAAGCCCCCAACCACATGATTCCATAAAAGGGGAAAGGAAGGAGATAGACCTGGAAATGCAACTGTATATATATATATATATATATTGTGAAATCCGGGTAGATATTTAAGGAGATATACGATAAGAGAGATATATATATATATATAATTATATTTATTGTTATATATATATTATATATATATATATATGTATTAAGATTTATTTATATATATATATCAAAATAACCAAGGAAGAAGATAAGAGTATAACAAGGGCAAATATGATAGCGGGAATTAGTTTTTCCTGAGAGCGCAAGAGTTACAGACATATCGTCAGACACATCTAGCCTAAAGACTAAACACTGCGACACGCCGAAGTATCCAACCAGGAAACTCCTTTGTTGACTTGACAGCGGTTTCAGCCCAAAAGAGGGTCTTCTTCTCGTATCGATCCACCCTGTCCAGGACAGTCTGAGCAATGTTGTGTTTTTACCAATGAAGTTGAGATAAGTTGAGCCAGTAATGTCTGTAACCTGTCATTTTTGAACACATAGAACTTACCTACCCCCACCTCATCATGGTGCGTGGAGACTTCCGCGCTTCGGCCTTCACGGCCGAAATCTTTGTCCTAAGCCAATGGGCCAAAGCCCTGGCAGGCAAGTGGAGTAAAGATTCTGTCTGGCAGGCGACAGGGGTAAAGGGGAACTTGGGCTGATATGAAAACAAGTTTGAGAAATGCTGGCTAGATTCTCTGACCAGTTCCATTCGTCCCGCATTTTGCTTTCCGTGACAAATTCCCCTTCAATGCGGAGATTGGTTTCAAGAGAATCCGCTCTGATCAGTTCACACTCCTCGACAAAGGCCTCCTGCAGGGAAGTTTATGGAAATCTAAGATCATGTTTCTCTATAAATATGGTGAAAACGAGAAGGGACACAATGTAGTTTAAACTTGGTGGGCTTATGTTGGTCCAATTTCACCAACCCCAGTCCGGACTGTATCCACAAGACTGAAACATCTGCTCTAGGGTCTTGCGGCCCTTCTTCTTGTTCTTCCATTGCTCTACAATTGCACTGCTTACTTTATACTGGCCTTTCACGTTGGGCTGAAAGACCCGACGGAGTCGGGCCTCTATGGCCTCAGGGCTAATTCTAAGTTCACCAATTGCTGGTCTTGGAGCTGTTTTGTCTCCAAGATCAGGGATCTCAGCAAGAAAGCCCTGGGACAAGTCCAAGATCGGCCGGCAAGGCGTGGCAACCGCTCTGCGTGGACAATTTCCAATGGCCTGGGCAGCTGCCAGGGGGTGCCAGGAACGCTCAAGAGATTCTGGGTAAAAAAATATATATATATATATATATATATATATATATGTTTATTTATTTATTTATTTACTTATTTATTTATTTCTTGATTTATTTATTTGTTATATATATATACAATGGAACCCTCGGGATCGATGGAGAGAGAGATATATATATATATGATGGGATTTGTATTTACCGGAAAACCGATACAATCCAATAGGGCTATCACCCGGTTCCCTTGATAGGACTATAAATCCCTTTCCTTAATATGAAGCACAACCCCTCTAAACCAAGGTTTTTTTGATGGATCTGTGGGTATGTTTTGTAGTTTTTGTTACTAGAGGGAAAATGATGAGCAATTGATCTGCCCCCTGTAAAAACTGTGATGAACATGCATCGGCTTTCCTACACCTGTATGGCCTTGATGAGCAATCGATCTGCCCCCTGTAAAAACATTGTGATGAACATGCATCGCTTCTCCTACATCTGTATGGCCTAAATGCGGCATCCCCAACAACCCAAACAAGTAAGGTATTCAAGGATGGTAATGACTCAGAATTTTTTGGTGATCAGCGGCTCTACAAACAAAACAGTTTCCCCACAAGTAAGCCAAACGGCCTCATCCACATCAGCACTTGGAACCGCTGCGGCGGGGGCAGTCTCCAAAGCTGGCTGTGGAGTAGAAACATTGACACCATCACCAGGGGCATGTTTGCGATCCAAACTTTTGGGGGCAACCTCCGCGGAATCTTCTTGAATACCATGGATATCATCATCGGATTCGATACCCCCAAGTGCTTTCTGCAAGCTGCTCTCGTACCCCAAACAGTCGCCAACTGAATCGGTTTGTTCAGGTACCTAGGCTGTACAGGGAAAAACATACTATAAGTATATATTTAGTTTCAATGTTTTCTTACTGTTGAGGTAATCGGTTATAATAAGTAATTCTATATATATATATATATCCAGATATTGATGGTCAGAAAAATATCGTAGTCTTTTAGTTGAGGCACCATATATGGGTCTACTTTCAGGCCCCCTGGACTCTGATCCTGCTCTTGGTCACTGCAAGTGCCCGAATCCTCCTGAGAACCTTCCACCGGTGGTTCCACGGGTGGAGCCATGTGGAGGCTTTCAAGTTCGCATTGAAGCTCCTTGGAACGGCAGGTAGGGTCACCAAGCGGGCACATGTGGGAGACATGTGTCCATGAAACCTTTAGTAAGGTTTGTCTTAAATGAGGTACCTTCAAATAATCCAAGTTATGAAGCCATTTTACAAAGGGAATTTGGTTTGTTTTTGGGGATGCCGCTTGTTGAGACATTCTGCTAACAAGATCAAACAACATGTTGAAATCAATTTTTGGTGAGCCAAGGGACCCTGTACTCATCCAAAAGTTCCTTATCCTGGTCATCTTTGACTAAGAATTTGGAGGTCTGCTGGTTCAAGGCTGACATCCCATAGTCCAAGGTTTCAGAAGACCAGATGCTGCTTCGCAAACCATCCATGGGAGAAGTCATGACCCTCCAACGCTGTTTGAACCCCGAAAAGCCTGGTGGACATGCTAACTTCAGGGTTTTTGTGCGCAATGGCTGTTTCAGGTCCAAATAAAGTTTACGTACATCATTAGACAGAATGGGGGAAGATTTTGGAGGAATCCACCGTCGAATTGTTCTCTTTGTGGCAAACAGAACCATAGGATATAGTTAAGGTATAGTACTTGGAGGGGATATTAGATCTGGTATGGTACTTGGATGGGGGATGCCTCCAAAGATTTTCAAACTAAGTTGAAGAATTTTCCCTTGTGGAGAGAGCAGTGCGAGTCCTGCAGTTGATCTATTGGCGAATGAATTGCTCACGCTCCCCCATCATTTCCACAAAAAAACATCCCAAAAAAAATTACGCCGTTTCGCCGGCAAATTACGCCGTTTCAAAATTTACAATTTTTGGACTTGGACCAACAAAATTTACAATTTTTGATTTTTGACCCAACATAAATTCTCTAAGTCACCCATGCGATCATTCATGATGGGAAGCGTGTACGCACGTAGGTGAATTTGGCGCTTTGCACCTTCACTTGCAGCTTTACCCCATTTCCACTCTAGACCACTTGTCAAGAATGATTTTGGGCTCCGTTAATGATCATTACTGTAGGAGAATCTTAAGTGAAATATCCTTCCCACAAGATGGAACACCATTTCATTATATACGTTATTTGGAATAGAGCTGCCTCAACTAGAAGGGTAAGTCAAAAAATGAAAGGCTGCCACTCAGTTGGCACATGGAGGTATTGGCTTTTCTTTAAGTATTGAATTACCTCACTCAGCTCTGCATCCGGGCATTCTGTCCACGGTGTCGCGCCAAACAAAGCTGGCAAAGGTACATCGGTGTCAACCTGAGGCAGGCATGGTTGGAGCACTGCTAGGGGAGCTGGGCAAAGGGCCATAGAGATGTGACAGAAAATAACATTAGCCAGGGGGCTTTGACTTTCATGTGCTCAGATGCGCTTTTCAAAGTAGGAAAGATCTTGATGATGCGGGCTGCAAATTTTGCTGGGTAAATCCTTGGTGCTACAAAATGGGGTACCCCAGAAGCAAGGTTTCAATACCAGATTTGTGTATCTTTGGTAGTGGGTGATTTTTTGGGCGTCCATTTTCGAAAACCACAATGTAATTGTATAAACAAACCATTGGTGGTTAAAAATTTAAACTTGGGCCCTAAATAATAAATCGAGAGGCTGACTCTTCTTTAAGCGGCTGGTGCCAACAAAACGCTTTCTACCAGCTGCATCGCGATACCGTTTTGTCGTTGGTTGTAAACCCTTCTTCAATTTCTTGGGGACTGGCCCTTTGTCCAAGAGCCAAAACATCTTGTTGTTGGTCAAGACCATTGTTTGCTTCATAGATGGTGATTTAAAGTGGCGCATCCAAAATACCACTTTGTATACCTTTGTTGGCAAAGTTTTTGGTCATGGAATCAAGTCACTAAGGGACCCACACCCCAAGAATAACAAAAATATAAAACAGAACCATCAGTTTGAGTTGCTCGGCCACTAGCAGATTGGATGGTCTTAATGGCCCACTGTAGCCACGGGTGCAGTAGAATTGCCGAGTTGGCTGGATTTTCCAAAAGCCAAAACATGTTGAAACAGCTGATCAGGACCAGCAATAATGCCACCCTGAAGGGAGGAAAGCGCATTAATTAAAACAAATTATTTCAGAAACTATTTAGAACCGTTTCGGGGGGTGCAGTTCCACTTGATAAGTGACTAAACAACACTACTTAAAGGGGGTTATGTCCCAATTGATGAGGCCTAATTATAAACTGGTATAGCCCCAACTGCACCCCCCAAATACGTCATTCCGGGGGTCCACTAAACCTTTAACCAACCCACCATTTCCTCCTGTCCTGGCCACCATCCGATTGGCACACCTCACACTGGCGACGCGGATGTCCCCTAGTGGGGTAAGCAAATTTCTCTTGGAAGTAAAGGAATTGACTATGCTCCACGAGGAGCAAACAACTGCCAGAGTATAAAGTGCTTCTTCAATTCGTCCATCCAAAACCAGCGCTATAGCCATCCTAAGGTGTTGCATGGAAAAGGGTATATAACAAAAATAGTGGGTGGATGAGGGGCTCCCAGTAAGCTGACCCAAGTTAGAACCAAACATCATAAGTATAAATGGTGAATTCATAGATCACTGGGTGTAAACTTGAAAGGGCCTAGAGTTTTCCCAAACTCCTTTGTTTTGATTGCGAGGTTCGCAAGCCCGGCTGCACCATTGATATCCATGCAGGCACGTGGGAATTTGCCTCTCTTTGGTTTCAAAGGCGACTTGGGTGGGTGATAAGTCACATCCACAGCTCGGGACCGATAGCCAACCCAAGAAGCAAGTTTGGCGATGCGACCAACTCCAGCAAACATCTCTACCACTTGTAACCCTCGATTATGTTCACTTTGCCAAGCTGGTACTTCCAGGAAGGCTGTGAGGACAACAAGGAGAATAAATTCCTTGGACAAGGGGCTAGTGCTTTTTTGGGCCCAATAGTTCTGAATTCTGTAAAAAGGTATTTGTTTTGATTACCCATGATTACTTGTACCCCCATAGGATCGAAATGAGAATGCGTTTTTGAATTTCAAAACGTCTGGGATTCAAAAGGTGATTGCGGGTTCTGCAACAGTTACATAAGACTAGCCTTAGTTTGGGGTTATCTAATACAACCGAGTAACCTTCGGAACTGCCAATGAAATTAACTTTCGGATAGCCAGATCATGGGCATGGCTCAACATGACAGGCCAGCCCACAGCAAATCGGACAGCAAATCGGAATTTTGCTTTTTGATTTAGAGATGCAGCAGCTCAAGAAAACCAAGTTGCAAGACCATGTAGGCAAATTGATGCTGGGTCAAATTCACCGAAAGGATTTGGGAGGCCGCTTAAACATGCCTGGGCGACCTTCAAAAAATCCAGCTTTTGCGAGGAATCTTTGCCCTCGACGAATCTTTTTGCTCATCCTGCAGGGCGTCAGGCGTCAGTATTGGATTCTGGCTAATTAAGGGTAGGGATGTTGAAGTGTTCATTCAGTAAACTCATTGGCAATTAGCACCACAAGAGTAATCTTGCATGTCACCCTTGGAAATTCTAGTAATGCTTGAAAGGTTGTGGAGGAAAGACTTGATCCGCACTTTGAATTTCCACTCTGAGCACTGCAGGTTGGTTCTATCCCGCATGGCTATGTCACTTCGCATCTATGGAGGACAGGGACGTCGCTGTCCAGCTTCAAGGGTTGCAAGACCTAGTGCAAGATCCAGCTGCCGTGAACACATTCGTACACCAAGTAAAATGATTCCAGTAGGGTGTGCCGAAAAAAAAAATCTAATTCTTGAAGACTAGCGTTGAGCAAATGAGCTGGAACCAGGTCAACCCCAAAATGGTTGCCCAAGATTGGCCACACTCAAATGGGGAGTTTGGGGGTGTTTGCAAGCTTCCCCAAAGACAAGATGTTATGTACATCCTGCGCAGCGCCTAACAAACTTCTAGCCTCGCTCACCCATCACTGTGGTACTGCTGCAGTGGGTAAGCCATCACTGCTGCAAGAGCTTGTTGCCTGAAGTCCATGGGGCGAACAGAATGGTAAGGCTGAGTTGTCAAGCCACGAATTAGAAATTTCAGTTTTAGGCACCGCTTTTAAAACATGTAGGTTATTATGAAAGGGTTGCGGTGTTTTTTATGTGTCATTTTTAACCATCTTTCAGAAGATAAAAACTCATTGGGTCTTGTGGGTGGGTCCTGATTTTATTGCTCAATTCTTGAAGGTTCTCGATACTTGACCGCAGTGGAGAAACAACTTAGGGGTCCCATAAAAGCACAAAGCTTAGCCAAGACACGGACACTCGGCTCAGACAAGAACTTGTCAACCTGGGCCCTAGCGCAAGCAACGAAATCATCGTAGGGGGACTGGTTATTCAGACCTCGGGCTTTGAACTCTGCATTGCACAACTTGAAGAAAGGGCTTTGGAAGAAACTTTGCCCCTTCAAGCGATGCATCAACTGCTCTTCAAACACCGACTTGATGACCATCATGCGATCCTTCTGTGGTCCATCTGAGGGAATCCACCTGCCACCCCAAGTAGCGGCTTCTGGACTTCTTTTGCGGATCTTCTGTGGCGGCTCAGCCCCATCAGCGCGAGGTGGACCATCATGTAGGTCAGCCCCACTCTCCTCCTTCTTCTCCTCCGTCTTCTGGGCTGCGGCCCTTTCAGCCATAGCAGTCGCCTTTGTCCTTGCGGACTTGCTTGCCTGTTTGAATTTCGCTTTTGCCTTTGCCTTCACCTTTGCCTTCGCCTTGGCAAGGCCCTTCGACTTTGCCGCTGGCTTCGGCGAAGCTGCGGCTTTCGGTTGCCTTTTCGTCTTGGGTTTCTTGTCTGCAGGTGCCAGTGCCGCAACTTGCCCTGGCTCTGCGCCAGGAGGCGGGTTGGGCGAGGCCGGTGTCTCCAACTTCTCCTCCTTCACTTCAGTGTCAAATCCCTTGTCCTCCTTGATTTCATTCTCACATGTCATGCCGTCGGCAACTGACTTGCCCGCCTCGGCTCCAGTCTGAGATGCTTTGCCACCCTTGACTTCGGTCTCACAAGTCTTGACTGAAGTCTCAGATGCTGCAGCCTTTTTCCCACGACCGCGACCTTTTCCTCGGCCACGACCCGCGCCCCTACGGGCTTCAATCTGATGGTCCTCTGTGCCCAATTGCTCGCGTCTGGTGAGCAACGGAGCCTGGAAAGGTTTGTTGTCAACAAAAGTTCAAACAGGTAAACCATTTCTGAATATTTTGTCTACAGCTTGAGTATTGTATAAGAATGCACGCTATGAGAATTTGAGGGGCTCCAATTCAATGCGGGCTATATATTTTCAGCTATACCAATGCCATATTACGTTAAGTCTTTAAGGGGCCCTGGGATAGGATTGCCAAATTCCTAGCTTGCTATTTATACGTCAGGTTTGCTTGGTAGCGGCGCTTCTGCAGCTTTGGGCTTCATTCTAATGAAAGTGGATTATTGGAGAGAGAGAGAGAGAGATAAAGAAAGAGAAAGAGAAACAGAGAAACAGAGAAACAGAGAAAGAGAGAAGAGAGAGAGAGAGAGAGCGAGAGCGAGAGTGAGAGAGAGAGAGAGAGAGCAAGAGAGAAGAGAGAGAGAGAGAGAGAGAGCAAGAGAGAAGAGAGAGAGAGAGAGAGAGAGAAAGAGAGAAGAGAGAGAGAGAGAGAGCAAGAGAGCAAGAGAGAAGAGAGAGAGAGAGAGGGAAGAAAGGGGGGGAGGGTACACACACACACACCCGGCACCTTGTAACTCTTCTCCAGAAAGACCTTGGTCACGGCGAGCTCCACGTCGTACCTCAGCAAAGGGGGTGGGAGGGGAGGGAAAGAGAAGGAGAGGAAAGAGGGGAGGGAGGGCGGAAGGGATGGGGAGAAGAGAGAGAGAAGAGAGAGAGAGAGATAGAGAGAGAAAGAGAGAGAAAGAGAGAGAGAGAGAGAGAAAAAAAAAGAGAGAGAGAAAGACTTCCTTCTTGCTGTCGTGTCTTTTTTTCTTCTCTCCCGCAGGCGCGGGAGTATTTATATATATTGTAAAGATATATATATATACTAACTAAGAATGCTCCACGAATTTGAGGGACTCTCGACCTATTGTGGTGGAAATTTCCCCGTATTTAAAAATAAGAATTTGAGGAAACCCTTTAGCAGCTCTCGGGCTGCACATCAGTGAATGTGATTTTCGGTTGATTTAGTTTTTCCCAGTGGGCCTGCTCATCCAAAAGATCAAGGCTGGGATCACGCTGGGTAGGCTCCAGCTCTTCCTGGCTGCCATCAGCTCCAGCAGCCACCGAAGCCACAGCAGCATTGCTGGCAGGATCATCTTTGGCAGAGCTTGATCGTTCCGGGGAATCCTGGAAGCAGGCGCAGCCGGATGGGTGTGGTAAGCAGTATAAAGATTAGCCCCTATATATTTTCAAGAATGATGGATCATAAACCTTTGAGGAAACCCCATTGATTGGTTCATTTATTATATTTATATTTCTTGTAACACTTCCCATCCTCAATCTCGATGGTGCCAAGGGATTCTGCTTGGATTCCTTCAGGCTCATAGGGCAATGTCTCCATGTTATCAGCTGCATATCCAAGGTCTAGGCCAGCACCTTGGGGGATGGATGACATATTCATTTTTTGGGCCACGACTCATCGATTTGAAACTATATTGTTGAAATTCAGGGAAAAGAAAAAAGTTGAACTGAAGTCTTGTCGATCTACCAAGGGAAGCTGAGCTCTTCTGACGGTCAATGAATCGTTGGGCCATCTTGTGCCTTCCAGATTTCAAGAAGTGCAGGGCCCAACCGTTTTAAAACCACATGATTGGAAAATCGTATTTTCCCAGTCATGAAAATTAAGTACCGCCCTTAAATCTTGTTTTAGAATTGGACCTATTTAATTTGGGGGCTAATGAAGCTGTGTATAAAGGGGATGGTATCAACATGATAGCACGAACCCTGGCCTGAGTTCTTCCATCTTGGCCTGGATCTCACGCTTGCGCCTCATATGGTCAGGAGAAACTGGTGGCGGAGGCGGCATCGCATCTGATGAAGCGGGCTTCCCAGAATCATCAGTGGTCTTCTCGGTCTTGTCCATGGTCTCGGCATTCTTGCCGATGGTGTCGTCAGTCTTGTCCATGGTGTCAGCGCTCTTGTCCATGGTGTCGTCAGTCTTGTCCATGGTGTCGACACTCTTGTCCATGAGGTCGTCAGTCTTGTCCATGGTCTCGTCAGTCTTGTCCATAGTGTCGTCCATGGACTCGTCAGTCTTGTCCATAGTGTCGTCCATGGACTCGTCAGTCTTGCCCATGGTGTCGACACTCTTGTCCATGGTGTCGTCAATGCTCTCATCATCCAGCTGCGTGCCAAGATGGCAATCATTGTATTCTGGAAATGGGTCGTCAACTTGAGAATCGGGTTCTTCAAAGGCAGGCTGAGACTCTTCAACCATCACAGCACCAGCCACATGATCACCACCCACTGGAGCCGGTTCATGGACCCTATCCTCAGGACGAACATGGTGAGCAAGGGCCCCATAGATTCCGAAATCCGGATGGTCCAAAGTAATCTCTTCAGGTTCGACACGGTCAGAAGTCTGTTCTGGCTCTGTGGTGGTGATGGTCCCCTCATCATCACTGCCGACGTTCCCATCTTCGATCGCCAACAGCCGAGGTGCTTCATCATCGGTCGCCGCTGCGGCACCGTCGGTTGCCTCAGGGGGTCCCCAGGCGAAGTCCAGAATGTCCCAGACAGGCTTCAAAGACGGGTCCTGAGGTAGTTCGACCATAAATGGAAAAATTGGTAGGTCAACTATAGATTTATCCCAAGTTTTTGGGTCTTCTATTTGTGGGTTTCCCTTTTAACTTAAAAACAAACATTTAATGGAATCAATTCTTAATTTTGTTGATGTTCCCTGGGCGCAGCAGCACCACTCAACCAGCGTCTCAGCAGGTGTGAGAACAATCTCTTCAACCCCCACCCGTCTAGATTCACCAAGGACTGACTCTCTGGCAACAGCATCAGGTGTCGCCATTGCTTCACCTGATGCCGGGAGCCCAATGAGAACCCAACCTAGTTCAGTGCTCACTCGACAATGCCATAAAACATTCTAAGAATCTCTGCCCACGCTTACTTACATAGTTTTCAACCCCTTGTGATCTTTGGTAGTTACTATTTGGGGTACTTTTTTGTCATGATATTTTGGGGGAATAATTTAAGTATAAATATTGGGTATCCTGTAGGGGTCCTGGATTTTGGGTCGCGGGCCAAGCCTCATTCCTGACCAAATCCACTGGAATTGCTGATGGGACATCAGTCATAGAGACCCACCATGTCGCCAATATTTCAAGCGGCCGGGTGTTGAGCGCACAAGCTTTCACAGAGGGAACTCCGGTGGCCTCCAATGAAGGCCAGATGGTAATTCGAGCATTCTGTCTACCCCTGCTGCGAATCTGAGGGTCAGCTTCAAGATCAGCCGACAGGCTCATGGTGAAAGATCTACTCACCAAAGCGCTAGCTTGAACCACGGGCCTCCCTGCGGGCAATTGTCTATGGATTTTTGTGCAAGCTTACAATTTCTTGTCAGATGTGGCCTATGAGTAACAAACCCAACCCTCCAAACAGATCAGTCCTCTCTTCTCAGCTTCCTTTGCTCTTTTCCCATCGTGCTGTACCTCTGAGGCTTGTGACACCTCTGATGAGACCTGTAGCTCGGGATAGGCTATCTGTGCTGGACAAAAAAAAGGAGATGCGCACTGGAGCGAGGAGGATGCATCAAAAGTGCCCGGGAGGTGCTTGAGCACAATATTGCACAGCAAATCCATGATTAACCCACTGTGCCGGTATCAAATGGGACAGAAGTGATCAAAACCTGGACAAACCATTAAAAACCAAAAATCGCTCGCACTTCTAAAAAGTGCTGTTCAAAAAAATATATAATAATTCCTGAAAAGCAGAAAAAAAGCAACATTCCGAAGACATAGGTATATTTTAGTTAAAACATGTGACTACGTTACGTGACCAAGAACTTCCATAACAGCTAGGACAGCTTAGGACAGCTCGCACTTCCATGTCTTTAGACTCTCTCAGTCCTTGGCTGGCACTGCCAATTTATAGCCTCGGGCTGCCCCATTCATCACATATGGGGAAAGCAGCACATTGCAGACAATTTCGCCGTTATGCTCCTGCACTTCGGCGAACTGCTCCAGGTGCTCTCGGACGATGGTCGACAACTCAGCCAAAGGGAGCTTGGAAAAGAAACAATGGCAGTTTCACGTTTAAGCCCTCTAAGCTCTATCGAAACACGATAAGGCATGACT
>Ga0126342_10009967_pt1 | contig 17000 bp, 8 predicted proteins | sample Cyp1metagenome_FD_92528 | JGI IMG/M metagenome (GOLD analysis project Ga0126342, IMG submission 92528) | Coral microbial communities from Lord Howe Island, Old Settlement Bay, Australia - Cyphastrea 1 metagenome | ecosystem: Host-associated > Invertebrates > Cnidaria > Coral ... | reverse complement strand
TGTGAAGATGAGAAGGTGTGAAGATGAGAAGGTGTGAAGATGAGAAGGTGTGAAGATGAGAAGATGAGATACAGACCCCCACTATTGGAAGAACCCTGCGCTCAGACGCTCTCGGGAAAAAACATTGAGAATGCGAGCATGTTTGGCTTCGAGGCTTTGATAGCAAGTGGATGTTTGAAATTGCTCCGAGTCTTCCGAGTTCCATGCTCGCCCGAATTTAGGGCACGCCAGAAGCGGAAGAGAGGCATACCTCAAAGCACAAGGCGCAAGCAAACCCGACCCAAACCGTGACAAACCGTGACAAACCCGCAAGCTCTTCGAGCTCTTCGAGCTCTTGTCCTTGCTTTTGGACATCCGCAACTGCAACATGGCGATCCCCTCGCTGATCTGAACAACTCAGCATGCGGCATCGGAGCAGATCAACAAACGGTGTGCCCCAGAGAAGCACAGCATATCGCAAGTAGAAATTCGTCGCATGTGGAAGCTGGTCTGCCAACAGCCACCAAACCTCCAGACCATGGAAGCTCGAGTGCGCATCAAAAGGTCACTTGTCTGCAGGAAAGGGATTATGATTATACTACCAATGTTTTTTGATGTTTTTTTCTGCGTCATTCATTCACCTACAGCTTTCAAAGTTATCAAACTGTCTGATCGCAAAAATTCACCGATTCCGCATCGTTTTAAATGACGATGTTTGCTCAATTTGCAATGTGGAAGGCAGAGACAGGCTGACCCAAGCACCTGAAGAGGTGCTTGCGCAAAGCGCGCAGCGGCTTCAAAAAGAGATGTGCCCACTGCGGTAACCAGCAACACAAACACCACCTGGGCTGTTTCGTCTGCTGCATGAATAATTTCTGCTTGGCTTTGCGAGTAGTCACTGTGTCTCACACTGAGTCTCGCAATGACCTGTCTGGACAGCCAAATACATACACTTGAAATATCTTGAAATAAAGAAAAACCGAGGCTCCAAGAAAAAGAAATACCATCGCCTGAGTGTCAAAACTCAAAACGGAGATTTCGGGCTCGGCTGGCAACGGGGCACTCAAGGCACCTTCATTTCTTCATAAGGACTGAACCAGGTTGAAATGTCAGCACAAGACTGGCTCGCAAACTTTGAGATTTCGAGGACTTGTTGGAAACATGATTCTCGGTCTTCAAAAAACTGTCCGGATGTCTGGTTCACGGTTTCTTCAACAATCTGCAGCTATGTGGCTGAATCTTATGCTGGCATTTTGCCCCGCTGCGTAAACGGTAGAAGCGTCTGAAGACCTCGCAGATCACGTGTCACACAGCGGCACGTGCCGCACGGTTATCGAACTGATCCCTCGCCTCCCGCAAGATCCATGGGACAAGGTCCATGAGCATCGAGAGAAGACTTGTACCCCACCTTGGAATGTCTTCAGTTGTCACTGCAAGCACTGCAAGAAGTCCGGGCCCAGGTTGCCCGAACGAAATGCAAAGCTGCAAAGCCAAACTGAAACATGTCATCAAATCCTGGCAAACATCTTCAAAATTCTTCAAACATCTAACAACTCAAACTGCACAGTTTCGTTGAGGCACAATGCCTCCCAGGCAGCCATCAGCCAGGTATGCTCAGTAGCCCAGTCCTGGCTGAAATCGTTATGGCTTGGTCGGCTTGGTACCCTGTCTTCGTACGTCATCAAAATTTGTCAAAATCAGTTTCAAGCCATGAGGCCTTCAAGCCAGGTGCCATTTGGGACAGCGAATCTACCGACAGCATTGAAGAAATGCCAATCCTCGCGCCGCTTTGTCTGAAACATGGTTTGATGTCGGTGACACATAATCAGCACACGGAAATCTTGAAAGCCTTCTACTTCTAAATCAGGCCAAGCTTCACAACTGGCAGGAAGAAGAAGAACACAGATGCAACCTCAAGTGGACCCACGACCAAAGTGAAAATGATTTTCAATCCTGGCCGGTTTGGTTCCAAGGAGCAAAGAGACGCCCGAGCAGAGCCCTTCCTTTCACCAGATTTGCCGTGGTATTGCTGAAGCTGCTGAAATTCACATCAGAAGGCGCCGGTGCCATGCTGACTCTGTAGACGGTTGGATCTAAGCTTCCGATTTCATGATATGGGATTCTTGCGACTGCATCATGGTGCATCATGGTGCATCATGGTGCATCATGTCAGCGTGAACTGGTTTGAAGTTGGACAAACCAAAACCACATCCTTCAGCGAATGCTCTTCATGGTTCGCTGATCTCACAGACTGCAGCTGAGACACCATCGCTGTATTTCAAGCGTCGCGCAAATTCTGCATGGCGCCGATCGCAGAAAGTGACAAAGGCAGCATCATAGGCAAAATTTTGGGAACCTCTGACAAGCAAGGAATCCGGGTAAAGACAGGGGAGAAAAAGATCAGTCACATAGCTGTACAAATCAAAAAAACGTATCCTGCAGTTCATATAACTAAGCAAGCAACAAAAAATAAGCTCTGCCACCTCCTCCACCTCTGCTGCTATTCGCTTGTAGCGTTTTTCTAAATCTTCCATCTGCTGGAGATGAAAAGGATCCTTGGATCTCAGTGTCACAGTCTGTGGTCCATCTACATGCACCTAATGTAGACAAGGGAAACTTCGATCCTGAGTGACAAATCTGCATATCAGAGGAAACATGACCCTCCAGCCACATCTTGGATTCTACAGTCCGCAATCAAAATGTTGCGCACACATGTGTGCAAAGCCAACTCGGCTGAGGTCAAAATGGTTGTCGCTTCTCAAACGGTTTCAAGGAGGTCAAAGTCCGCAAAAGTGCTTATTCACTAAGAACCCACTGCAAATAGTGACAATTTGCACTACCTCCAACTCCGTGTTGGCTTTGCTGATGCAAACAAACCTGACCAATTTCGAACAAACTCACGCATCACCATCCCCCCGACTAACATATATAGTAGACCCTGAAAACAAGGGGGTGGAAGATGAGTTTCCGCCAAAAATTTGCGATATTGAGGGTCTATGGTTTATGTTAATTTACTGGAGGGTACGTGGGATGGAAGTATTTCTCATCCAAAACTTATGATCTTTGTGCACAAACGTACACGCCAAAAAAAATGTGATTTTTGTGACCTACAATTCAAAACATGATATAACATGTGTTTATGGGAAAAAAAACGAAGAACAAAACACACAGAGAACATGTAGATCTGGCAAATCAAACGCACAGTTGTCATGTTTTCTAATCTGAGTTCTTGATACACATTTTCAAAGACCCCCAAGGTGTTTCACCCATCAAGCCTCCTCGGCCAATTCTTCGGACACTTGATCTCTCTCCTAGCTCCATTCCGCTTTACACTGACACCAGATCAATTTCGCATGTCTGTGTTCGATAGAATCGGTACAAACCCACATCGGTTCATCAAGCTTACTGCGAATAGAATGCAAGCCTTGCCCTATGCAACCACTGAGAAATGCTGGGCGCCTCAAGAAGTGGCAGAAGTCTTGACGTGTCGCGAACAAAGGATGCAGCCTTCACCACTTGTTTGTCAAAGATCTTGTTAAAGAATTTTGCCTCGGATCAGCCGGGATCGAGATCCAGTTTGCGCAACTTGCACTTGTGAATTTTATCAACTTCGGGCTTTAGCAAAACGCGCTGCGCTCCCTCCCAGTGACAAGGCTTTCCTCTGTGCGAGCTTTCTCCGGAATGCCTGGCTTGGGCAGGATCGCTACTCTCTTCACTTGCATGCCATTTTCTGCTTGAAATCCGCCGCACCCTGCCGGCAACAGGGAGAGGGCGTCAGAGAAGCAATTGCAAGATTGCAAGCCCAACGCTTTGGAGTCCCGGCTGCTTCTGCCTGTTCAGAAAGGGCGCCTTCCGCCCTTCACTGCACGTTGGCGCTCATGTCTTGTCGATTCAGAAGGCCACGATACGCAATGCCAGGGAAACAAGAAAAACATCCGGAGAGCCTGACGAGCCACACTAGAAAGAAAAATTGCTAAATAGGGGGCAAATTAATTGCAGACACCCGACGCCGAACACCAGCCAGACTGGGAGACAAATCAGTTGCTAGACGGGGAGAGAGATGAATTGGAGACATAGGGAAACCCGAACACCACCAACCGGACTGGGAGACAAATGAATTGCTACAAGGGGATACAAATGAATTGGAGACATCGGGCGAGCCGGACACCACCAAGCGGCAAAGGTGGGAAAATTCATGAAAATTCCAGGCGGACAAGCCACTAAGCTGTCTCTATGCCCCAGTCGAAAGGGTCGACACAGAGTTTGGATCAAGGAGCCTACCAGCTGGTCAAACTGTGCCAACGGAACGCCTTGGGGGGAGTTTTCTAGCCATGGTTTTTGATAAGCTGCAACTGGAACCTTCATGGGACACCATCAAAGAAGGGACGGAGATCAATGTTTTGGTCACAATGGTTGTACATGATCCCGAAGGCTCCAGGCATTTGGGAAGAACAATTCCTGGTTTGAAGCATGTGATTTTGCAGGGACCTTTGCCAGTTGCACCGATGTTCTCACTGATTGGCGTTCAGGCATGCCAGATAGGTGGACGAACCGCCATCGATGTCACCAAAGGGCATGCACTCAAGCATGAAGTGCCATCCACTGAGACATTTTCCAGGTCCATAGAAGTCTGCGCTGGAATCGGATGCATGGCACAGGGACTTGACGCCTGTGAAATCCAAACAGTTGCATCGAATGAGTTGCGGAAACCCTTGTGTCAGTTGATGACCCTCCAGGGGAAAAAATGTGTGGTACAGGGGAACCTAGGAGACCCAGGAACAATTGTAGCACTGCACCAACAATATGGGGCCCCAGCTTGGCTTACTTCAGGGTTCAACTGCCAACCATGGTCGAAACTTGGGGATGGTAGGGGTTCTAGCGATGGAAGAGCTCAGTCTCTGATTCATACATTGCATGCGGGGTTTTACCTCCAAGCCCATACCATTGTCATGGAGTGCGTTGAAGGGGCTGGGCTAGACAAAGAAGTAGCCAAGGTTTTGGATGAGTTTTGTGCACTGACAGGCTACCGGAGGACTCAGTGTGACCTCTCACTCAGTGACATCATTCCCAGCCGACGAAACCGTTGGTGGTGCGTTTTGACAGACCGCTCAGTGCCGAAGTTTGTTCTCCAACAACTCCCGAAGCTTTCTCCCCTTCCAGTTTTGGGTGAATTGATCCCGTTTTGCCCGGCATGGCCTGAACAAGATCTTTCACAACTGACGTTGGATAGATACGAGACAGGGAAATTTGAGGAATTTGGGGGACTTCGTAACAACATCGTCCTCATGAATTCTGTTGGGAAAACCGCACTTCATGGTTGGTCTAACCAATTGAATGCCTGCCCATGTGAATGCAGGCAGTACCCAATGAGTGAAACAAGATTGAGTTCCAAAGGGTTGTTTGGGGCTTTACTCCCTCTACCTGGTTTGGTGAAAACCCATTTTGGGGAACTTCAGGCCACAAGACACATGCATCCGTGGGAATTAGCCCTTGTCAATGGAATGAACCCCGCACTTGAATGGGGGACCAGGTTGCGTTTGGCGATTGCAGGTGTTGGTCAGCTAGCTTCACCTGTACAGTCGTGCTGGATCGTTGCACAAACATGGGCACACCGTGCGCAGGTGCTTGGCCTTCCGTTTCAGCATCCGACCCAATGCCTGTGGAGACACTTTGTCTCAATGTACCAAGGGGTAGAACAGACGCAGCCGGCAGTGTCCCAGCATCCGAGTTTTGTAGGGTATTTTGCAAGGGTTCATGCATGTCTTGCCGATGCCTATCATGCCAGTTTGGGACCACACCAAGTGATCCAGATTGAGACCGATGAAGCAAAGCCTGAAATTGCACACCCAAGTGCAGATTGCCTTAACCAGAGCCACACAGAAACTGCCCAAACCAAAGCGTTTGAGGAGCCAAACACGATTACCCTGGAGTGCCCTGCCCAGGTATCAAGTTTCACCAAGCAACATGCCCTGGCCTCCAAAGCTGAGGTCAGTGTCGGGTCTCTTCCAACTGACCCTGTTTCAGATGAAAAGAACATCAACAGCCAGCGGACGGGACGCCAGAACCCAGAAGAACATAAACAGCCACCGAGCAGGACGGAAGGACCTGCACCTAGGTTGCCTGAGCATTTTGCCACAAGCCCCATTGTGCAGAGTGAACTTGGCCAGCGCACTCACCTTGATGCATCGACCCACATCCAAGTGACATGCCCCGGAATCCAGGCCACTCCGGGAAACCTCAATGCCTGGCCCTTTTCATGCCCCGGAATCCAGGCAACTCCGGGTTACAATAATGCCTGCGATGCCAAAAGATCAAATCCTGAGATGTCACAGGACACACGTGCCAAGATTGCCAAGACAGGGGACACCAACATCCCTGTGACACCAAGTGAAGCAGTTGGCAAGGAAAGCCATTTTTCATGCCCCGGAATCCAGGCAACTCCGGGTTACCAAAATGCCTGGTTGGCTCCATGCCCCGGAATCCAGGCCACTCCGGGACACCAGAATGCCTGGCCAGAAGCAGCATGCTCTGAAGATGTAGGACTCAACGCTGCCCACAGCGCCGAGCCAAGCAATGTGAAGTCAGGGTTGTGCCATGAAAGCCAAGCTACATCGAACCAATCAACAGCATGCTCACTGACAAGCCCCGGAATCCAGGCCACGTTGGGTAACAATAATGCCTTGGGAAAGAATGCAACAATTCCTGCCGCTCAGCATGATCCACCCAACTCTAGGTGTGCTGATGAGAAGGTAGATTTGGGAATTTCACAGTGCGGGGGGATCCAAGCCTTTTCCAATGTAGGAGTCTATCAAGCGCAGCCCACTCATCCCCTCATCGAAGGAAGTCATAAGGAATCGTCAGTCCTAAGTAAGGAGCAAACCGGTGAAGAGGAGATTGGCGCCACTCAGGCTCTTGAAGTCTGGGCCAAACAACAAGATCTTGCTGAAGCCCCCGCCGAGGCACCAAAATCACACCAAACAGGTAACACTCATGCTGACCTGCTTGTCCCGGAGGCCACGGGACGAGATGATGATGAACACCATACTGCACTGACCAATGCCAAAGGCCACATTGTTCAAGTCATCAGGCCAGGAGATGCATGCCCAACACACATCCGAGTTGTCCCTGATGCCACCATCGGGTCGATTGCAGTAGCAGAGAGCAAGCTTGGAATCTTTCATCAGCCAGTACGAGCCAACACCTGTGTTGGAACCATGCTCAGAGGGGGGGATTGTACCAACCAAATGCAGCAAATCTTTCTCCGTGAAATGCCAGGGTGCGGAACAAGCCATTCATGTGTCAGTGGATGCATGCCGCCTGATCTTGTTTCCATAGCACCCCACACGAGATTGCAAGTGTTGTACAGCCAGGAAGCTTGGGTCGCCATGGATGAAATGAATTTCTATCTGTCAATGATCCAGGCCACAGGAGCAGCAACAAAGGGATCGATCATGGCTATGCCGGAGCATGCACTGGATGAAGAGGTCGAACCCATGCTTCAAGGCTGGATTTGCCAACTTGCGCCCTTTGATGCACAGCCTGGGGTTGTAATCTCGGCACTGTGGGTTGCCCATCATTGGTTTCCAGTTGTAATTGTGCTGCATGAAGGCGAGATCAAGATTTACACCACTCCGGGAGGGAAGGATTGGATCAAGCTTGCCACACGGGCCCTAGGCCACCACATCACTGTCCAAGAGGTGCCTTGCCCCACTGCCTTCAACAATGATTGTGGGTTTCAGGCTGTTGGATGGATCACTCATGCAGTTTTCGACAAAGATTTTGGAATGCCAGACTTCCACCATTCACCGATTTCGATTCAGGATGCCATCACATGGAGGCTCCTTTTTGAACACCACCTCTATGCCAACGGTGGGCATGACCAAATTGTTGTACCCCTTAGCATGCACTTTGGAGGAGCAGCCAATGGAGACCTGCTTGAACGCCTGACCTTACTGCTGCAGGAACGAGGGGTTGCAAAAGATGCTATCCAAGAGAGGGCAAATCTGATCTTGGACAAGCTTGGACGCCAACCTGTGGGCAGAGCCTTCCGGCTCACTGACCCATGGCGGGAATTGAAACACCTTGCCAATCAACAGATCCCCAAGCTACAGCTGGTCCTCCCAAGTGAACTTCAGACAGTCATCCAACTCCGAGCACAGCAAGACAAACCCATTGGGTCCAAGCACAAGAAGGTCAAGCACCCTAAGGGGGACAAAAAGCCCTTACAACTTGGAGCTGACGATGTGTCCATCCCAGATGGTATTTTCATGGATAGCGCAAAGAGAGGCCTTTCCCAAATCCCATTTGGAAGTATTGGAGCCACAGCAAGCGGAATTGCAATAGTTTCTGCCAGCCAAGCTGTCCCATACCTGCGCATTGTACAGCCCATTTCACAAAGAGCATTAGCTCTAATCGTAGTTGACAGCCAAGCCCCAATCCTCCACGGGATTGGTGAGGAAGTTCGATTTCCTGCCAAGTGCGAACACACAGGTGAAGCCATCATCTTAACCGCCAAGATACTGCAGCTTGGCAGTGACCAGGTTCGCCGAGCTTCACGGGATGCCCAAGCCAAGGTCGATGAAGTTGCCAACCAGGTCATCAGAACCGTATCCTACAGGGATGAACTCACACACATTGAATGGAAGAATTTCATCGCCAAGCCTGTCAAACATGTCATTGCTGAAGTACCCTGCCTGCAGCCTACCGAAGCACAAAGCCCCATCATCGATGTATGGGACCGCCAGTATCTGAATGATAGGCTGGAAAAGGTCAAACCCACCGAGGCCACTTTGTTCAGCGCATGCTTCCGCCTGGAACGCCCTGACATCAGCCAAGACCTGGCGAATTCAGGCCAGCGTGGACATTACCTCGAGCCCAGAACTCAGGATGGCCGTGCCCCTGACACTGCATTCCGCGTTGTCTGGCTTAACAAGTCAGATAAGCAAGGGGCCACCATTGCATCCCAATCAACCACGGAATGGAATTGCATTGTTAGATCAGGCAATCGATTTGGCCTTCGAGTCCGAGCAGCTGATGCAGAGGTCGTCCACCGACAGCACAAACCTGCCACCCCATACCTAGATGGGGAAAAATTGCTCATGTTCCATGCAGGGCCATTCCCTCATGGATCCAACCGTGCCGCCTTGTGCAAGCTCTTCCAGCAGTGGGGATGGGCAGCGAGACCATGCCAGCCACGCAGCAGAGCCCCAACAGGGCTGGGCATCATTTGGGAAGTACAGGCAACTTGCCCTCCCCCATTTGAAGTGTACCAGCTGCAGCATGCCGATGTGTTGATATCAGCGATCGCCAAAAAGCCGCCCAAGACCAATATGCCTGACAGAATCCAAGGGTCTGCCAAAACCTTAGCAGCCATTGCCAGCACACAGGCCCATGAAGACAAAGACCCATGGGAGGCGGATGATCCATGGTCGAACTACCAGACCCCAGTCAAAGCAGCCAAGAAAGAGCCAGTCCGCCCGGACCAGCTTGATGCCATAGCAGCCAAGGTAGCCCAGCGGTTGCAGCCCTCCCAGAAAGCAGCCCAGTACCCAATGGATGACGGAGACACAGCCATGGCGGATGATGAGCGCATTGAGGGGCTCGAAAAGAGGCTCCAAGTCATGGAGGACACTCTGCGTGAACAACAAACCAGACAGGAGGAACAGCATGCCGATGTCAATCTCCAGATTGGCCAACTGAAGCAACATGTTGACCACCAGTCAACAAGCATGCAGCAGCTCATCAACACCCGCATGACCGAGCAGCTGACCCATATTGAGAAGCTCCTGACAGCAAACCAGGAGCCAGCAAAGAAAACCCGACTGGAATGACTATACCAGCGGGTGGCCAACATGCCACTGACGCTGCTGCCATCACAGTCACCCAGCCTTGCAAGCCTCCACCTGACAAGAGCAAACCCCGGAATCCAGGCAACTCCGGGACAACATAATGCCTGGCTTGACCCATACCAAAGGAAACCCCCATGCGACAGCATTCAGGCCGACCAAATCGATGCCAACGACCATCACAGCCCTACATTGAAGCCAACCAAGCTGCAGATGCACAGCCCCGGAATCCAGGCTACTCCGGGTCAAAATAATGCCTGGCAAGACCATCACCGAAAGGAGCCATTGAAGGCTGACACAGACCTCACGCCCCATGAAGCCCACCCCAAGCAAGGCGGCCAGACCTTGCATGCAGAAGGGTCACCACCAATTGGTAAACAACCAGAACAAGCTCAGAAGCACAGCAAGGTCCTGCACAACCTGTGGAAGGACTTCATGAGTTGGAAGTCACCCGGAATCCAGGCCACTCCGGGTCATCAGAATGCCTGGTCCTTTTCATGCCCCGGAATCCAGGCTACTGCGGGTCAACATAATGCCTGGCAAGACCATCACCGAAAGGAGTCATTGATGGCTGACATAGACCTCATGCCCCATAAAGCCCACACCAAGCAAGGCCGCCAGACCTTGCATGCAGAAGGGTCATCGCCACTTGGTAAACAACCCGAACAAGCCCAGAAGCACAGCAAGGTCCTGCACAACCTGTGGAAGGACGTCATGAGTCGGAATTCACCCGGAATCCAGGCCACTCCGGGTCAACAGAATGCCTGGTCCTCTTCATGCCCCGGAATCCAGGCTACTCCGGGTAACCAGAATGCCTGGCAATCCCCGCTGCATGGGGGACCCAAGCCAATGAAACAAAAGAAGCCAGCGAAAGGCCATGCTGCTTGGTCAATTGCCACCCTGCTCAAGCTCCTCATTTTGAGCGTTTTGAGGGTTGGAGAAGCCGCCCACCCTGGGCCCATCATAGGATCCACCAACCCATGTGGGGCACTCGGGAAAGCAGCCATGTACGACACCCTGCCGGGGGACCAAGGCGAACCAAGGGTATGGGGACTTGCAGAAACCCACCTTACCCAAGCAGGCCTAACGAGGTTCCGACAAGAGCTCCGCCATCAAAAGACATCATGGAGGATTGTCCATGGTGCACCAGCAGAGCCCGTGAGCCAGTCCATTGGAGCAATAGGAGGTAGGCATACAGGAGTAGGGGTATTGTCCAATTGCCCCATTAGAGCCCTGCCCACGCAATGGGATGACCAAACATGGAGCTCAGCAAGAGTACAAGCATGTACGATCCATATCCAGTCCCAATGGATCAAAGTTGGTGCCTTTTATGGCTATGCGAGAGATGCCCATACCAGAGCCACCAAAGAAAGAACCGACAATCTACTGCAATCTCTCACTGACAGAATTGTCATCCAGGCCAGAGGATACAGAGCAATTGTTGGCGACTTCAATGCCACCACCAGTGACTTAGAGCAGTTCTCCATCTGGGAAAAGTATGGATTCAGGGAGATTCAAGAAGTTGCAGCCTCCAAATGGAATCGACCTATCCTGAACACTTGTCACAACAAGTCAGTCAAAGATCACGTTTGGATATCCCCTGAACTGATTGACAAGCTTGAGGACGTCCAAGTTGATTCGACCTTCTTCCCTGATCATGCCATTGTGTTTGGTAGGTTTTCTGACTTCCATCCACCATTGCCGGTACCAATCTGGTTTAAGCCACACCCCATCCCATGGGAACAGATCCCTGCTGACCATGAATGGTTGCCATGCCCAGCCCAATGTAGCAATTTCCGTGAAGTCTTCCAAAGCATGGAGACCCAAGTTGACGTAGCCTTGCGGGCCAATCGAAAGCCAGCATTATTGCAATGCCAGAAAGGGAGGGGAACAGTCAAGTCACCTAAACTGATCCACCATGGCATCACACCATTGAGACTGTCACGCAAGAATGAGGTAGCCATCACCTACATGGGAGAAAGCTACCAGCATGTACTTTGGTGTCGCCAGCTTCGACGGATCCAAAGTCTATGCCAGCTGCTACGGAAGCAACCTTTGACAGAAGCTGCGAAGAAGCATGCTGAGCTGCTGTGGCAATCCATCCGAGGAGCCTCTGGATTCCCGGGAGGTTTCCCAAAAATGTGGGCTAACAGAGCCTATGTCCTCCATGGTTCATTATGCCATTTGCCAAAGAAACCACCTTCTGAAGCAGACGCCCAGGGAATATTCACCGCCTTCAAGTATGAATTTCAAGCCTTGGAAAAGCTGCTCATTGCCAAGCGACACCAACACGCAAAGGCAAGAAGAATCGATGACCCCAACCTCATATACAATGATGTTGCCAAGTGTCGAGCTCTGCCGGTCCAGTCCGTTGTTACCAAGCGGCATGCCACTGTCACCAAGGTAAGCGATGATGGCCTGTACATTGAATATGAGCCTCCCGGGTTTGCAGCTGAATCTGAGATTTCATGCTTCCATGGTTGGCTGAGGGTTGACCATCATGAACAAGGCGCTCTCCACCTTACAGCCGAAGCCTCCCTAGAAGTAGGGGATTCCTTGGAACAAAACCACATGCATGGTACCCCCCAAGCGGTTTTCCAGGAATTTGCCAATTTATGGGAGCCAATGTGGCAGAAACACCTCCATGATGCACCCACTAAATGGGACCCATTTGTCCAACAGCTCACTGAGACGGTACCCAAAGTTGCCCAAATCATGGATCTTCCGGAAATCACCACTGACCAGTGGATTACTGCAGTTCGGTCAAAGAAAGCCAGAACGGCCACAGGCCCAGATGGAGTGAGTCGCACTGACCTTTTGAGAATGCCGCCCTCCCTGCAAGATGAGCTTGTCAGACAAGTCCTCTTATGTGAAAAGGGGCATCAACATTGGCCACCTGAGCAATTGATTGGCCACATCACTGCAGTGGAAAAGAAAGAAGGAGCCTCATTGCCTGGGGAGTTTCGCCCCATCACGGTACTCACAGTGCCATACAGAACGTGGGCATCAATCCGCGCCAAGCAATGCCTCAAGTTCTTGGACAAGTGGGCAGACTCAGGCCTTCGAGGCAACCGTCCTCGCCAAAGCACTGCTACAATTTGGTGGCAGATTTCACAGGAGATTGAAGCTTCCATCTACACAGAGCAACCGCTTTCTGGGTTTGTGACAGATGTTTGTAAGGCCTTTAACACACTAGCCAGGCCGGTAGTGTATGCATGTGCCATCCACTTTGGCTTGCCGATGCCATTTGTCCGTGCCTGGCATACTGCAGTTGCTGATATCCAGCGCCATTTCATTGTTGGCGGAGCATGCTCCCCTGGCATCCAAGCTTGCACTGGATACCCTGAAGGCGACCCATTAAGTGTTGTTGCAATGGTCCTGATCAACATGGCTATGCATGAGCTGCTGCACCACCATGTCATGCCGCTCCAGGTCATCTCCTTTGTAGATAACTGGGAGTGCAAGTCATCTGAAGCACAGGCAACGTGCCGAGCGTACGCTGCCATGGAACAATTTGCCCAGATGATTGATGTCAAGTTGGACCATCAGAAAACCCACTTTTGGGCAGTCCAAAGCCAAGACCGAAAGTATCTCCAGGCACAAAACCATGCAGTCAGCCACCATGCCGCTGACTTGGGTGGTCATGTGAACTATACCCGCAAAATCACCAACTACACAATCAGAAGCAGAATCCAAAAAGCCAAGGTCTTCTGGAATCTGCTCTACAGGAGTGCCTCACCCTACCAGCAGAAATTGCGTGCTATCTGCACAGTGGCCTGGCCTAGAAGCCTCCATGGGGTTTCCAATGTCACCTTGGGTGACGAGCACTTGGGCCGATTGCGAACTGCCATGATGAATGCCATGAGGTGGAACAAAAAGGGAGCCTCCCCCATCCTGCAGTGTATGTTGTTACCGCCAAGATGTGACCCAGGGTATCACGTCTTCCTGGACACACTGACCATGTTCCGACACAACTGCACCCCTGACCTCATGTTTCCAGTTTTGACAGGTCTAGTGTTGCAACCTCCGAAGCACTTTGATCCTGGCCCTGCAGGGGTACTGCTCAGCAGACTTCACCAGCTCAACTGGAGATGGGACCACAATGGCTACATCGTTGATCATGAAGGCATCCGATGGCATATCTTAGACTGCCCAATCCAATTGCTGAAAGCACGGCTCCAACAAGCCTGGGGGGCGATGATGGGTGCCATTATGAGCACCCGAAAAGAGTTTGAAGGACTCAGCCGAGTCGACCTGCCCCTTTCACGCTCAACAGCAGCCACCTTCGCGCCAGATGGAGCAGGGCTTCTCAGAACGAGCATGAACGGCACCTTTTATACCCGCAATAAGCAGATTCATGCCGGCAAGGTACCAAGCAAGGACTGTCCTTACTGCGACAAACCAGACAGCGTTGAGCACCGCATCTGGGAATGTACCGGTTTTGCTGACCTTCGGCAAGCCTTGCCAGAACAAGCCAGCCTAGACCTCCAAGCAATGCCATCATGTACCCGACTCCATGGATGGATGGTCGAGGATGCAACTGACAGGCAGTTCCGCCATTCACTCCTCACCATCCCCGACCTAACCGCAGAATTTCTGCCAATGCAATTTGACCCTGATGTGCTATATCTCTTCATAGATGGATCATGCACTGAACCACACCGACCGTCCCTCAGAGTTGCAACTTGGGGGCTGTGCGCCGCCAATTTGCCTTCACAGGGTTTTTCACCAGTTGCATCGGGAGGAGTCCCGGGCCTCTATCAGACTGTTCTGCGAGGGGAAATTACAGGAGCCATAGCGGCCTTTCGCTTTGGGCTTTCCATGCGGCGGGCCTTCAGTGTATGGACCGACAATGCTTTGGTCCATCGGCGTATCCGAGAGTTTGCTGACCCTAGGCACCCAGCACCTAGCGGCAAACAGAATGACCATGACCTGTGGTCAACACTTCACTGCTTAGTAGTTCAAGCTGTTGACCAGCAAATGTTCCAATTTGTGGTAAAGGTAACCTCCCACCAAACCGAAGGGATGTCTGACACAGTTGAAGAATGGGCCCGTCAAGGCAATGAGTGTGCTGATCGTTTAGCAGCCATGGCATTCCACCAATTGCCCTTTGAGGTCCGAGTTTTGCAAACCAAGCTGACGAACCAAGCAAACCGTAGGCACTTTGCATGCAAACACTTTCATGCCATGCTAGTCCAATTTGGGCTCAGGTGTGTGGAGACGAAAACTGCTGTGGCCCACGAAGATGGGGGCCGATGGGAAGACGCAAGAAAACTGCAGGAGGAAGAGGAGTCCAAGCTCAGTCTTAGAGGGTTTCAGACTGATACTGAGGTTCCTCCCAGCCAGCGGCTTGGAGCTTGCGCTCAGGTTTTGCATCAGTGGTTGGCCCGTCTCTTAGACACAGAGGACTCCGTACCCATGTGGTTGTCAAGTTACCAGCTGTACGCGCACTATCGTATGGCAACAGGACATGTCGGGTTTTGTTATCACACTGGCTCAAGAACATGGAACACTGCTGAAGAATACATCCATGAACATGGCTTCAATTTTCCTCGACTGGCAGCCTGGTTTCAGGCAATCTTGAAGGAATACGCCAAGCACTGTCAATTGGAGTGTGTAGCTGTGCCCAAGCTTCCATGGGGCAGTGTTTTCAAGACTTACCAGAGATGTCTGCTCATTCGAGCATCACCGCGTGACTTTGCAGCTGTGGATGATGCTTTCCGGCGCACCGGAATTGCGCATGTTCAGTCGGTTCGGACGGCCCTTGGACGCGGAGAACCCAAATTAGGACGGTTTTGATCCAGCTCAGCGGACGTGTGTCTGTTTCACCAGCGCATGACTCTCCCGCAGGCTGGAAATGGAAAAGGGTCGACACAGTTATAGTTATAGACGAACAGACTGGTAAAAGACAAATGGAATGGCTGCCAGTGACACTCGGCGACAGACCACTACTGCGTCAGGATGGCTGCGCCAGTGAACACAAGGTAGAGTTGATACCAAACCTTCCAATAAAAACGTACAACCCCCTCTCCGAACTAACGCACTGCTGCAAACGAGTGACTGCAAGTGGCGATTGCTCAGGGATGGGAGTAGCCAAAGCACGAGCTGGCGCAGCTGGGATGACTCCAGACGCCATCGCTTCCTTGGAATGGAGGGACTTGCAAACAGAAAAAGACAGATACAAAATCACCAAAATTATATAGAACAGGGGACCACGGCGGTGCGCGTTATCCTCCCAAGTACTGTTATAACATGTTATAACACCATAGGCATATGACATATGTATACATGAACGTAGACACCCTCAGTGGTGTCCATGTCCCGAAGACATATTGTGCTGGATGTCAACCTTGCAAACGAACTCTATGTATTCTTACTGACCATGTTTGTAAAAACATGCTCACTATTATGTCCTCACAACACACCTGAACGACAGACTTACGCTGCGAGCAGTCTCCGTCACCAAGCCACGTGACTAATACTACATTTCACGAAAAAGTTTCAAGTACACATACCACCCACATTCCCAAGCAACCAAGGGACCGGAATGGTGAGCCTCTCCGTACCGACGCCACCAGTTCCATCCGAAGATGCAAGCACAGTTGTCCCACCATGAAGAACATCAGAGGCTGCCGCAGCTTCCTAAGATTCAAACAGGTCTCTTGTAGATTGTGGCTTGTAATGCGAGGCGGGTCCCCCCCATGCATGTCCACCCTCCTGGCCAGGAGGCTAAGAGACTGTCAGCACAATACGTACAATGCACAGGAACAGCTGTAACATGCCGTAACCTTTTTCACATCGTTTCACTTGCTGCATCACTCTAATGCCACCAAGTTTCACTGCTTCTCATAAGGCTTGCCGGCGAAGTACGGGCATCACGAGACTCACTTGTCTCTGCCTGCGCTGCTGCAAACAAACCAATATTTCCCACGCAAAACATCACAATCATCCTGTCCCCGGAAAAAAATCATCTGAATTAGCAACATAGTTTCATGTACAGATGTCATCCAACTGTAACCACTTACGACTCAAAACTTCTGCTTTTTTTTCGAATGTGCCATAATCCAATGGCACTACCACAGCCTCAGCAACAATGACTGGACCAGCAGCACTGCCAGACCCAGTCGCAGCTGCCTATGCAGGTGCAGACAGTCCCTTGCAATCAATGAAACCATT
>Ga0126342_10009966_pt1 | contig 17001 bp, 11 predicted proteins | sample Cyp1metagenome_FD_92528 | JGI IMG/M metagenome (GOLD analysis project Ga0126342, IMG submission 92528) | Coral microbial communities from Lord Howe Island, Old Settlement Bay, Australia - Cyphastrea 1 metagenome | ecosystem: Host-associated > Invertebrates > Cnidaria > Coral ... | reverse complement strand
GTTCATTGGGGTTAGATTCTTTAAGGCTGAAATTTGCCCTGGTTCGCATTCTTTAAGAGGCTACCAGTGGTCCCTTAAAGATTCAGGGGTCAGGGTCGGAGGCCGAATTGCAAGGGGGATATAATTCAAAGGATTTTAGTGGGATGACAATTTGAAAAATGTCCATTTATGTCCATTTATGCTGCAACATGGGTGATATTTTGATAATTCAAACGAAAATTAGTGGGGTGAAAAATTGAAAAATGTCCATTTATGTCCATTTATGCTGCAGTATGGGTGATATGTTGATAATTCAAATGGGGAGAAAACAAATGAGCACGAAACGGGGGCATATTCTAAGTAGAGTTGCGTTCGAGTTCAACTGCATAATTGGAAAAACGCATATTCTAAGATAACGGGGTACCTTATATATATATATATATCGAAGGTAGTATGGCCCCCCATATAATTTCATCAACCAGGGGTAGATCGCAACCCTGTCGTGTGCGTGATTGAGGTGACTGGTGAGCTGGCCGTCCTGGGTTTGCTATCCTTTCGCACAGCCACCTTTACAGCCTGCCGTCAATCAGACACTGCTCCTTGACTTGAAGACCTTGAAGTCATGACTTGAGCTGGCTTGAAACGAGTTGTCAAATGGAGGTTTCCTAAACTGGGAGGACCCCAAAACCATGGGTTTCAATATGTTTCAATAGTACCCCTACTTTAGGAAACCTCCAAATGTGTTCTATTTTTTTTTGACAGTTCTGTTAGTTCTGTTTCGTGTTTGTGTCAAACAGAATAGCGCTCCACAGCCACAGTCATTTTCATGCTTGGATCTACAGTTTTACATCTTTTTAAAACTGTTTGTCAGTTTGTCTTGATAACAACTGAGGTGGTCATAAGTTCATCAAACCTTCGACAAGTCTTGCAGTCATCGGAAGCTGCCAGCAAACATTTGGACAAGTTGGCAGAGGAAAGACGCATGCAGATTGACCGAGGCGTAGAAATGGGTACTGTAGCAGCTGCCGTAGCAAGCAGTGGATTTGGCCAGTCAACAATTTCCTATTCCAATGGAGCATCATTTTTCCCAGTAGAATTGCACATCGGGGGCATACCTATTTTTGGACAAACCCGCAAAAATGGAACTCTACTTTGCAGCGCATCCTATGAAGAAGTTCTGAATCATCGGACCAATGTGCCAAGTAGACAAGGTAGACAGACATTCGGCAAAAGGGGGAATACTAGGTTGGGTTTAGTATGTTTAGTTGCGCACTCCCTAGTATCCATCCCTTGATGAGATACAGGCATGAAAGCAGCCCAGAGCCAATTTGGGACAATGCCATGTGCGAGAACTTTTACATCGGGTTTTGTGTTCCACAGTTGTGCCAGGTTTCCCAGTTCTTTCCCTACCTGTTGGGGCTTCCAACGATGTGTGCTCGCGCACCATCGCCTTGCACTCAGCTCCTTGGCAGATGGTGGGTCACAGTGATGAATTGGCGTCAGGCGACACGGGTACTGAAGGGCAAGGGGGTGCATTTTACATAATTTCACAAGGTCCCCCCAAAAAATCATTGACAATGCATTTGTTTGTTATATTTTGTCATTTTGCAACGCGAGATGGCTCTAGCTTCTTGATTTCCTGGTTTATGGGTTTGTTGATTTCTGGGTGTCCTGAAGCATGTCTTGACTTAAACACATTCTTTGTACTTGTTTTTTAGCAGTTTTTTTCCAAGCCTTAAACTAAAAGCCTCAACAAATTGCAAAGCCTTGATACAACCCACAAACACGGTGAATCAATCAAACCTTTACAGAAACTCCAAATAAACCCCAAACCAACCTTGAATAAGCTTTACTTAAATAACCCCCAAAACAACCCCAATCCTAAATGAACCCTAAACCAACCATGAATAACCCCAAACCAACCCTGAGTAATTCTTCAAAGCAACCCTGAAGAACAGCCAAAAAAAACAACAAACACTCTAAACTAAACCAACCTTTCAACAACCAGAACAGGTTCTAAGCCGACCCTAAATACACATAAAACAAACTTAGAACATCTTAAAAATTAACCCCAAACAAACCCCAAAACAACATAAACCAACTCTAAATGAACCCCAACATGATAACTTGTCTCCGTCCAGCTTTCGTGCTGTTGCATTTACACAGAAGACCTTTCTCTATTGCTTGAAGCTGAGACTCGATATATTTTAGCACCTGGAGAAACTTGGAAGATCCCTGAGAATGCTCTCGCAAGTGGAGCACATCACTGGATCTTTGCACGTGGACGTGGAGTGATCCTGGCTGGTCCATCAGATCATCCAATGAATCCCATTCAGACCGTGGGGGCTGGAGCGACTCCGCTGGTGTCCGAGAATCTCTGCATTCAGAATCTCAGCAGAACATTTGGTGACTGGAAGCAGATACTGATGTTTTTCTTGATCCCTCAGACATCCTTAGACCTCAACTCGCTATCCAACACTAGATGGAATCAGTGATCCTATACGCTGTTTCAGCATGTTGCAGCAGATGGGGTTTTAATGTGTGCAGACACAGCAGGCATGGCAGTTCCGATTCAGAATTGTTTGAATACTTGAAATACATATAATTATATATATATAGTCATACATATATATATATACATATAATCATATATAATCAAGATAGGATACATAGAATAAGAATCGATAATTTCGGCCTCAAAAAGCATCTTCCGGAATTAGTAAAAAAAACTATACATAGAATAAAAGTAAAGCATCTTCCGGAATCGAAAAAACAACCCATACATAGAATATTTCCAACTATCCATTTTGATCCAGGAAAATAAATGTTCTCAGGTTTTTGACCGAAGCATGGATTGCTGCAGCCGCCTGTGATTCAAACCAGTTCCGCAAAGGGACAACTGTGATTTCAAAAACCGGTCAATTGGGGAAACATGTATAAGGGTATATATCCTATACGTAATTTCCTTTGGGGAGTAGCAACCCTGGATGTCTGAAGTTCCTAAACTAGAACGTTTCAACAAAAAAAACAGGTCCCCCGAAATGATGTATTTCTTTTTACGTATATTGCATTAAAAAAAATGATTTTTTGAGGCTCACCGAAGGGTACCCCCCACGACCGGTGTCGTAGAACTATGAAAAAAACTATTTTGCAATGAAAACCAATGGAATTGGGTGGTGTTCCTCAAAAGATTGATGAATATTTTTTCTGGTGACCTATATTCTATGTATGTAGTTCTGCAAGGAATTGGGTCTCTTCCATGTATAAGGGTATATATAATATACGTAATTCCCTTTGGGGAGTATCCTGGATGTCTGAAGTTCCTAAACTAGAACGTTTCAACAAAAAAACAGTTTCCCCGAAATGATCAATTTCTTTTTATATTGTATTAAAAAAATTGAGTTCTTCAAGCTCACCGAAGGGAAACCCCCACGACCGGTGTCGTAGAACTATGAAAAAAACTTTTTTGCAATGAAAACCAATGGAATTGGGTGGTGTTCCTCAAAAGATTGATGAATATTTTTTCTGGGGACCTATATTCTATGTATGTAATTCTTCAAGGAATTGGGTCTCTTTCATGTATAAGGGCTTTATAATTTTTAAGGGTATACATTATATACGTAATTCCCTGTGGGGAGTAGCAACCCTGGATGTCTGAAGTTCTTCAACAAGAACATTTCAGCCCAAAAAACCGGTCCCCCGAAATCATCAATTTCTTTTTATGTTGTCAAAAAACATGAGTTTTTCAGGCTCACCGAAGGGTACCCCCCACGACCGGTGTCGTAGAACTATGAAAAAAAAATATTTTGCAATGAAAACCAATGGAATTGGGTGGTGTTCCTCAAAAGATTGATGCATATTTTTTCTGGTGACCTATATTCTATGTATGTAGTTCTGCAAGGAATTGGGTCTCTTCCATGTATAAGGGCCTTATAAGGGTATACATTATATACGTAATTCCCTGTGGGGAGTAGCAACCCTGGATGTCTGAAGTTCTTCAACGAGAACATTTCAGCCAAAAAAAACGGTCCCCCGAAATCATCAATTTCTTTTTATGTTGTTTAAACAAATGAGTTTTTCAGGCTCACCGAAGGGTACCTACCCCCCACGACCGGTGTCTTAGAACTATGAAAAAAACTATTTTGCAATGAAAACCAATGGAATTAGGTGGTGTTCCTCAAAAGATTGATGAATATCTTTTCTGGTGACCTATATTCTATGTATGTAGTTCTGCAAGGAATTGGGTCTCTTCCATGTATAAGGGTATATATAATATACGTAATTCCCTTTCGGGAGTATCCTGGATGTCTGAAGTTCCTAAACTACAACGTTTCAACAAAAAAAGAGGTCCCCCGAAATGATCAATTTCCTTTTATATTGTATTTAAAAAATGAGTTTTTCAAACTCACCGAAGGGTACACTCCACGACCGGTGTTGTATACGCAATCTTTTAATGCAAAGCGGGTGTTCGCTATTCTCTTCTGTTCCTACCCTTGCTTTTCTTTTTCCTTTGATGCTTGTGCATTTGTCGGTACAATGATTGCCTTAAATTTGGCACTTCGTGGGGGGGATCCTTTTGTTCAAGTCAAATTACCTTCTTTAATGTCAAATGTAGTCTAAGTTTACTTGGTATCTTCCTTGATGCCATCGGTATTTGATGCGTCGCTCGTCGCTCAGCTACCCGAGAGGTGCGTGGGCGTGAAGGAAGCAGTAAAAAAACTTGTCAATTTGGGAAACCCATTTCTTTCCTCAATCCTGATCCAAAACTTACCCAAACCCCCCCAAAAAATGTCCAATCTGCTGGGCTTCACACATGTTCTCGATATGGGAATATCGTTATTCCTATGGTATTTGCTTTGGCACTGTTTATGCACTCCAAAATTCTACCCCAAATATTTCTACCCCGGATATTCTAAGTTTTTTTCTGTCCACACCCGAAGGGTTGAAATCGGCCATATTCTATGTAGTCGATCATGATTATATATATATATGTGTATATATACCAATTCCCAGTTTGCTTTAACATACGAGAAAACAAGGGACAACTCATATCCTCAAAGATTTTCAAGTTTTGCTTTTTTGTTGATGAACAACATGAGACAACAGTTTCACAACGACAATGACACGAATCATGAATCTGAATTTGAAGTCAGCATTAACAACCATTGCCAGCAAGTCAGAAATCTGTTTCGAAGCGGGCTGAAGCGAGTCTTATGATCTGTCAAGGTACGGAGCAAGAGTGGTGGCGTTAACTCCGGTAGAGGCATTTCGCATCAGTTGCATGGACATTCAACTGGCAACTATCTCTGACACTTTGCAGAATTAGACCTTTTTGACAATTGGAGAGCTGGAGAATGTTTTAATCGAAGGAAGTTTAGAAGTCAAACTTCCGTCAATATGGACAGATGAAAAGCAGAGATGGGAAGAGTCAGAGAAGAGAAGAGAAGAGAAGACTAAGAAAGAAGACTAAAAAAGAGAAAGTCTCAGAAGAAAGAATATCCAGGTGCGCGAAAAGGCAGGAAAGTCGCGAAACACTGAGTTTTGCCAATGATTTGTGGCTCCGGAGGGTCGAAAAGTAGGCTCGCTAAAGCGGCGGGTGCGGAGCCATCTGGCCAGATGAGAGCTGAAAAGTTGCACGCAGTTGTGGCGCGAAGCGTATTTACAAGTCAAAACGTACAAAACACACCACGATCGGACCACTTTTGGAAGTTGAGATGTGGAAAAAGTGCACGCTGTTGTGGCGCGAAGCACATTTCCAGGTCAAAATGTTAAAAGCACCACATGCTCGGACCACTTTTGAAGGTTCAGGTGTGGTTTTGCGTGGCAGGTGCAAGGGATTCTTCACCTTGCCCAAATTGATCAAAACGTGAGGGTTTTGTAGGATTTCCGAAAACAATGGCAGGCGTGAGGCATTTGCAGAGGATCTGCAAAGATGCATGTCGCGTGGCAGGCGCAGTACAAGAGACATGAGATATCATGAGATGTTAGGAGGTCAAGGCGCTGATTTCCTTAGACGGGTTGCATTGGGGAGCATCAGATCTGTAGGTTTGCTAAGATGATTTTGCGTGACAGGTGCAGCGCTTCGTATGACCTGGCATCAATTTTTCGTAGCAGGCGCAATACTTTAGAGACATAGACGGGAAACATCGCAAAATGCATTGGTATGAGGCCGTCAGCTTTGCACTCAACTTTCCATTTTTGAAGGAAGTCTTGCAGAATTGCTTCGTTTTTGTTGTTGCCAAATTCGAAAATTGACGAAGTCTAGCAGAATTGCTTCGTTTTTGTTGTTGCCAACTTCGAAAATTGAGGAAGTCTAGCAGAATTGCTTCGTTTTTGACGTTGCCACGTTCAAAACTTGATGAAGTCTCGCAGAATTGCTTTGTTTTTGACGTTGTCACGTTCAAACCTTGAGGAAGTGTCGCAGAATTGCTTCGTTTTCAGGCTTGCAGATTGCAGATAAGACTTGATAAGACAGATAAACAGATAGATAGGTAGATCGATCGATCGATCGATAGATAGATAAACAGCTACAACTACAACTACCACTACACTATACCACGACAACTACCAATGCAAACAAATTATGCTACATTACACTACACTACGCTACACTAATTACATCTAATTACGTTACACTACACTAATTACACTACAACTACAGCAACATATCAACTACACCACATTACACTACAGTGCGCTAATTACTCTGCAGTACACTACAACCACAAATACAAATGTCCATTTGCCAAAAATAGCTGACAGAAGTTTTGTACTAGTTGTTGATAATTAGTGTGGACCTACTTGTTTTCCCCTTCGTTATGAGGCGGCATGCAACTAAATTCACCAATTCTGCAAGGCAGCGCTAGCAAACCCGCTAGGTTTGTGCTAGTTTTTTTCCACACCCATGTTCAAGGATATTGTTTTGTGTTCTTGTTTGCTTGTTATTTCAACATGCAGAAAAATCAAGATGTAACTGATGTAACACTTAGCTCCTTAAACCTAAGGATGTCTTAGTGAATTTCTGTGCTACTCAACGATTGTCCTATATTTTTGAAGTTGCGGCTCAACTTTGCGAATTTGTACGTAATTTTACCCGCTAGATCCCCGCTAGCAATGCGCTAGCAAAAGTTTCAAAAAACGGTTTTGGTTGGCCCGTGACACAGTCGCCACCAGAGAACTTGTAGTTTATCCATGTTTATCCTGTCTGTTTGACAAGAGCAACAGTGACAGCAAAGGCAACGACCAGCTCTGCAGATATTCCAGTTCCACCACTAACAACTAGTAGCGGCACTCACTTCATATAGACGCGCGTTAGCATTTACTGCAGGGTTCAGCTACGGCTTCAAACATACATGAAAGATAAAATGCAGAGTTTCAGACTATTTCAGTCAGTCATTGTTTTCAAGGCGCAATAAGAAGCGGCACGCAAGGAATTACATTTATCAACAAAACCAGGAAAACACATTTTGGCAAACCGTCAAATGCAACTACAACTACACTACATTACACAACACTACACTACACTAATTACATTACATTGCGCTACAGCTACAACTACAACTGCAACTACACTTGTAACTACCACTAAATGGCACTACACGACACTACACTAATTACACTACACCACACCACAACTACAACTACACTACCTTACACTACACTAGACTACACTACACTGTTCCACACTACAGTACACAACACTACAGTACACTACAATACACTACACTAATTGCACCACACCACAACTACAACTACAACTGCAACTGCAACTACACTACACTTATTACACATCATTACAACTACAACTCCACTACACCACACTACAGCTACAACTGCAACTGCACCACACCACACTACATGCAGCAGTTGTGGGTGAGGTGACGACTGCAACCATTGCAGCCACTCCAAAAAAACACAACTTCAACCACTTTTCGGTCCATCAGTGGATTCGCTCTGCCATCCGCTATTCACAACAACCAACCTCTCCTATAGGTTTCCTATTTTTGAAACTTCCGCCACCGCCTTGTGCGGTACTACTGGTATGTTTTTTTTTAATGTGCGTTTTTTTCGACAGATAGGCTGCGGCTTTGCCTCTTGAGGTCAGAAGCCTTCCGAATTGGTTTCCACGATTTCGTGCTCTGGAAAGGGAAGCCTGCAAGCACCTGAAAGACAAACTGTTTCGAGCGAAATCTGTGATAGACATGGCACGCCCACAGAAGGCAGGGAATACACATGTTGTGGGTGTAATCGTAGGTTCATTATATGATTTTTTTTCCAGGGGGATCTTAGTTTGCATTCAAGTGATGCTGAACCGTGATGCAACAAAGAGGGGCTGCTGGTTAATTAACAGACATTGACAGATTTGTCTTGGGAGGTGCAAATTTTGAAGCCCTTGAAGCACAGGAGCCCACTGTCAACGCTTTTTGGCACGCCTGCACGGCCATGGCCCATCATGACCCATGTCTGGAGACAAAAGTGCTTCAGGAGCAGCACAAGACTGAACGCGCCAGGTTGGTTGCAATATCCAGCTTGGTACAGTGCCAGATTATTTGGAGATGTTTAGGTAGGTGGAGAGTTGGTTGAGTATCGATCACACATCACACGTTTCTAATGATCACTCGGACTCTTCAACACAGAATCTGTTCCGGTGCCTGGTTTGGCGGTCCGTAGGTTCGGTGAGTCAATCCAACTTGGAGCCTGAGAAGGACTACGAGAGGCCAATCTTTCTCACAACGCCTCTTGGATGGAAGGACTCATGATTTTTTTATGATATTCACCTATGGTTGTTTGGCACTGAGTTTATTTCCCACTCACCCAGAAACAAATTCTATCCTGCAGGATCACCAAAGATCCCCAACATCCATCGAAGTTCACGTTTGATTCACCAAAACATACAAATATACAATCTATATGCAGCGTATATAATTTATATAATTATTCTCGTTTCAGGGGAAACTAGGGGAGTTTCTGGATTTGATGTACTCCCAGGCCGCGGGACCCCTTCGCCGTTCGAGAGAGGCCTCTCAGTCCTAGTCTGAAGCGACCTGCTTCACAGCGGGAGCCTTAAAACCTGCAAACTTCGACCACCTTAGATCACCTTAGATCTATGATATATCATGATATACTATGATTATGATTGATTATGAATGATCCATTATACATGTCTACAATAGGTCTATGGAGTCCACCAGGGGTCTGTGAATGATTATAGATGATTATAGAATATTATAGTTATTATAATATATAATGATGGATGTCTCTGAAACACATGTAAACACATCAATTCTGAGGATAATCCCTAGGTTGTGAGCGTCCGTTGGCAAATGCAGCAATGCTGCTTTCCTATGTACTGTAGAGAAGGTTGCAAGCATGTGTACTATAGGATACCAGCAATGCAATTGAGATGAAACGCTTTTGGCGGCAACAGGTCAGCGATTCTTGATTCGTATCCCTCGCGCGGAGGGAAGCAGCTGAGCTGAGCTTGCTGGGACAAGTACACCTTCCAAGTCGCACTTGAAGTGGTGTTCGTAGTGGGCGCTAAACACAATGGATGTATGTCTTGGCAAGAGGGCATTTACATACTTACATAATTACATGCATTTACTGGGTTCATGTATGGGTCAACACTATCAACATGGACATGGACCCCCAATTTTGAATAGTTTTGACCCATACCGGTTACTGCTGTAGCCAGTCGCAGGCGCCATGTTTTGGCTCTGCATTCTGCACTTAGGGACGACCAAAACGATCAGAAAGGACATGGAGGAGTTCGTTTGCGCCCTTTATCTGCCACTCGACCAAAGACGTCAAGCCAGTGATGTGCAGGTTGCGAGCGCGCTGAGAACATGGTCGATGCTAAAGACAAGTAGTATTGACATATCCTGATCATTACTGATCACTGCTGGTATCATCCAACTTGTTCCAAATTGGACCGTATGTTTGCGCCAAGCAGCATACATTGCGATTTACATAGCTTTACTAGTTATGAGCTCACTCAAAGTCAAAAGAACAGCATGCCAAACTTCGTATTTTCATTTACTGCAACTTGGACTTGTTACATGTGACTACACGTGCTAGAGAAGCGTTCTTCTACTCTGATTTTGCGAAGCAATTTCAGTTGTCTCACCAATTCAACCCGAGGGGTTTGTGTATATAGATATGTGCAGATGCAATTTATTGTTTTGCATATCTTGGCGAGGTTACTCAGAATTTTTCAAAATGCGTTGGATCCGTAGGCGAGCATTGGATCCGCCCACGGCGTTTGGCTGGAGCCAAGAAGTGGAAGCGGTGGAATCTGATGGAATCTGCACAGCGCTGCCAATGGCAGCAGCTGGAATGCAGTGCGAACAAATGATGTGCCAAAGGCGGCTGCAGTTATTGTGGATTATGCATGATTATCCAATGTTTGAGATCTTTCACGAGCTGCGACTCTGCCAACATGTGCCAACTCTCTTAACCAATCATGTCAATGAAGGATAAGAAAGGTGCTGGAGGAAGGCCAACCTCCAAAAGCAGCTATTTCCAGCAGCAAAGAAGCCTCAAATGTGTGTGGAGGTTTTCAGCCCCGCAGAATCTTTTGGCCCACTCAGGTCTTTTGTGGAAATCAATAGAAATCACTCTTCGGACTTTAGACATCTTGACCCAGCAGACGCTGCCAAATTCCAAGGTTTGCCAAGGCCACACTCAAGTAGTTCTGTAGATCGAAGCAGCACCACCCAGAACTCAGAGCCCAGCTTTTCTCAGAGCTCCCTTGGAACTTGACGGCAAAGTGTCCTTCTGAGAAGCACTCCGCCGTCCTGGGAGGTGGGCTGCAGATGTACATATTAAGAACTCGGTGCGACCTTAGAAGCCCTCAACTGCCACAGGTCCTACCAGGCTTGACCTTCTGCTCAAGGTTCGAAGAACCCTGTGACTCTGACCTTCCTCAACTTGTTTCAGGGATTTGAAGTTTCTGACATTGTCTTGAAATCATGCCAGCACCTGAAGAAATGACTCGCGGAGTCATTAGAATATATTAGAATCAGATTGCAATCGGAGGCAAGGGGACATTCCTGACGTCCATGGTCGTTCCGTCTTATGAGGCGGCTTCTTTTCTGATCCTGATCTATTTTTGATATTTTTTGATCATTTGCACCCACTTTGTTGGTGCTAGGTGAGAGTGCCAGCACTTTGGGGAGCCGCGAAGACCTCAGACATGGTGACCAACTAAGATCAACTATGATATACCCTAAGAATCATTGAGATACTGCCAGAACTCCGTGTTCCTATACTGAAATAGAGCACTTTTTTGAATCAGTTGTTTGTGATTTTCAAGTCTCCGTATTTGCTGTGGCACCTCTCCAAGCAGAGTGAAATGCTTCCCGCTCCTCTCACTGATCATCATTGACTGCAAGGCTCCTCGGATAATGCCCCTAGCTCCTGGAAGCACCAGGAGTGCAGCCACGATTTTGATCCATTCTGGGAAACTGATGGAAACTGTGAATCTACTGTAATGGAAGCTTAAGACGGGGGCACATCCAATTCCTGTTTTCACCTCCTTTTGGTGGGACATTCCAATGTGTTTTACATGCTTGTGACAGATTTTGACATGCTTTTGCCATGATTTTGCCTCAGGAGTTGTAGTTCGTCATGCAGCTCTTGCTCCGACCTGCCGGTGGCACCGGTTGCCGCTCCGAAGGTCAGGTCCTTCCAGGCACTGCGCGAAGCAGTGCCACGCCCTGGCACTCTGCACACGGTGGATTTGTCCAAGGCCACACTGGGAGGGCGTAGCCTTGCCGTTGAACTCGTTGAAGAAGCGGTCTTGAATACATACATATGTAATCAGATGTATTTATATATACACATATAATATTATAATTACAGTATATAGTTGTCTTATAGATGTTATAGTTCTACTTGTTATTGATAATCATCATAGTTATTTGTTTGATTATGAATATGACTACTCTTCTTCTTCTTCTTCTTTTTCTTAATGATCAATTATTATTGTTGTTATCATTTCTATTTTTTGTTGCTAGGTTTTATGATGTTTTATGGATTCTTTCTGGAATTCTAGGACATTTGTCGGATTGAAAAAGATTAGCCGTGCAGATGCTTGAAGGTGGAAGAGGAAGCGACGCTTGCTGCCATGACAGTACCAGTATCCAGCTTGGGATGTCCAGACTTAGTTGTCATAGCGCTTACTTGTCCGGCGTTTGCGGCAACGGTCTCTGAGGCTCAAAGTAGCAACCTCAAAGCGAAGAAAAGCTCAGTGATTTTCAGCACAGTGTGCAGCCGGCCTGTATTTCAGGATTTGCCCTGTGAGAGTTGTTGCACTCTTGCCATTTGCCACCAAGCTCCAGGAAAAGGGAAGAGCAGAAGAATCCAATGCGAACTTCTGCTGACATGGAGGAGACTTGTCCAACGAAGATTGCATTTCAGTTCCACCCATGGTATCCCATGCTGGGGAACCAGGAACTGCAGCGTGAAAATGATCGACTCATGCGGTCACTTCAAGAGCGTACAGCTCAAGAGAAGGAACTCGAGAGGAATGTGGCAACCTGAGAGGAATACTTCGATTTTGGAAGTGGGTTTTTCTAGGAAGTCTTTCTGCGGTTCATCATGGTAGGTCCGCTCTGTCTTAAGGCACGCATGCAGAGCATCATTTTCCAGCGGCGAGAGCAGGACGAGTGGTGTTACATGCATTTAATACGCTGGCTGATTTGGGGGAGACAGTTCAAATTTGTTCATAATATGTGTATATATTATGATATAATATAATATAATATAGTATAATATAATATAATATAGTATAATATAAATATAATATAATATAATATAAATCAAATATAAATATATAAATAATAAATGATATAAATATATATATATACATTATATGTTTATCTATCTATCTGTTCGTTTGTCTGTCTGCCTGTCTTTCTATCTACCTATCTACCTATTTATCTATATCTATCTGTCTGTCTGTCTAATTGTCTAATCTATCTATCTGTCTGTCTGTCTGTCTGTCTGTCTATCTGTCGATCTCTCCATCTCTCTATCTCTCCATCTCTCCATCTATCCATCTATCCATCGATCCATCGATCGATCTATCGATCTATCGATCTATCGATCTATCCATCTATCCATCTATCCATCTATCCATCTATCTGTCTGTCTGTCTGTCTATCTATCTATCTATCTCTCTATCTATCTATCTATCTATCTATCTATGATCTACATGTTCAAACAGTTTTCAATCATATTCATATTCAAATCTTTGACGCGAAACATGGAAGTTCTAGAGGATCTCCGGCTGGCTTGTGAGTCAGCAGCTTGCAGGCGCCCAAAGATTCCCGTTTCGCATTGCTTGAAATCCGACATCGGAGTAGTTGGCCTTTCTCTGTGTTCATGTCTCGTTCAATTCGATGCAAGAGGCCAAGCGTAAGTGAAGCTCCTGAAGTATCGGAGGCCTGAATGGTTCGTCAGATGTCATTGGTGTCACTGTGCCTTGGACATGACACTGAGGGTCAAGATGTTCAATCAGAAACGAACCAACAACATTCAAAACCTTGTCGGAGGCCTTCATTTTAGTTGAGTGGAGTTGCACAAATCTAAGATGGGAACCATTCCTTTGGTCAAGTCAACAAGTTACCTCCGGGCCAAACGTGAGAAGTGAAAGGGTGTCCAATTTGCCCGCAGGTGTCAAAAGGAACACCTGGCCAGCGAGAGCAATTGCCAGCAGCTTTGGACATGGCATATACCCTCTGGATCCCTCTGGTAATTTAACAACCTGCCATGGAACATGGCCATTTCCACTAGGCAAATCATCTATATACAAGCGGGCCAATTGTCCATACCGAGAGCTATGTCAGATTCCCAGAGGGTATACGTGTAGATTTGTAATCCGCATGCAATGCAGAGGATGCAGTATTGAGCCAGCTTTGTCATTTGTTCAGTTCAATCATAGTGGTCTTGCAATCTGACTCTTCCGCCGCCTCTGGCTTGAAGTACCTCACGAAAATCGCTGAAAGTCAGCATTTGATCAAGTCATCCAAGCACTCTCTGAGGAAACAAAAATGTTGTTTGTTCGTTCATGTGTGCACCACGGATGCATACAGACATACAGTTACACTTAACTACATACGCTTACAAGCACATGCACACATCAATACAGTTACAGTACTAATGAAAGTCCTGACCTCTTGGCATCAGTCAGTAGATCGTTGGATCTCCGTTTGCCATGAGCGAGAAGGGAACATCCCCACTGTTCCTGACCCTTTTGTGGCTTGCCTGTTCAAAAGCTCGGTCTGGCAATACATGCAGTTTGCCGTGATGTTGTTTTTAATTAATGCAAGCTTCTTTGCATTGAGTATGCGCCACAGAGCAAATTGATTTCCTGTTTTTTTGCATTGCCTTGTGCGAGTTGCGCGACACCCATTGATTTTGCGATCTCAGGATATTAGTCATCTTTGTCGTTCTAGGCCCCGGCCTTTGACCGACAGGGTGCTTCATGTTGTTTTCAATTTGCGGTGCAATTGCAGCCGCTGGAATTTAGGTAGCAGCTACTTTGGCTTGGCGGCTCTGGTGCGCCCCTGATAGAACCCCGCAGACACGGCAGATCATGCCACCGCCGGCCTGACAGGTGCTGGTCTTGGCGTACCAGTGGTCTTCAAGTCAGAAAGGCGCCCAAGTTGTGCGCTCTGCTTGTTTTCAACAGACAAGTTTCTGGCACGGTTCTTGCTACCAAGTCTTGCTGCTTGCGATGGCACCATCAAGGACGTGAATTGACGACCAGAAATTGCTGCGAGGTTCTGTGCAGACAAAGTCTCAGCAGCAGAGCAAGGCAAGTGTCCATCCTCAAGGGTATCAGGACCGAAGAAACGTGAGACACTCTGAGAGGTTCCCACCTGTGACGCTATCCAATCACTATCCAATCATATCCAATCTATCCACTGTTCGCAGCAAGATTCAAGCGGTGCCAGGATCCGTTACGATGGTCATTTCTTCCTTCCAATGGTGCAACTTGTCTGAGTTTGATGGGTGAGATGGTTGCAAATTGATCGTCCAGATTGATCAAAGAGAAATCAGGGCATGCGTCTCAGACCTTGAACGCCTTGTCCTGATTTGAAATATTTGGAAAAAACACAAAAATACAGGGAAGTGGAAAACCACCGAGTTTCAGTAGAAGATTGTAGAAGATCATCTCCAGGGATTCATTTTTTTATGGTTACCAGCGCAGCATGCTAGATCGATCGTCAACACTGGCTACTGTGGCAATTCGTCCAGAGAGCCTTTTGCTTGTCACAAAAGTGTAACAATGTTCGCGACAGCAACCCAAGGTACAAAGAGCCAACACCTTGGAATCGACAAAGTATGAGAATGACCTTTGCGAGCTTAAGTGTTTAGCAACGCACCGGCCGACGCACGAACTTTGGCAGGAGGCAGGAACTGGATGCACTGGTTCGGAAGTTGGATGACAATGAGTTTTGATTAATTAGTTTTCAACAAGTTGCTCTTGTGCTATTTTGTTTTGTTTATTTTCTTCTCGTTTTGTTCTTTTCCTTTTGCCATGCAAACCTAGGACCAGTAGACTTCATATCTCTTCGTGTTTCCTTCGACGAAAGTGTTGTGCTAAAGTGGTTTGGTCAACGACGGCCAAAGTATATCCGAATCATGATCAAACCAAGAAGAGACCAGCAGAAGATTCAAAACGAGACCGAGGTAAAGCACAACCACCTGGTCCAAACCAGAGCTGTGAGGGCGATGACGGTTACCCAATGAACTATTGCAACAAACAACACAACAACGCTGCAAAGAAATTATTGAAGCATATATTTGATGTATTTTGATGTCAGATATGCCTGAAGTCCGAAGTGTTCTGAGTCAACAGCACCCACGTTCCGCTGCACATGAAAGTGCAGGCGAGCAGTGACTACCCATATGCTTGGCACTTACATGGACGCAAGAGACTATGGGAGATCCGTGTCCAGATGCGTTTGAAGCAGGCAGGGAATGGGAACCGAGCTGCAGAACTGCGGAACAGATTGCTGCACCATGACAGGTGCCTTCCAGCAAGCTCTATTTCGGGATAGAGCTGCCGGACTGTGAGGCTGGATTTTGAGACCACAGGAGAGAAAGAGAACACACACGCAAACAATCACAAACAATCACAAACATACAGGAAAACCATGAAAAAACAACAAACAACATCAAAATTGGGGAAGTTTCGGACTTTTGAATGTGGACAATGTGGCTTGTTCTTGTGATTCGACTCATGTTTTTTTGCTTCCAAGCAGGCTGCATCAACAACTGCTCGACAAATGAAAGCTGTCCTCATCAGAGCCATCCAAGGCGCACAGAAAGATGCTCGGGAAAGGCCACTCAACGGATGTGATAGAGATATATAGAGAATATAGAGATGAACAGGGACAACACATGGGATGCGGCTGGGACATGTTTGAATACTTTGCAGCACTTAATGCATACAGTATATTTTTTTAAAAACATAATGTAGTACCACGTATTCCATTGGTGAATGGAGCCCTATTACTTGGACTCTCATTCTGGTTTCTGATATCATCGAATTGTGCACCCTCCTATACTGTACCGCAAATCCACTTGTCAATCATCGTTATATCATCAGTCCCCGTTAACAGGTCGGGGGGTCGCATGTACACGCGAAATAAAGATCGCATGTACGCGCGAACGACTTGGGGAAGAAAATCGCATGTACACACGGGCAGATCGCAACTACACGCGAATAGGAAACGGCCATTTTTTGCTCGTAAAAACCAATGAAAATAGAGACTGGTGGTATATGGGACGTTTCTATCTGCAACCATGCGTGGAAGTTGGTGGAAGCAGGCTATGCGCGGCCAAGATCGCAACTACACGCGAATAGGAAATGTCTTTAATGTAAGTTATCTCTCTATCTCTCTATCTCTCTATCTATCTATCTATCTAGCTATCTAGCTATCTAGCTATCTAGCTATCTAGCTATCTAGCTATCTAGCTATCTAGCTATCTAGCTATCTAGCTATCTAG
>Ga0126342_10009965_pt1 | contig 17003 bp, 14 predicted proteins | sample Cyp1metagenome_FD_92528 | JGI IMG/M metagenome (GOLD analysis project Ga0126342, IMG submission 92528) | Coral microbial communities from Lord Howe Island, Old Settlement Bay, Australia - Cyphastrea 1 metagenome | ecosystem: Host-associated > Invertebrates > Cnidaria > Coral ... | reverse complement strand
CAATATACATTCTATATATATATATATTGTATATATTGTGGATATATATTGTGTATATATATTGTATATATATATTGTGTATATATTTATATCGTATATATATTTATTGTATATATATATATATATATATATTGTATATATATATATATTGTGTATATGTATATATATATTGTGTATATATATATTGTGTATATATATATATATATTGTGTATATATATATATATATATATTGTGTATATATATATATATATTATATGTGTAGATATCCAATACACCACAGAAAGAAGGACTTCCCTTTCGGGTCTGTCGGAAGCCCATCCTTCTTGTGCGACTTACGCGCGTTTGAGGAGCGGCAACGGAGCTCGGCTCGAGACTTGGAGCGCCTGAAAAGCGACTGTCACAAGGAGTCGCTTGGTGCGGCGGTGATCTAGACCCCCAATAGCTGGACGGTTTTTTTGGCGGAAAATCTTTTTCAAATGATTTCAAATGGATGAATTGGGGGAACAAAAATGGGTACCCTCATGACTTCGGAAACCGAACAGATGGACCCAAAGATCATGGTTTACAGGAATTGATTGGGAGATCATGGTGATACAAGTCGAAAATGAAAGCGATAAACCATAGGATATAGGTGGGGCCCCCAAGTAGGTGACCTGGCTTACACGGATAGTTGTGGTTTATGGTACTTATAACTATAGTTAGATAGGGTTAGCAACACATATAAGTGGGGGTGGTGCACATTGTAGGGTTTCATTCTGATTTCATTAACCAGCCAATATATATATATACACGAAATGTATTGGGAATATAATGCGGATATAATTTGATCTGATATAATGGGTGTGTCTGAACAGGGATGGTGAAAAAAGACCCCAACATGGCCATCTAAACATAGAGAAACCCTAGCCATGTCAGCATCATCTGGGGATGATTGACGGATGGTATTAAGATGGTTTCAGGAAAACCCAAAATTGGATGGTTTGCAAGAAACACCCATCATTTCCTATAATTCCCATAGGATCCATGCATTATATATGCTAACATTGGGGGTATATATATTGATGGTAAATGTTACCATATATAGCATACATGGATCCTATGGGTAGTTGTTCCGTACTGAATCAGCAACAATAGGGATGCAGGGAATAACTCAAGTGGACTATGTGCGATCGGGTCAGGACTGTACACTTACGCTTGTTGTTGGGTAATGTCTGGTAATTTGTTACGCAACCATGAAACATCAACATGTGTTCTATTCTAGGTATACATTGTCTTATTACATCGGCAATTTTCCATAGCAAACTGTGAACTGTCCAAAGGTCATGTGTTGTCATTGTTGGGTCTCCAAAATTGAGACAACTCCCTTTGTATCTAGAGCTAAGGTTCGCCTTCGCCCAGTCCACATGGGCCAGAACCATCGATTGGCAAGCACAGGCGCGGACAAATGCCAACAATAAACCCAGCGTTTGGAGATGATGTTTTACCATCTGTTTTTGGTGATACTGGGGATGGGTTTATTGTTTGGGTTTACTACGTTATATGCCCATTATACTATTTATGCATAGTGTTGGCGAGTTATATCCCTTGGCATAGCCAGTATAAAACCATTGTCAAACCACCATATGTATATATATATATATATGACCAATAGTCCTTGCACGAAACAAACGAACAATTGGCATATCCAGACATCAAAACCAGAGAGTTCGCTCAGTAGGCCGAAACTTGGTGACACCCACATTTTTTCTTGTCGCCTCTGCGGCATTTTTGCAGGAAACCCATGAGTTTCGTTAACTTATCATATGGTACTTGCTGGTGGTGTCATATTTCCTTATGTTCAACACGAACAATTGATCAATTGGATCACTGTCAGAATGATTTACACATATGAGTTGTCAGTCGTTGGGTTTTTTCAGCTTTTGCACATCTTTTTTTCAGCACTTAATTCTCAGATGGGGAGATGGACGTGATTTCGCTGCAGGTTGATCTGACAGCCTTGGGTGCCAATGGCAAGTTGGACGTCTCGAGGTGAGAATTGGCTGGCTGGGATGGCTCAAGCATCAAACTGCGACAAAAAAGAATGGTATGACTTACTCTTATAAAATTGATGTTATTACATGGTATAAATGTATCAAACCTAGGGATGGGGTAATTTAATGTTATAACTTATCCTTATCACACTATCCCTAGGTAATGGGAATATCATGGGAACATCAACGCCAAAATTGGTGTATTTCCTGGGGATATCAGTGGGAGATGAACCAACAATGAATGGAGGATGTGCCCTTTGCTAATCAAACGTAGCAATGTTTCAAATCCCCAATGAATGGAGACTGTTACAGTAACAAGTTTTTATCGATGGGGTTTTCCAGCCATGTTTGATTCCACAGGTTAAGAAAAAGAATGAGAAATCGACTTGATGGCTACTTTAACACTTACATTCTTGCAATTGTTTTGGACATATATAAACCCAACCAGCTCGAAAATTCTTTATTTCTTGCAGGGTATCGAAGGTGGACCATGTTTGTTGAATGTGAAGGCTATTAAGAGACGGGTCTCACATGTGTATTACACATTTCTGTAGGCAAGTGGGTTCAAATACCCAAAGCTGATACTAAAATGCTACTTTCATAGTCACTTCATGTCACTTCTTCCAAGTGTTTCGACTTTAATCCTACTCCACTGGTTGCAGCTAATCCAAGCTTTGGGATCGCATCACTTTCAGACGCAAAGGGGGCAAAGATGAGCTGGTCATTTTGTGATCTGCAGGTAAATCTGGGGGTACCCACTTTGATGCAGGTACACACGTTTGTTTGTTTGAGAAAAATAACTTGTTTTGCTGGTTTCCCAATTTGCAGTAGTTGCAGTGCACACGCATGTGTGCCATGATGTGCCATGGTCACAAGATGAGTTGTACACCCAAATATGGGATCGCCGTACATCCTTAATAGGGATTTCATGGAATTTACATGCCCATTGTAAGGATTCCCCGAAGGGGATGGAACATACATCACAAAAAATCCATATTTGATCGTCACAGAGATACCCGGCCTGGTAAACATACAAATAGCTATTGAAAATGGCCATTTACAGTGGATTTACCCATTAAAACATGGTGATTTTCCATAATTATGTTAGTTTACCAAAGGGTACTGTATGTGGATTTATCAAATCGTCCATCGAAGAACTGGACTCCCCCGAGAGTAGCTGCTAGACAGATGAAGTGTTGAAATATCTTAAACCTGAATAATCTATCTTGAAGCAAAGTTGTTGGTAAGCCCTCCCATTTCCACCAGTATCATCATCATAATCATCATCATCATCATCATATTAATAATAATAATCATCATCATCACCATTACCATCACCATCACCATCGCCATCATCATCATCATCATCATCATCACCATTACCATCATCATCATCATCATCATCACCATCAATATGTTTTAATCACTGTCAGTCATACATAACATGTATGTATGTATATATATATGCATGATTGTATGTATGATTATTATAGACTCTCTCTCTCTCTATATATATATATATATGCCATGAACCTAAGATAACTATCTCAGTTCATCCCCGGAACCCCATCCCGACGCGCCCAAAGGGCCCAAAGGGCCACGGGGCCACGGCCGCCAGTCCCAAGTTCATGGCTGCCACGTTGGAGGGGCTGCAACTCCACCTGCGCATTCAGGCGAGGTCCTGTCGGAGTGTCGGGGCCAAGGGAAGATGGAGAAAATCGGGATCAAGAGGATTTCATAGATCACTACTAGAATGGATTCTAACTTATCACTATTCAACACCACTCTAGAATGGGAGTTCAATGGGATAGAATGGGATTTTAGAGTGATGTTGTTGTGATTGAGTGGGGATTTAATTCAATGAGATTTAGTGACATTAAGCCATGAAAGAAAAACATAGCCACAGAAAAAAAGGTGCTAAAACATTCCAAGTTGAGGCAGTCGAAGGGCAGGCACACATGAAGTCACCAAGTATTGAAGGGAGCTGATCATCCCTTTTGATATTGAGGGATGATCATTTCAGCCATGAAACATACCTTGGTATACCTGGGTTCTAATAGGGAGTTACCATCACTATTTGTCAAACCATTTCATGCTTCATGTGGGGTTGGGTAACTATATGAAGTCCTCCCAAATCACCAATAGGTGCAGAGACTCAACCGAGCTGAACTTAAGGATTTTGAGAGAAGCCATGTGGAGAAAGTGCAGATTTAGTTGGTATGACCAGGTGAGTGTGTGCAATCATGACGACAATTTGAGCCATAGATTTCGACACAGTACTTTATCTACAAAAAATGCAGGATTCCATTTCATATTCAACTAATAATGGGCATTTGGTAAGACTTCAGTCTCGAAGGCTCGCATTTATTGATCATTGAGGACTATTGAGGACTATTGAGGACTACCTTTCTATCCAGACTTTGGGGTAGTCCCCATTAAATAAATAGAGCTCCCATTTCACGCGTGTTTGGATAAATAGTACAAACTGATATAAATTGTTGATCAGTTATATGTCATTATATATATATATATATTTAAATATTATAATATATATATATATATATATTATAATATATTATATATATATTATATATATAAATTATTTTTTATATTATATATTATATATATATTATATTATATATATTCTACATATTATATTATATATATATTATATTATATATATATATATTATTTATTATGTATATATATATATATTATATTATATATTATATATGTATCATATCCCACAAACATGTCCCATATTATGGAAAATTATGCCTTTTTGTCGTAGCAAATTCAACACTCGTTTTCGTACTGCATCAAAAAAGCGTTTTTTTTTGTGTGCAAAATCAAGAGATTCCCAGGGATATCCCCCCTGCTATGGTTATCACCTCATTTTTGCTGGGTACCCTCGGGTAATTTAACTTAGCTATTGAACATAGCCCATTTACAGATGATTTACCTATAAAAAATGGTGGATCTTTCCATCATGTTAGTTTACCAGAGGCTAAACTGCCAAAGTATCCCCATGAATGGCACAGGTTCCCCAAGTCACCCGCTCGACGAGTTTCGTTGCTTCAGCCGCCCGACGAGCCGCGACGCCCCTGGCCGTTCCGAGACGCGTCGCGTGGCGTAGCGGCGTAGCGTTGCCGAACGCCGGAATGGAGCAGGTCCGGTGACCGGGGCGATGGGTTGACAGGGGGATACTGGGATGGATATGGCTTTGTGAGTCAATTTTTCCCCTAAAAAAGCAATTGGTAAACATCAAAATAGCTGGTAATATCTCTAAAAATTGTGGTCCCATAGGTTTTGATCCATATCTATCTATCTATCTATATATATATATATATTATAATATATGATGGGATTTATCACCCATGATAGGTAAGTTGGGAAAGATAACTAGGCCAACCATTAGATTTATGGCAGAGATATCTATAGTTGGATGGGTTGAGAAAACAACTTTTGTATCAACAATAGATGGTCTTATACAAAAGGATATAACATGACATACACATACAAGCAACTGTATATATAAGAGTATATGTGAATTTATAATTGCAAATATATATATATATATATGTGTATTATGTATTGTATGTATTTTATTGTTTGCAGATTCACTACAATTGTTTATGTATTGTATTTATTCTATTTCTTATAGTTCTTTTTATGTCCCATTTGTTATAGATCTATATGATTAATTATATTTGTATATGACTTGGATGCATCTCAAAATGATGTATACCCCAATTTAGATGTTTTTCTTTCAGTCATGACTGTTTCAAAGATGACTGCTTAAAACCATGGGAGTTTGGAATGCCCCCTTTTCAGAGAAACTTATATGAATATGAGACAACACTACTACCCGGCAAAAACCAATGATTTGATATTCACAATGAATAATTTGGATTGCCCAAAGCTCATGGAAAGTTCTGGAAATGACGATGTCATCGTTTGCTTCATGTTTTCAGTGATGTTTCTATGTTGGATTGTTGCAATCATTCGCTGGAAATCTTAACCAGTGCAGCACAAGTGGCAGGGCCGAACCAGCAGAGTTTGACAACTTTTTTTGGTGGCGCCAAAGGAAACATCTAGGCACATACTGTCAATACTGTACTGTCATGTACCGTCATTTTTTCTAATATGTCCTTTGTTTATCTTTGTTTGATTTGTGGCTTTATGAAAGGCAGGAAGGCATCAATTGGATTGAAAACCGAAAGGAAACTCCAGTGTGTTTTTCATCATCCCATGATCATGTGTATATTTTCATTTGTGTATTGTACTAGTACATACTTGATATGGATATGCTATTGAAATCATTCACTCTGAAAAATCCGTGCTTGCTTGGTCAACGCACCATGTTTGTTGGCGTTTGTCCCTATTTTGGTGAAACCGTTCGACGTTCAACAGAATTTCAGCCTGGTTATATTCACATTCATTTGGTGCCAAGGATTTTCACATCCGAAGAATATATAACCCCCGCCTCAATAAAGTGCCCCCGTTCCAGGACTGATTTATAAACCAACCAAAAAATAAAATGGCGTCAACATTGGAGTGCCGACGGTGTTCTAATACGAACTTGCTCTGAAGTTTGGCTCTTAAAACTACAAGGTGGTGCCCCAGTTCGTTGGCTAAGTTGGTTTGTAGTAGCTATTGTTCGATGGTTTCGTAGACCAACACCACCTTGTAGAATTTTCAGATCATCGCAAACTCGAACTTCAAACAGTTTTCCATGAATACCCCCTGTAAAGCTGACGTAGATCATGTTCTTAAGGGTTTTCCAATGGGTTTTTCACATCTTGTTGATTCTTTTTGTACGTTTACCCCAGTATACATCCTGTCAATTGAGGTTTCCGGAACGGCGGATGAACTTTGAGTTTTATAGTTTTAGCATATTTTGCTTCAGATCACCTCAGGTCCTTGGTTTCAGGTTTTTTTCTGGGTGGTTTTGGGGTAGCTGGGTAGTTACTACCCCTTTCTTTATACTGGCAAATTATCTTGGTGAAGGGGGTGGTGATTTCAAAATCAGATGACAACATATGGGCCAACATTATAATATTTGATCATATATACATACGTATATATATAATATGTGTATATATATATATATATATTGATTATATACACATTACATTTACCATTTACATTAACTTACAAAAAAAATAGAACCAACAAATTTATCCATTTATCATATTTCATCATGTCTATTTTAGGGTATACATCGGTATTTATCATTTACCATTTAGACAGTCCAATGTAATTCCATGTATAAGCCCATTAAATGATAGTTGTTTTTTTTGACCAGTTTAGTTACATGTTTAACTAGATTGAGAACCAACCATGTTCCATTGATTCAAAGTTTGACTATAGAGACTGATTTCAGACTATAGAGTTGCCAGTCTTAGCGTCAGATTGGACGACTTTAGAGTTTTTTTAAGGCTTATCAGGATTATGCATAACCTATGACCTGGAGGTTTCCTAAGTCATGGGGGTACCCCCAGTCTTCATCCATGTTATTTTCGGATTTTCCATTGTAAACCATCCAGCTATTGGGGGATCCTCCATGTATGGAAACCTCCATATTTTTTGCCCATTGACATAGTGATTTGGGAACATCTCCCCATGTTATACTTCTATTGGGGGTCCCCCATGACTATGGAAAACCCCACCTGGCTTAACCTGCAGGTACCGTTCCCGGAGGAGTTGTCGCCGCAGCGCTGGACAGGCTTGCTGCGCCAAGGGGCGCGACAAAATCTACGGAAGGCCGACGGTTGAGTTGGGGATTTCATAGGGGTAGAACGAGTATAACTATGGTTTATAGGAGGTTAACTCTATATATATATTTATATATTATAACTATATATATACATATATACATGGATATGTATAAAGATGCAGTATAACCATGATTTATTATACAGGGGGGTTAATCCTTTGTATATTATATAGATATGTATAGCGACTGACTTACAGTTAGAAACAAGATTGGAAAAAAGTCAAACAATGGCGGCAAATTGGTACCTACCCGTTTCCAAGTGTACACTTAGAAGCCAAACAAGTCAACAATTGAAACAACTTATCATTTGTTTCACTAACACTTAGAAACTACCCTAATTGTAACATCATATTTTTCATTAACACTTAGAAACTAATTATCATATTTTTCATTTAGAAACTAGTAAACAATTGAAACATGCTACTTTGTGGGCACCAAAAGTATCATTGTGTTAAACATGTTGTTGTCAATTCCCTAGAAAAGTATCATTTTTATAATTGTGTTTTATCAATTTCCTAGAAAAGTATCATGTTTTATCATTGTTTTAAAACAGTTTCCTAGAAAAGTATCATTTTCTGTCGATTTCCTCGCAAACCCATACATACATCCACGCATACATGCACATCTATTGATAGTGTGAACTTGTTCCGAAGATATGTAGATGTACACAATATATATATATATGCTGCCAGGCTATCATGGAACTCGCAGCTGTTTCAGCACCCACTTTTGTACCATGGTGGATGGCTCATCCCTCTTTTGACTTTCAATCTTCAAGGCCATCATGGAATGATTCATGAACATTTTTGTCACACCTTTGTGGATAGTTCATTTCCCTCTGCTTGCAACCTGCCAGGCTATCATGGAGATCTGAGGGACCACCTATATATTTATTGGAACAACTTGGCTGGTGGATGGCTCATCCCCCTTGGTTGGGCTTGCAGTTTGCAAGGCTATCATGGAATGATTCATGCTGCAACTTGGCTGGTAGCCAGGTGATATGCCAGATAGAATGCCAGGGCTCAAGCTGGCAGGTGCTATGTAATTTTTTTGTGGAGGTTGGATGCCAGATAAAACGCCAGGGCTTGCAACCTGCATCCCCTTTGGTTGGATTTGCAATTTTGGTGCTGGCAACCGGGTTGTTTAGCTTCAGGATGAGACCATGTTTGCTGTGAAGGCAACTCCAGCTCCAGCTTGCGCTTCGGCTGTGCAAAGACTGGAAAGATTGAGAGAGGCGGACCTCGTTGACATGGGACCACATGTGCATTTGAAGCCGCGTGTCGCGCCAGGTTTCCAAAGCTGCTGTGAATGCCCTTGTGTACCCCGAAGTCCGAAGTGCAGTCTTCCAGTAGAGTGGCTTCGCTGGAAAGACCGATCGTTCAACGCGGCACAAACTTCGAAACCTGAAAAGCATCAACAATAGCAGCCTTCTATTCTTATCCATTTCGGTGCCATGTCCAGCCCAACAAGTGGCCGTTCAAAGTGCCAAAGGGTGCAGCAAAAAAAATTGCAGAACTTCATTGCTCTGGAATTCGTTTGTCAGATGCCCAAGCAGCCGGAGTTAGATGGATGATCATGCTAACTCCTAGTTTGATCTTGCTTGTTTCGGGTCTGCTCGTTTTGATACCCGAATGCATTTAATTGTCTATGACTACATTCCGTGTCAGCAGGTTGCAATGTCATAGCCAAGTGAACATCAGCCCTTCACACAGCTGTTTGGCTTAGAAAGCACATCAAGGCGACAGAACTCGGGCAAAATACTTTCGCACCATTTTGGATATTTTGGGCCCTAGTTTGCGAGAAGTTGCAGCTTGGCGGAATAAGTGCGAATGCCATGTCAGACCTCGAGATTGTATCCATGTGTGCAGCACCCGGTTGCAAAAACCATAACCGTGCTATTGTGTTTTCATGATGTTGTGTCCAATGATTTTCTCCGGGATTATTGACGTGAGTTGGAGGACTCAAATTCTCCCCGAGCTCGAATGCGAAGAGCTTCCAGAGACCAAATACTAGCAAGGCTGGCCCAAAGTCAATGTGTTGTCCTCTATTTGAAACACTAGTTGTGCAATGTGACCGCTTGGTGGGACACCCGAAGCAGCTGAAAACGCTTAGAAGCTTACAAAGGAAAGAAGTTGAGACTTGAGACGAAGCATTCCTTGCGAGCAGGAAGCATTTAATTTCAGACAAAGCTTCAAGATGGAGAAAATTTGCGGATGAAGTTTCTAGAGTTTCCGAGAGTATTTTTGAAAACGGTTCAAGATGGGATCGGGGATTCTTCAGAGTCGTAAGATGGGAGGACTTGACAGTAGTAGTGATGAGATCAGATCAGTAAGATGTGCTACTACTGCTTTGTAGCTCTGTTGCAGTCGACGCTGTGAGTCAACTTTTGAGTCAGAGATTCTAGATGATTTCCAGATGAGTTTCCCAATTCCGGATGGGAGAAGGCTTCAAGTGAACATGTCTTCGAGGTACCATGACCACCTCGGAAGTTGCAATAATTCGCAGGAAGCTCAGCTCAGGTTGCAAAATCACCGTCGCATTGCCAGAGAATGACATGTCATGATAAGTCATTCACTCGACATTCACAAGCCAGTCTCACTGTCACCTCACTTATAAGTCATTCGTACTTCATTTGGTTTCACTACATTGTATATTGTAAATTATTGTAACATACTGAGATGTACGCAGATGTTTTGGCATATTTTGTGGCTCCGGCATGGCCAAAGTGTGCGGATTGAAATGGCATGAACTTGCCACCGCGCTGAGATACTACGAAGAATGGATGGAGAGGCGAGAAATGGTCGAACCTTGGTCCTTGACATGGTCCATGACATGGTGAAACGTCCAACTAACCACCAACCACAACCACCATCAACGAGGTAGCCACCGACAAACTGCTCTTGCATCACCAGAGCAGAGCTGATGATATCTTCGAGGCCGAGCGGTGGAATCAGCCACGTCAACCTGGCGCAAGATTTTCAATTCCAAAGTTGCGTAGGATTTTCTCGCAGCCTGAACACTCCATATATGACGAGATGTGAGATGTACCATGTGCTGAGATGCCATGGAACATGAGATGCGAATGTAACTTCGGTGTCCCTCGAAGAACTTTGGTTTAGTTCGATTTCCCTTTACAGAATCCGAACATTGATGTATATATGCGAAAATCCAAAGGACTTGCCTTTTTTGGCAAAGTAACATGTTTTCCTGTAGAGTTTCCCAGCGAACCAATAGACTCAATGCACTTGGCCATGGCTCACGAATAGGACCCACAAAAATTGGTCAATGTTCCAGTCAAATCCAACGTGCTCGAACATTCATACAGCACGATGCAATTTGACCCCGCTTTGCCACTTTGTCCAGGTAGAAATAGTTGGTAAAGTAGTTCAAACAGGAGTCTGACCATCAAATGGATATCCGGAATTATCAAATCAATACCATTCAATTCGATACCCATCTTCTTCAAACCTGCAGATTTTGAGGTCTCGCGGTAGTGACCTTTTCTTCTTGCGTTCGCTGAAGCGCTAGGCCGTCAAAGTGTGCGCAAAGGGAAGTGGAGGAAAAAAAGGACATTGATATTTATGGTTTGAAAATGGTGGAAGTTCATCACTAGAGTCAATCAACTGTTTGAATACACATCCATCGGTGATCTTGTGAGATTAGATTCTATGGTAATTTGGAAAATGTCGAAACTTGTCATTATGAACTATCGTTATAATCATTTATACTATCCGTCGTTATCCATCATCATCCGTCATCACTCTTCACTACGAAAGATCATCCATCGCTATCAATATCTATTACCCATCCGCCATTCCTCATTCATTTATTCTGTCTATCTCTATGACTCATCCACCATTCATTCATTACTATCCAGCGCCTTTATATCCATCCATCATCCATCTGTGATCCGTTTTGGAATCGACCAGCTGAGGGCGACGCCGGAGCAGGCCGTGCTGGCGGTTTCAATGAGAGTCAAACCGCAATGGATTTGAAGGTCCACGGCTGCAGCCGCGTTGGTTCCGTGGGGTCCATGGTGCACAGGGGGTCCATGGGTCGGGGGTGACACATGAGGTCGGGTGTCCATGGAGTTCAAGATCGGCTGATTTGCAAGTGGAAAATCTGAACTTTTGCGGCTCTTCCCTGCTTGACAGTGAAATCATCAGGTGGAGCACAATTCAGATAACGAGCTCTACGATGAGCCGGGCATCCTGGAACGAGTGGGAAGTCATGGCATCTCATGCCACGCCATGGCACGTCATTGGAACACCATGGCCTGGACCTTGAGGTTTGGCAGAAAGATGCGCTGGAAGGGAAAAGCTTAGGTGCTGCCTGTCTTCGTAGTCTTCGTCTTCTATCTGGTGATGGTGATTCTGATTCTGACATTTTTTCTGTCCTGATTCGGAAAGCTCTTGATGACACGCCATCCTGGCACCTTGGTGTTGTCCATGATACAGGCGGAAAAGCAGTCGCCAACACAGCGGCTTAGCATCCGAGTTGTGAGGTTTGTCGAAGCGTCAAAGCCGTGGAACTTCGAGGACTTCAAAGGAAGAGAGGAAGACAAACCACCAGGTGGACATTGCCATGATGCTGCCTCCTTGTCAAGCCCTTGTACCATTGGCTTTCATGGCTTCTATTCATGGTCACCTATTTCGATCTATTGTTTGCAGGTTCGGGTTTCGGGTGCTTCAGTCCAGGCCTCAAAGTGTACAGGTCACGAAGGTTTTCATAGAAACTGATAGGATCCAGACGTGTTAGTCAAGAAAAGTGTCCAGAGCCAATTCACATCGAAGTTATTTATTTTTCTTTCTCCTCCCATCCTTATGACAGCTTCCCAGATGAGTTTGAACATGATTGAACTTCTGCTTTGAAACTTCCACTTCTTCCAACGATCCCCTCTTTTTGGATTTGGATGGTGGCCGCCCATGGCCTCTTGATTCCATGGAACCCGAGGCCAAAGTTGCTGAAGTCTGCGCTGGACACAAAGAGCATTCCAGGCTACTTTTTGCAAATCGTCTTTTTCCGAGATTTTTGGGGTTCTATTTTGAGAGATCCCCACAAGAGAGTTGAATCTTCAGATTGAGGTCAAGGAATTGAAATCATGGTAGGTTCCGCTTGATTTTATTCGTGCGGTTTGACAAATTGAAGCCTTCGTGTTTGAATGTGTGCATGACATGTTGAGGAGAAGGGTGCTAGTGTAGACTGCTTTCGCAGAAGGCTGCCATGACATCAAACCATCTCTTTCCATCTAGGTTTGATGGTGAGCCGGGACATCGTAGGCATGCTTTGAAAAACGCTAGCCAAAAATCGGTCCAGTGCTGAATAGTCAGAGGTTCTATCACGGCAAAGCCTCAGTGCTGGAGTTTCCAAGTTACTTCGCTTGCAAGTCCATACATAGCTCCGTAGATGTTCGCCGCTCATTTCTTGACTTTGACTTTAATCATTCTTGATCACTTACCGGCCTGCAGCATTGGCTACATTTGGGTGCTTGAGCAAGTCACTGTAGTAGCGTACTCTATCTACAACTGCTTGCAACACGGAACTGCAAGTTTGTACTTTGTTGATTCATTCTTGTTGACATCGTCTTGCTGGGACTTTTTGGCTACCTTTCATTGTTGGGAAGTATTATGATGTGGTCGATTCTACCAAGACGTTCAACAAAACACTCGTGATCACACATGGCAGCAGAAGCAACTTGAAACTCATTCCTTTTTCTGCCCTGGATGTTGCGGACAGGTGGCGCCTTCCGTGTCGCAGGGCCGAAAAAGAGGAAGTTGCAATTTCGACGCGGAATGCATTTTTTTCGAGGGGCATGTAAATTTGTGTGGAAGGTTGGATGCCAGCTAGAATGCCAGGGATGAAGCTGGCAGGTGCTATGTAAATTTTGTGTGGAGGTTGGATGTCAGATAAAATGTCAGGGGTCAAGCTGGCAGGTACGATGTGTTTTTCGAAAAACAAAATCAACACTTAGAAGTTGAAATTTTCATAAATTGTGGAGTTTCTAAGTGTTTGCTACATTTTTTTTGAAAATTGTTTCTAAGGGTAATTAGGTCGCTGTATAAAGATTAAAGATTCTGCATAGCTATGATTTACAGAGAGTTAACTCTACATATAATATATGTATATGTATGTGTATACAGATTCGGTATAACCATGGTTTATATGTTTACTGATTCAGTATAACCATGGTTTATAGGGGGTTAACTCTCTCTCTCTCTCCCTCTCTATATACCCATGTGTATATATATATATATATGTCGACAATTTCAGTATGACCATCGGTTATAGGGGGTAACACTTCTAACTATACAACACAATGTAAAATCTTGATTTGTAGGGGTTAACTATATCAAAATTCATTTGAGGTGTACTTTCATAAATTAAATGGTTGTTTGTAGGGATACAACCACTTCTTATAGGGCTTACTTCCTGTGCCGGGCATTCCCTCAGATTGTGAGTTTTTTGAGGATCGTGATAAGCTGTACATAGAGCACTAGAAGTTAAACTGGGAATGCAGGGAAGCTTGGAACCAAGCAGTAGTGATATGATAGCGCGATTTACAGGAGGGTTGACTATCAAAAATACGGTGATGCAGTTGATAAATGAGTGTTGGTTAATGATTAAAGCGAGTAATACCAACTAATGTAGTGGGGATTCTCATAGTGAACTGGGATTTTTTTTTCGAAACCAGAAGAGTGCAATTGCAGAGGATTTGGAACACTGCTTAAATGATTTAAGTACATTGAAGGGAACATTTACAGGGATCAGGTGGTGAAGACAATTTCAATGGACATTTGAATGATAAAGGGAACAAAAACATGGTAAACAACATTTTTTTTGGTAAATTCTCCCTCAAACCAACTGACGGATACTGAGCTGGTTTTGTCTGAAGATTGGGTGTCCCAAGATTCCACATTTGAAATGTACCAGTTCAAAAAGACTACCCTTGAAAGTAGATAGTTTGGAGTTGGATTCGCAGAAGAAGTTGCGGTCAATAGATGGAAACGTTGACCCACAGATACGCGCAGTATCTACACCATAATCTGTTCATCCCGACATATTGTGACCAGAACATACCAAAGATAATCTATGAATTCATGAATTCTAAGATACAACGTGTGTTTGTATGTATATATGTATATACACATACGATTGGATTATGATATGTTACATATACATATTTATGCTTCACAGGGCTCCACGAGGATCCTGGTGCCTGCCGGGAACGTCTGATAGATCTTCATTTCCTACTATACAAAATTGGGAATTCATCTGGCAATTTGAAAATCATGGGATTATATTGGAATTTCGATAAAGTCTCTCTATAAATTGATGTTCCGGTGGAAAAAACAAACTACAAATGGTGGATTTTCCATTGCCATATTTCATTCCACTACTCATTGAAGGGTGCTGTTGGAAAATTCGTGCGACTACACCAGACCATTGGTTTCGCCATGAAACGCGACATGTTGGTGATGACTTTGGGGGTTCCACAATTTTACTTAAAACCGCAATTTTTTGAAAATTGACGGTTGGAGAAAAAACGTTTGGGGATGCGGAAAAAACGATCAAAAAAAAACTATTGTACATGACCATCACGAGAGTGATTTACTTGCCATTTGCTGTTGATCAGGGTGGGTGAACTGACCCATAGCCATGTATCCTTTACATAGTTTTTTTGAAACACATGGTGTGCAATGGGTTAGTAAATGGCACTGTAAAGTTGAAATTTAGTAAATACATGGTATCCCAGCCATATTCATCCCCAACCTTGGATACGTATAGTTTAATCCTTTGATTGTTTGCCATAGATGGAAATTATCATACAGGATGGGGCCCCCAAGATAGGGTTCAGTTGCCTTATAAGTGGCTGAATTCTATGGTTTATGGTAGATATAACTATAGTTAATGATAATATTCATGGGGTTTATAAATCAACTTACATATCTATGGTAGTTAATGATAGTTAATGATAGTTACACTTGGGTTTATACATATAGAATTCAACAAACATATCTGGCAACATATTATTTTTTTGTGGACCATGGCCAGGCCTATGGGCTCTTGAATGAGATGCAACAAAGAAGCACCTGGGCAGAGATGTGTTGGTGATAAGAATCACTGCTAAAACTGTACTATGTGTGTATACTGGTTACAGAGTATATAATCATACATACATATACACTATAGATGGTATACATATATATATATACATACATATATTGAATATATCATCTATAGTATATGTATGTAATTATTGAGATATGTCAGTATTATTTGTTATGTGTATATACGTGAAAGCTGACATGAATTGAATATCCCACAATGGAAACCATTGTTAAATGATGGTTAAATGTGTTGCATCTATTCATTGCGAGTCTGTTTTTCAGGTTGAATTTATATAGTATAAATGGATCTACCAAGCACAGATTGTTGGTGCTGTTGGGATCCAACTATATCCAGTGGTGCGTATCTCGTTGCAAAACGCATGATGTTGACATCTGTTGACTGTCCGGAAACTCCTCCGGCAACAAAACCAATTCATCCTGGTTAGGCAAAAGTTCCCTTCTTTGATTGGCTAAATCCCACATTTTGATTGGTTAAATCATAGTTTGACTGCTTCAGTCCCACCATGTTGACTGCTGAAATCTCCAGGACTCGCTGCCGAGGTATCGAGACCAACGCAATTCATTTCTGCACGTTGATCTCTGCCAGTGATGCGCAGGGTGATTGGCAACTGGCAGTTGACTTGTTCCCTGGTGGAAACGAACTGAGCACAGGTTTCGCCCAACTTGATTTCACCCACCTCATATCATTGGCTTCGAATGTGATGAATGGGGTTTTAGCCTCTCAAAGCTGGTTGGAAAGTCCCAGCGAGTTCGGGGATACCTCCAGTGGGATCCAGAAGGCATCCCCGGATGTTTTTGGGATGGCAGCTTTATTCAGCTGTGATTTTGCCTTGCCAATTTTGAGTGTCATTGATGTATCCAATAAGACAACACTACCCATAGGATCCATGTATGCTATATATGGTAACATTTACCATCAAAATACCCCAGTCATGCTAGCATATATGGTCCCGTCCCCCGTCTCTCCCCCCCCCCCCCCATGGGTTGGGTCCCCAGGTAGTAGCCCCAATTCCCTTCTATTTGCAAGCTATTGGCAGCATTTCTGAGGTCCAGCTTCGTATTTG
>Ga0126342_10009964_pt1 | contig 17004 bp, 15 predicted proteins | sample Cyp1metagenome_FD_92528 | JGI IMG/M metagenome (GOLD analysis project Ga0126342, IMG submission 92528) | Coral microbial communities from Lord Howe Island, Old Settlement Bay, Australia - Cyphastrea 1 metagenome | ecosystem: Host-associated > Invertebrates > Cnidaria > Coral ... | reverse complement strand
CCCCCCACCCCCCAAAACCTAGTATTTGCATGTTATTTGCACATATACATACACATATACACATATATACTCCCCTTTCCACCCCTCCAACGTCGCATCTCTACGTTATTTGCCGCACTTGAGAGCCACGACCTCGTCAACGGACCTTGTCTACCTGTATATTTCTATCATAACCTTTTCTTCGAACCGTCTATAGCGTGCCTCGCACATGGTTTACAACATATTTGCTACCTATGGATTACGCAAAGCTTACCTATTCAAACCTAGACATATGTACAGTAGAAAAACAATATATATATATATATGCACATTCTAGATACTACGTATTGATATCTTGATCTTGTATCTAGCACATATTGCGTTTACATTGTACATACTTTACACGTATATATATATATATATATGTATATATATATATATTTATATGCATATATATACATATATATGCATAAACTCTAGATATACAGCGTGTATTGCTGTCGATATTCAATATACCACATATACTATATGTATTTTTTCAACGGACATATTTACCTATATTGTATATACTACATCTACTGTGGATGCAGTACATGTGGCATATACTATCTATATTCTATCAAAAACCACATATACGATATATATATATATATTCAATATATATCTATATATATATGTCATATATATATGTCATATATATATGTATTGCACATATTCTATTTATATCTTACATATTATATATATGGAAACCATTCCTCCAGCAACAATCGGCTTGGCTGCTGAGAAAACCCCCCCTCCCCTGCCACAGGGGGGGGGAACCATCTAGCTGGGGGGGGGTGTGGGGGTCCCTGCTCATATATATATATATGTATATATGTATAAGGATATTCCATACATAGCGGAGGTTACCCCTAAGTGGTTCATAAATCTGGTTAGTAAGTGTTCTCACTATGATTTCGAATCAGTCACTAAATGAGATGATCCTTTAAAAGTGGAAATCTGGTTGGAATGCTAGATAATCCAAGTTTGTTTCGGGGACCAACATGTAGACAGTTTGATCAAACATGGAAAAAGGACCATTCTGTCGTGGTTGATTCATGCCTTGGGGGTCAATCAGGTGAGAGTATGTGAATTAATTAGTTTCCTGGGAGAAAGGCACTATCTTACAGTTTCCTTTGGACACGGCAAATTCTCATCTATGATATGTTCCTGCAAAAGTATCTCAACAACTTTCTTCCCGCTTTTTGCTGGTCAAAATCGCAGACTTTGTTCGTTCCCATGTCTTTTGAGAGTTTCCATTATTGCTGCACAACCATTCTTTCCTGTTGACGCCCATGCTTCCAATAAATTGCTTCCTGATTTCTATGATCTATTCGCTGTGCCTTGGAACGTTTACAGGAAACCACCCAATGTATGATGAATACATATTATATATATACACTCATATGGATTATATATACCTTCCAATGGATTCTATTTGGATATGGATTCGGATTGGATAAATTCAAGGTTTCCCCAGAAGAAGCTCCACGCTGGCAAGGAGGCATCACGGGCTGCTGCAGCACCTTGCTGAACAATCCCATTGACGTGGCCTGGCACCAGAAATCATCGCCTTGCAACGGGGGATCATCCCAAAAAAAAGTTTTTTTGATGTGAGAACTATTTCACAAGAAGATTTTGTATCATTTAATGGGTCTTTTAAATGACTAATTATGAATAGAACAAGTTTTTTTTGACTATATAATTATGAATAGAATTTGCCGGAATGGTTGTTGAAGGATCGGAAATCCAATGATGCCCTGTGAGAGATCGCAACGATAATACCTGCAGCAGGCCGTTAGTACAGAAGAACTAATGGCTAAGAACCGTCGCATGTCAGTCATAGATTTGGGTCTTGCTGTTTTTTTTGTATGACCAAACAATGGGACATGCACATGCACATGAAAATGCTTCTTAATTTTCACGTGCACATAAATACGTATGTTATATAATATACATTACATGCTAGGTGTCCTGTCCATATTTAGATACATAAGATTGCATAAGACATTTTCTTAGCTGAATATCATCTGAATGACAAACCATATCATATACTTTATCTGATTGGTGGTTTGGAACATGATTTCCATAATATATGGGATAATCCTTCCTATTGACTTTAATTATTTTCAAGATGGTTAAAACCACCAACCAGTATATTTTCCATATATTGGGAATAATCACCCCAACTGACTTTCATATTTTTCAGAGGGGTAGGGCTCAACCACCAACCAGTTATATCTTTATATGTTTATGCTATACTTCACATGTTCGATATATAAAAGGCGCCTTGGGGCGCGCCGCAGCGGCTTGGTTTTTTAGGTGATCAAGTCCAGGATCGAAGCGCAGGACGGGAAGACCAAGGAGTACACAGGTGCATCGATGGGACATGTCCACTTTTCAACGGAGGTTTTCACGGGAAAATTTTGAGGAAAACCACATATTTACTGGGAAAATCGATGGTTTCCGGTTAAGATTTTCCCTGAAACCAATCCATTGAAGGTTGATGGCTGGGAAAATGAAAAACCCTCCTGGATTTGCCGAAAATGTTTTGTTTTACTTTGCTAATGGGAAATCTGCTACTTGGGGAAATATGTAAGGAATATTTTGTTTGGTTTTTTTGGGGGGTTCTTAGAGAGCAAATCCAAGTAATGGATGTGTTTTTTTTCATCCAGTGTGGTTTCAAGATGCTGAAACATATCACGTGTCAATATGATGTGTCAAGTTTCAATGTTACTGTAAGCTACATACATTTACGTTCCAACCTTTTTTTATTGAGATGAATAGTCTCGGAAGTGGCTAGGTAAATAGTTCTGGAATGGGGCTAGCCGCAACGGTGATCTCAAGAAAGGGACGTGCCTTTTGTGCTACACCACGGCTATCCATGCCGTTTCAAAAATAGCTAGTTATTGTGTAAATGATTCTTAGGATGTATTGTATAGATGGTTACTAACCTTTTATATATATATATATGCATAATTGGAGGGTTCTCACCATCAATGAGCTTGGTTGGTTACCACAACTCAACTCAGCAGTTCAAAAATCAACAGTTGATTGATGATTCTTGGGTACTTATACTACCTTTGCATTATTTAACATTATTTACATATTGTGGATTCACACAACCCAGGAGCTGAGAACCCCCTAGGTTTCCAAGGTGCTCTGAAGTGCTCCCAGACGTCCAGCAGCTGATGCAGGTACGATCCAAGCTTTCCGCGCCATTCTGAAAGAAGAAGGCCTGGTGCTTGGAGCGGGAAGAACAGCCCTGGCTGGGAGTTGATTGATTTGGATTTCTGCTGATTTAATTTCAGTATACCTGTATTCTGGGTGTTTTTCCCAAGGGTTTCCTATGAGCATCAAGTGGAAGCATGATTTATATTGAGTGTTCCTTTGCTACGACTCTTTTGCAATGAATTGTTGTTTGTTGTTTTAAACTTTAAACCAAAGTTCCTGCTGACTACATCCCCAGTTGCGAAGGCTTAAACTGGGCGTGAGGCCCCCGATCACAGGATTGTTTCCCAGACGTAGCAAGATCTGCAGGTCACTGCCGTGTGACTTTTGACCCACACTCATTATCTTTTAGGAAAGACACCTCCAGAAATATCATTTGTCTAGGGGATTGAACTGACCACCATTCTACCACCGTTTCAATCGGTATTCAAATCCACCAACCCATGCCGAATAAGCCTCCTGGGCTGGCCCAGTAGACAGGTTTGTTGTTGGTTGTGGCTGTGGTTCTACTAATTTTGATCAAGAACCAGTTAAAAAAAAGTATTTTAACAATGTCAACCTCTTGTAATTTGCTGATTTATGCTATTCACCTGTTTTTTGGGAGGTTTAACATCATGAACATCAGCTTCCTCGTCCCTAACTCTATGGATCACCTGGGCTCAGTGGAATGCCATGGCCTCATGGCCCAGGATTTTTGGCCTTCTACAAGGGCATCGCCCCGCGACTCATGAAGATCTCCATCGGTCAAGCGATCACCTTCACCGCTTATGAGGCGCCTGGGGGTGGAGATGGCTGGGGAAGATGGTGGTGATGTGTTTTTTTGGGGGGAAACAAGTGATGATGGGGACATTTGGATTATTTTTTTTTCATAGATCTACAGTGTTACACTATATAGTTATATAGTTCTTGGTTTCTTGCCCATATTCGTTATAGTATTGTTCCGCGGTTGCTTGGTGTACTCACTGGGGCTTACACCATGCATCCCATGAGGCTGCAACGTATTTGGGTGGGATAGCTAAGGCTCGGCCATGATACGAAGGCACCAAATAAACATCACAGTACATGCGCGGAAATCATCACTGGCTACACTGGCTCTTTTGTAACTGTCTATACGTAGCAATGGTGAAAGTTGGGTATCTGTTATTATCTATTAGCCTATTGGCTAGCTTGACTTAAGATGTAGTTTATTTGCTTGAGTTGGTTCTGTGGTAGTCCCATCGCTCTAATCCCTGTACCAAATCTACTAAATACCTGTCTAGAAACTAGAGGATCTACTCATTTTGGGTGCACAGTGAAGCTGGACAGGTCCTTGACCCGTCTGCTCCAGGCTTACTCCAACACCTTTTCCAACCTCACGGGCCTCTGAGCGGTGCTGCTCTAGGCAGGGGGATTGTGATCCGTTGCTTGGGGAAGAGATGGGGCGTGTATGTGAAATATATATATATATATATAAATAATATATAGCAATCTATAGCATCAAGGGGTGGGTTGAATTAACAAAGATTGTGGAGTTAACTTTGAGTTAACAGGTTTGACATGATTCTTCGCATCCAGGTCACCAAGAAGTCAGGGCACATAGGCGTACACCATGTCTGGCTTGGCCTCGAGAACCCAATTACAGGGATGAACCTCATGGTTGGTAAATGGAAAATAATGATTACAGCCAAGGTTACGAACACCATAATAAGCATTTTCACAGAAACTTGCACAAGGGTATTCACATGCATTGGCAGAATGCTATTTTCCGGATCCGGAAGTCATTGCCGTGTCCAAGCTTTGGACCATCCCCATGTGTGCAGCTCGAGGATGGATGCTGATGACGATGAGGATGCCAGTTTTCCACACCACGGCTGCGGGCCCAGCGGGCCCACACCAACGCCGGGCCAAAATCCATGATCCATGGCTCCTTATGATGGCAGCAGGATGCGGGTATACTGGGAGGCTATATGAAGCTTCTCTATTATGAGTTGTGTCCAACCCTCCCCTGGGGCTTTTCACTGGATGCAACACAGGTACTTCCCACTTAGACCACTTCAGTGGAAGACACCACGCAATGGAGTCCCAATTTGAAAAAAAAATCTTAACCATTCTTAACCTCTGGCTTTAGATGACCTACCTTGCTTTGATTCAACAGACCAGAGTAACGTCATTGGTGAGAGGTTTTGATATGTTTTGGGAGTTAATGTTTGGAACCGAGCCACCCACAGATTGAGTCACGGTGTGCATCCGTCCATCAAATGTTGAAACACTTGCGGGATATCAATTGGTTAAGGGTACCAAAGGACCAAACCGTTCCACAAAAACATCGGGGCCGCAGACGTGTCTAGCTCGCCAGCCCAAGCAGCAATCCAAACGGACTGCGCTCGGCTGTGCTGACAGGCATAAGAACCAGCGGCTGATCAGATCATGCCAAAGGGTGATGTTTGAAGTTCGTTCAAGGGTGCGTCGGAGCTGTTTTTATGGTGCTATGTAACTGTATTTATCATATATCATATATCTGTATTTATTTCACTATATATATATATATATGTGTGTGTGTGTAGTGAAGTTGTAGTATTGTATGGGCACCACAAGACTCTGGTCAGCTTCAGACGTGCTCCCTCTGGGGAGCCCCGCGTCAATGGTGCCTTTTGGGCGCCAAAGTGGGCACTGCCCGGCCTTTCATCCAGACGGTGGAAGTCCAAACGCCGGCTTCAGCTCGCTGGGTGAAGGGCAGTGACCACATTCGGTGAGAGTAAAATGATATGAGCTTCAAAGTTCAGGTGGCATTTATAGGTTCAATTACCTTACTTGACCAAATGTGAAGTTCAAGGTCCCATGTTCCGGGAAAACCCGAGTTGTTCAGTTGATGAGTTTTCTTTAATGTATTTGTTTAAAACAGCCATTGGCATATAATGGAGGACTCCATACAATGGAGGAAGAGTATGAAACCGCGGCCAAGATTGCTGAGGCAGGCGAGCTTTCAGCCCAAGAAGACGAAGGCTCTTTTCCCCTGCTGACGGGAGGATCAGCTCACGAAACCCTATGGTGTCATCAAACATGGCTAGCCAGGGATTCCCCAATGAACGGATGTATAATTGGAGAATCATTTGGATCGTCTATAAATCGGGGATGTTCCAACAGCCATGCTTTGGATGACCAGAGTGCCAGGGGGGTAGTCCATTTATTTTTATTGTTTATTTTTTTACTTATATGTATGCAATATATATATATATATCTTTATATCTATATATCTATACTATACCCATGGGTGTCTTGCAGATGGTGGAAAGTTCCACATGTAGGAGATGGATCACCAGGGTTTATTGATCGACCAGTACGATCCAGCAAGATGGGTAGTTCAGGATCAACCTGCACAACCAGCTGGTGGTTAACCCAGTTATCAAGGGAATAACCCATTTATATCCATTTATGAGACTTACTAGGGCACTTAACTAGTTACTACATGGAATGATCTTCCAAGTAGCCCAAGTAACAGATGCTCGCGAACAATGATTTGGGGATGTGACGTTGCGAAACCCAGCTACAGTCGCTCTGAGTAGCCGTTCTCCAGATTAATAGAACAACTTGACCCATCTCAAGAAACACGTGACTCGGTGACATAAAAACAAGAGGTGGAAACTTGAACCACCCTTAAAGCCACTGTCCTTGTGTTGTGGTTCAATGTCCTCATGACACCTTGGTTCTGCGGTGTTGCCAGGTCTTAGTCAAGGGAAAGCCTTGTGGGAAGTTCTTCGGCGAGTGTGAAGTCAGCTTGGGTTTCCCAGTCTTTGGATGGCACCTTGTGCGCTGGCAATGTCAAACTTCCAAAGGGTAAGCCATTAACGTCGGTTGGTAGATTGATGACCTTATATAGTTTCAATTGAAAATAGGAGCGTGGTCATGCTGTCAAAACATGTCAATACATATTGGAACATCTTTATCTTGGAGATTGAGAGGATATGATTTAGAGTACCAGTGTGTTGGCCCTTGCCCCGATACCCAGACACCCCAGGCACTCGTACCGTTGAGTTCTCCATTAAGCTCTTTGTCCTGTCCTCAGATGCTGACGGATGGTGCCCCATGGATATAGTTATATATGTATAATATATATATATATATACTCATGGCAGATTTGATTCGCTCAGCTGCTCAGCAGGGTCACTCTACGTTCCGCGATGTGCCCCGTACATTCCCTTACCATCTTGAAGGTCTGTTTGGGTGGGATCTGCCTCTGATTTGGTACATGATTTCCTGTGCTCAGAACCAAGGATTGCGGCCATTTCTACATGAAGCAAACCTTGCCTGGCTCCGGGGTTTGCGACCTTGGAGGGCCAGTTGTGGAAGACAAAGGGGTTTGCACTTTGCTGCGCTGGTGGATAATCAGACTCTAAAAATGAAGCGCTGGAACCTCCAACAGCCGGCTTTGGAAGAGCATGTTTGGCACCAAGAGAAGATTAGGTTCGGGGATTCGGGATTCGCATCTTGGTTTTTGGAGGTATGCTTTACGTTGCCACAAATCAGGGAGCCCCAAGCTCAATTAACATCATTTAACATCGAGCTCAGGAAAAACATTTGGCTTTGTGGGGTCCAAGCCCCAAATACATCAACAGCCTAAAAACTAATTGCCCCCAATGACGAAACCAATGTTCAAAACGGTTTAAGGCAACGTACTGCAACCAATATGGTCATCCAAAAACTCGGAAAAACCACACACAAAAAAACGTTGTAATTGGTGAACAGTGACATTATCTCACTATCCCTGGGATTTTGGGCGTTTCCCCAAAAAAAATCAGACACACCCAAATAATCCCAAATAGGTAATACCTGGAAAATGACATGCTTAAGACAATGTATGGAAAAAAAACGCCATGTCTTGGTAGAAAAAGAAAATGTATGGTAGACAACACCAAACACATATCAAGAGAAGGTGTGATCTGGTAATATATGGAAAAGCCATCCCTCTGGTAAACTAACATAGCTATAGAAAATGGCCCATTTATAGTTGAATTACCTATTAAACATCGTGATTTTCCATAGCTATGTAAACGTTTACCAGAGGGTAGTGGTGATGTATATCATGTTTCCTAGGGAAACCCATGGGTTTTTGATCTGAGGCGTCGCCCTACTGGGTGATCTTCGAGGGAACCTGGCAGACCACCGAGAAAGGCACGCATGTTGCTGCGCCGTGCCCAGTGGGTTGGAGGATCTCAGGGATCGAAACAGAGATAGGTCATACAGGAGAAAAAACATAAACAGTGAACCAGTAAAACATAGTAAAACTGTAAAACCATTTTTTTGATCAGTTCACTCTTGAAAATTCAGGATTGCCAACTTAACGATTGTGTTTTTGCCACTTAAATTCCAAAAATATGGATGAACATGGCACGAGAACACTTTTGTTTACCTAAGTTTCGCCTTTTTCAGCAGGATTTCGACCAGCCAAACCAGCCTCCCCAGGTTTGAGGCTTTTACGGTGATAAAAAACCTCTTGACTAATGGCTTTTCAATGCATGGTTGAAGTCTATCCCAGCTGTTTTGGGATGATGAATCCAATATGGATCTATAAAAAACACCAACTTTTCATAACTTTTCACCATAACCTGCCATGAACAAAAAAACTGCATTCTGCATGCTTTCTGCACAGGCCTCGCGTTTGAATACCTCTTCCGATACTCTTGGCAGGCGCCCGCTGGGTGCCAACCAGAAACTGCTTGGGGTTGGCTGGAGCTGGGTGGTCAAACAAGCTTATAGAACCTTTGTGCAATCTGAAATATTGAAACATGTTGAAATATGTATCATCAGGTTGCCTCAATTTCGATGATGTGTAGTTGGGAAGGCGGTTCCTGATGGATTGAATCAAACAGTTCAAATCGTACTCCCAGGTGGCAAAGACCCGCTTGATGCCGGAGTTTGCCTTGGAGGCAGTGCCCAAAAACCACAGGAGACTGGCTGGGATTGTCTCGGTGGCGGGGCAGGTTGATCGCCGGAAGGATGTTGCATTTTTTCCAAAGATATCTCTTAAAAGAAGGAAAAGTCGCGGGAACCTGATTTTGATCATCCAATCCTTTGAGAATTTCTTTGAATGGTTCCCTCGGGTTTGGAGTTGGAGGGTTTGAAAGTTAATGAAACTGCTGATTGGGCACACCCTGCATGCCATGACAGAGCCTCAGAAGGTGCCACATATCGAAGTATTGAACTGAACCTGCCGAGAGGTACAAAGCGATAATTGACCGGACTAGGAAATGACGGGAAATCCATCATGTTTCAGGGTGTAAAATCGTTGGCACCCGTTTTGCTGCAAATATTTGGCTGGGAAGGAGCCGCCTTGCTTGGTGTCAGGGTGCCCCAGGATGCCCAAGGGCTTGGGAGTTTTTTCAGAGTGCAGCTTGACGAGTGAGAATAGCAGATGGGGAAGGAAAGTCCTATCAAAACACCCACAACATATCATAGAATATGATACAATATCATGAAATCAGATTAAATCCGATCCCCAACTTGAACTTGACACTCACATGGGACAAGATGACAATCTCAAGAACATCTTAAAAGAAATGTTGAGAAGTTGTGAGGTTTTCAATACCCAAAACATCCCATGTTGGGATGGCTGAGGCGGGGAGATCCCAGAACAGCAGCTGAACGGCAGCGCGGGGGGCACCAAGATGGCAGCAGTGGCAGCTGGGTCGAGCATGCTGATTTTCTAATCTATATATTGGTTTTAGCTACCCAAGAAGTGGACTTGATATGACTTGTGCTTGTCCAAAAATAGGCAATACTGGCAACACCCTAATATGTTGCCATTCATGGCAAAAGCGAAACAATAAAAACACAGTGGATTTTGGGGCACCCCCATTTCCAGACATGTCATGACATTTCCAGACAAACCCGCTTGGCCATTGGGTGGCTAGAATTTTGCACCTTGCAGGTGCCAGCCATTGTTGGTGAAGATCCCTTTTGCTGGATCGAGGAGCGGCAGCTTGGGGACGGTGGCCAGGTTCACCAAGGGAGATGTCCAACACATGGAACCCACAATAAGTCACAAAGCAAGGCAGTGCTCCATTCAAAGATGGTGTACCTGTTGTCGCCTGGGATCAGGAAGGCGGAACAAAGAATGAGAACAGCTAAATGTTATGATCAGTTCCTGGATGGTCCGGCCAGGCACCCTATGTAGTTGCTAAGTTTAACAGGACCTGTAGCTGTGTAATTTTCCCTGCAGCTGGCTTGACCTGGCATGCCGAGGCTGTTTGACTTCAAGACATTGCAGACAAAACAACTATAACTAGGGTTTCTAAGTGCCTGGCATTGGGGTGCCCAGTCTCTCAAATTTCAATCCGGGAAGCCTCCTTTCTGCAGCTGCCCAGATCTGCCGCGAGCCGGACGTGGGGCAGCCCAAGTGAAGCAGGAAGCAGCGTCTTGTGTCAGGGTATGGTCTTGGAAGGTCGCACTTGTGGGTGCAGTTCCAGTGCAGTAAGTGGGTTGGGCCATGTCCCAACTTATGGAGGCTAAAATCTGTTCAACTCCAATAGCTATTCCATGCTTTACCTGTGATAATAACCCCAGCTGCACCCCCAAGACACCCAGGAAAAGTGCAGGACTGGCACGTCGTTCCTCCTCTGTTGGACCCAGGTGGTGGAACGTGGCAAAGCTCGATTCAATGAGGAAGGTCGCAGCCCTGGAGTGGCCTACTGACAGTGTGAAATTTTGATGTGATGGCTTGCGCTAAGATACGTAAAGAATTGAGCAGATATATTCATGGTGTTTGTTGGCTTCTCTGCTGAGCTCATTTGCATTCTGAAGGTGGGTGATTTCAAGGGTCCTATCCCCTATTATAGCGTGTTGTTGTTTGCCATTTGTCCGTTCTGCATGTGCCAGCCGTGCAGATGATGACATCGTCAAGCCCCCTTCGAGCGAGATGAAATCGGAGGCGAAGCTCCAAGAAGATGCGGAAGTCTCATCCAATTGAACCATAGACACTGGAAGTAGCCATGACATGTGGAAGAAGGCCTCACACTTCAGAAAATGCAAAATGAATCGGTTTCTGTTTGGGAACGTAAAACACACTGATGCAGGTAAACCATAGGTAAACCCTGGCGTTGCCAAGCTTAGAGCCATGGTTGCACCATGTTCTGGTTCAGCCACGGCTTAGACCAGTTCCAGGGGATCCCAGATTGTTTCGGGGCTTACTGGACTTACTTCAGCCGTTGACAAAGGTTGTGCCCTAAATGGTTACCAGGGTTCGCCAACGTCCGCTGGCACGACAGGATGCAGCACCTTCAGTAGCGGCCCTCAGAAAAGCGGATGGAGCCTATGTCACCTTTCAAATTGTCTTTCTTCAACGTAACTCTATACAGAACCAGGATCTTTTCATTACCCCTCTGGTAATTTAACATATAGCCGCGGAAAACCACAATGCTTAATCCAGAAATCACTTGTAAATGAGCGATTCTTAATGGCTATGTTCCATTCCCGGAGGGTAAGTGGCGGATTATTGCCATACGCAAGGGTAAGTGGCGGATTATTGCCATACGCACTTGTCACATAGCAATCTCAGGGCTGTTGGAAGCCCCCTTTTGGGGTTCCCGGTAAACCTGACCTCGATCCCAGGCTAGACGTCGACCAGCGGCGAGCGGTGCGACGCCTCCTGCGGGCGCAGGCAGGGTGTCAGCAAGATACCCAGCAGGACTAGGCATGTCACCAGCAGAAATTGGATGATTGAAGGTGTTTGCTTAAACCTAGGTCAATCTTTGATGGGTACTTTAATCCTTTAGTCTTTTGGTATCAATGGGAATATCTACTAACCAGCAAAGAATAATTTATATGTTTTTGCAGGGCGTTAAAGATTGGCAATGAAACCAGGAAAATGATAAGATAATTATGTTGTATGTAAGCTTTGGAGGCCCCAATGCTGTGTATATATATATATTACAGTACTCTTTTTTGAACATCATTTTTGTTGATGGTGGTGTAGCTTGTGATATTAATTCCAGCGTGCTAGTTGCCTACAGGAACACTGGTTTCATTTAGCGAATTCTGAATCATGCTGCCTTGAAACCCCGGCACATTTGGCTTGAAATAGTGGATATATAATGATATATAGAACGTTTGGGGGCTCCAGCCGTAGCTTGAATATCGGGAGGTGCCCGCATGGCAAGGGGAAACCGCCCATTTGTAGATAGTCTTTCTTTTGAAATCTTTACCAGAATATAAAAGATAGTGAGCCCCATTTTGGTGGCAAATGAGCTTACACACGCATTCTATCCCATTTAGGTTTGTTCCAAAGTGGGGGGGATACCCTGCGGGGACCAATGATGATCAATAAGCACTTTCCCAGGGAATCTTCCAGGTGCATTGGCCACTCCTGCCACGCCAGGTCAGGCGGCAAAGCCGTCAGCTCACTCAAAATGGGGCGGGTGTGGAAACCACCAATGTTAGGATAGGTGGGTCGGGTCCCGAAACGTGGCTCTTTTGAGTTTGACCCCAAAGGCCAAGCCATTTGGCCCTATTCCTGCACTTCATACAGTACATTTCCCTTGTGGCTCCACCCATGTTGTAAGTTTTGTGCTGTGGCTTCCAACCATGAGGAACCTACTATCCTGCAGTTTTGTTTTTTAAAATTGTATTTGAGGTCAGTCCTTGTTGGGTGAAACCACATGTGGACTCGGTCTTCTGGATCAAATGTAGCGAACTCAATGATTTTCAATGGACCTCACCCCGTTTGATAAGTTTCCTTGCAGATATTCCAATGCATGGCTGCAGCTAGATATTTATATATTGAATCCATATGCTTCAAATTGAGGACTCTTCTTCCAGCCCAAGATTATTAAATGTGGTTCGTAAGCCTAGCAGTTAGGGATGATTTGGATCCCACCCATTTACAATGATATTGGAGACGATTAAATCCCAATTTTTGTGGCTATGTCCCATTCTAATATCTCATGAAAATCATCAATATCATATGGAACATCCGCCAATGTCCCAATTATTGTTCCCGGTTGGAGATGATTTTTACCAACCCTTTATACCCTCCAGTAATCAAACATGGTTTGCTGGAAAATCCCCAGTTATACTTGATTTTCCCAACTGGAAACCTGCATTTATGGGGCATTTCTAATTGCCACGTTTAATTACTGGAGGGTAAATCAATTAATATCCATGGTGCAGTGATTATCTCATGATTGTCCTATGATTATCCCTGATAAACCATGTTAACATCCCGTTAAAACACCATAAAAATCCCATTGATATTGTGGAATCCTTCCTTTTGCGCAGCACCTAGCGGCTTTGAGGTCTGCCAGCGTCGCCGAGGACCAAGAACCCATGTGGTCTGGGAGACTCAGCGAAGGGGAGTGGGGACCACGGCTGTGGGTTGAAGCTTTTGGATAGTTTACTACAAGCAAGATGTTAAAATGCCATAGTTGCATGTGTTTGTTGCAGTTTTATTTTTAGAGGATTTAACCTGATTTAACCTGTATCAACATGGTAGGGTGTATGTTTACTGCAGTAATGTGCTGCATCGCTGACTTTCGATCATTTAAATATTGCCCGATTTTGCACTTGGATGCACTTGGCAGTTTGAGGAACTTCGAAGTCAAACTATATCCTGGTGCTGGTTGTTTATGTGTTTTGAAGTTTGTGGATTTGTCATGGTCCACCTGGGTTTACAGATCCAGATTTTGAAGCCCTGCCACTGTCGGCAGTTCCCGTGGTTTGGAATCTTTCCGATCGTTAAAGTCTTTTACGCTTGAGTGGTCATGTATGTCAGTGTTATGTTTATGCGATCGTTTGGGTCCACATCATGGGCCCCACAATGAAACCATGCAATCTTGTGGATTTGGTCGAAAACCTTGCCCAGGATCAATCCTTTCCCAATGTTTTTTCCCATTGGAGTTCCCGTCTCTCTGGCATGCGGCTGCGGTTCCAAAAATGGTCCAGGCCAATCTATGCTGTGCTGGGCATTTTCTGCGTGATCCTGCCACTTGGGTCGCAGGGTGAAGCTGGAGCACAAGCGAACAAACTTAGCAAGAATTGGGATGTAGGGCATCCTTAGCACCAAACCTCAAAGATGTAATTCCATTACACTTATTTACACATACAATTATACATATACATATTTATATATATATATGGATACTGTATACCGTACAAGATGGCTAAAAGTGCGTCCTGTTGGACATGATTTCTTGTCAGGATTCAAGGTGTCAAATGATACGAGGTTGCAGTAGCAGACGCTGACTTTGTCTCGACGGACTGCCGAAAGGTTTGACAGACGTTTTTGTTTTGCTGTTGTGCAGCACGCAGCCGCAGGCTTCATCCGCAGGTTTTTTTCAATTTGCAGGTCGTTGGTTTGTTAGAGACGGTTAGAGTATCAAGACACCTTGAAAAAAAGACAAAGTCGAAATTCAGTGCTTTGGCCATTGATAGGCTTTTTGCAGCCCAGCTTAAGTGCTTTGAAGACTTGTAGTGTTCAACCCTGCTGGTGCTGCTACAATGGAGGGATATAAGTACTGAACATAAGAATTCAGAGCAGGCAGCAGCGAAAAGTATAATTTTACATAATTTCTATCTATTCTGCACCGCGCCACTCCACTGCCATGGCCGAACCACAGAGAGACACACAGATCCTTGCACAAGTTTGCAGCAACAATGTGTTTTTCCCAAAGCAGCGCAACCGAAAGAAATAAAGAACATTGTTTGTCATAGGATGGGTGAAAGCGCACATGTTATAATAGACAATTGTACTACCGTACACAAAGGTCCAATACTGTCTATATATAATCATATATAATCATATATAATCATTTATAATCATATATACATGTCTATACATTGTAGCACCCGGCAAAATGCGCCGAAAACGATAGTTGTCCATTTACAGCTTCCATTTTTCAGGACCAATGTTGTGATTTCGCTTGGCAGCTCAGGGTCCTCGCAGGCTTCAAGGCCATCAGAAACATGGAACTTCCTCTAGAAAGAGAGCCATCTGCTCTGCGTGAAGTTGCGCGTGCCATCCGGAGGGTTGCGAAGGATATATTGCCCGGTGCAGTTGAAGAAGTGTGCCCAGAGGTTCAGGACTGCTGGCGTAGCCGATTGGGTGACAGCTGCAGAACCTCTTGTTTAATAATAAGTGCACGTGCCGTTGGTGTCCAATCCCTTCATTTATACAATACAGGTTCGTATAATAATTGTAACCAAGGCCAAACAATAAGAACCTCTGGGACCATTGTTTTGTCCTGTGGTGTTGCCTGCGCTGGGTGCGACCAGGAACACAGCAATGCCCTGGATGTGTTCCAAGCTATTCGCGACATTGCCAACGAAGCAGTGCATGCTCATCAGAAGTGGGGATCAGCTTGCGGAAAAATTATCCGTGCGACTCTGAGAGTGGAGCAGCTGCTACCACCTTTCGTGCGGATGACGAATGAAGAGATCCTTGGAGAAGTTGGTTACAAAATTAAGAAACATCTAATGCTCTCAAACCAATAAGTAGGACAGGAATTCACATGACATACGATTAGCCATAAGCACAGAAACACAAGCTCCTACCTTATAGCTCGCGGGGCACAGTTTCAATCACCTCTTTTTGCTATTGCTGATTTCTGCAAACAATCAGGGTCCTGGCAAAGTTTGAGCGAATTCGACAGTTGGCATTGGCGATGAAGAGTGCAAAACATGCAGCTCCGGAAAATGCAGAATATGAAGCGCCGGAGATGTGGTACTTGACCCATGAGATCCTGCAGCTCGCGAAAGAAATCCAGGCATCCCTTGCATCTTCCGAGCGAGAAGATGCAGAGGAGCAGGACCCCAGACGTAGTCAACAACTCTTGTTTTTTGTGGATGGCATGTCATGTCCAGATAATACACCAAAAACATCCAAAAACCATGTCAATGTGGGAAAAATGCCATGTGTGTCCTTTTCATTGCACTAGTGCCACCGGTTAAAGATGTTAAAGAGTGAATTTATGTTGTGACATGCAAGCCTCCAGAATGTTATTGGGGAGCTTGCTTGCGTTTGCCTGGTGGGGGCCAGGATCACGAAGATGTTTGGGAAGTGTTCGAAGTAATTTTTGGTTGTGGATACGGGGCAGTGCTTGATGCAGACGCTGCTCGCCAGAACTGGGGATCAGCTTGCCAAAGGATCATCCGTGCCACGCGGAGGGCTGAGCAGCTTCTGCAGCCTTTGGTGCCGGTCGAAGTTTTTCCTGCGGATCCTGATGTGTTCACAAAGCCCACGGCCCCATCTCATTCACAGGCACCTCCAGCCACAACCTTCACGGCAGAGACACAAACACAAGGCGAGGTGGAGGCTTCAAACCCTCTAGAGGAGAGCTCCGGCGGTGCCAACGAAACGAACATGCAGGAGTTGGAGCACAAGCTACTAGAATTGCAGGTGGAACACGGAAGCCAAGATCATCTTGACATTGCTGCAACACTTCATGCCTTAGGCCAGTTGAATCTGCAGTCTGGCGATTATGACCAAGCAAAGCAGCAGATGCAGGAGTCCTTGCGAATGGTCCGCTCCTTATTTGGGGACAGGGATCACCCTGACATTGCTGCAGCACTTCATGCCTTAGGCTACTCGAATCTGAAGGCTGGCGATTATGACCAAGCAAAGCAGCAGATGCAGGAGTCCTTGCGAATGAAACGCTCCTTTTATGGGGACAGGGATCACCGTGATATTGCTGTAATACTTCATTCCTTAGGCCGGTTGAATCTGCAGGCTGGCGATTATGGCCAAGCAAAGCAGCAGCTGGAGGAGTCCTTGCGAATGAAACGCTCCTG
>Ga0126342_10009963_pt1:0-15000 | contig 17005 bp, 17 predicted proteins | sample Cyp1metagenome_FD_92528 | JGI IMG/M metagenome (GOLD analysis project Ga0126342, IMG submission 92528) | Coral microbial communities from Lord Howe Island, Old Settlement Bay, Australia - Cyphastrea 1 metagenome | ecosystem: Host-associated > Invertebrates > Cnidaria > Coral ... | reverse complement strand
ACCAATCCCTGTTTACATTGATTACATCGATCAAAAATATGCAAAAGTATACGGTAACTACATTTATATAAATGTACGGACTTTTAAATATACAAACTGGTATTTCATACTACCTCCGGAGCCTCGCGGTCTGGCCCCCCCTCCACATATTTAAATGTCGTTACGGTGAAATCCCCCATGGCGTGAAAACACGGCGCGCCTTGGCACCAATTTCTACGATGGAGCACACCGGTCTCAGCCCAAATAGCAACAGAATCCACCAATCAGAGTATATTCGCCGTATTGTTGCTTGCATCTTCATGATTGTTAGTAATTACCACCCATATGTTTTCAAGCTATAATTGAAACCACCAACATCAACAAACCTCTCTGGGCTCATGACCCTTCATGACCTTGGAATTGAATGCCTCAGCCGTGTCACAACGCGCTGTTGCTTTCAAAATTTCATGTTGGACTGTTGGATTCTCTTTCACACCTCAGGAAATTTCAGGTTTTTGGGATTTCTACTGTCTATATTCCAGTCTGTATTCCAGTGGTTTTTTTGTTCACTCCGAGGCTCGAGCAAGGATTGCCCTCGCGATCGCACTTGAAAGCAGTTCTGTCCTCACCCAATCAATCACATGGAAACGAAAAAAAAACGCGGCGTCACAACTCGCAAGTTGACAGCCAGGCGTTTATAACCCAGTTATAGAGGATATGTATATATATATATATATGATATGTATATATATATATAGATAGATAGATAGGAGGATATAGACACTTACACTATCCTAATACATCCCATTGTAATAGCTGGGTGTACAATTGTATATGACAGTTTCTCAAAATGTCTTCTCCTGGTTTGGTTGATAAATCGCAATTCCTGGCGTGCCGCTTCTTGTTTGGTCTTTAAAACTATGACTTATCTCAATAGTCTATAATATATATATATATAATTTATACATATCCCATGAAACATCCCCAATCCCCGTGAAATCTTCTCCCTGGGCTCTCCTTGGACCCTGAGTAGAAAAAGCCCTTCTCTGAGTGCGACGCAGCCAAAGTGAACACCTCAGGTCCAAACTGAAATGGTATACCGGTATTACCTGATATGTTTCACATCATTGTGGTAGATTAGTGATTCGTGCTATATGATGGCTATATGATTTCATAATATGGGGGATTATATCTTTTAGGTGATTTGGGGGACACAGAGGTGGATAGATCATGATAGATCTGTATCAAAAGTGCAGAAACCGAGGCTGGTGCAAAGTCCGTGTGCAGTTTGAGCTTCTTCTCCAGGACAAAGCCTTCTCCCTCGCTTGGTCTCCTCCAAATTATGACCTCAAAAGTGCATGGCATGGATGGCTCAAAAGTTGTCCCAGATTTGCATGGTTCAATGACAAATGATGGCCAATCCTTAGCAGTATGTTTGGACACCCAAGTTTGAGACGTTCCATACGTTCTACATCTCAACCAGGAGACAAGCCTTCGGTGTTTTTTCAACATGTGAAAAAGGTCCCCTGGCCTGCGAATCCAGTCCGCCAGACACCAGCCTTGCATTGCAAATCATCAGAGCAGTAAGAGAATCTGACAAAAAAAATGCCGCAGTCCAAGTCGCAGTCGAACAGTTCCACTCTCCGAAGTTCTTGTTTCTCAAAGATAAAAAGCACCCTACATCCGACAAACCATGGGTTGGTCTGAAAATAGATCATAATTGTCCCTATGAAAATGGCTCTTTGTGGCTATCCGCTGTTTTCAGACAGGCCCATATAGTGCAAAACCACTTGTTGCCACCCAAGCCAGTTCCAAATGTTGATCTCCCGGCAGGTTCACCAATGATAACAGGGGCCACCATTTAACATCCATTTCAATTATCAACCCTTTTAGAATGGATGATATTCCCTGACTAAAACAGAAAAAAAAATCACCATAGGTATCCAAAAAATAACTTGACCCATACTCAAATGCAATGGTTCATCACCATTTTCCCCTATCAAGATAGCACAAATTGGGTCCCCCCATGTCCGTACCGACTTGGGCTTTGCTGAGAATATGGGTACCCAAAAAAATAAGTGGTTGAATTGTTGAATCTCAACTTTTTGACACACCAAAATATCAAAACGCTTGGGTATGTATATCCCATGAAATCCCAATTCATATCCTATTGAAGCCCTTGCGTTCAATGGTTAAATCACCATTAATATCCTTCTCTATCCCCATTGCATCCAATCATTGCCATATTAAAGATCAAGCTTTAAATCATATTAAAACCATTAAATCCTACTATCTCCCTACTAAATCACCATTAAATCACCATTAAATCCCATTAAATCCCATTAAATCACCATTAAATCACCATTAAAATCCCATTAAATCCCATCAAATCACCATTAAATCCTACTAAATCACCATTAAATCATCATAAAATCCATATCTTCCCAAATCAGTTGACCCATCCCCGGGCCACGCAGGAACAGCCAAGCCACGCTCCATCCGACAGCAGGGCCAGGCAGCGCACCTGCGGAAAGGGGCCAGCCGGTGCGCCCGAAAAAGAAATCGCTGGGATTTCAACCAACATCAATGGATATTGATGTTGATACAATACATTCATGTATACTAATGTACATAAATGGATATCAATACACATCCATATATGCAATTATAGAAAATTAATGTACTGGATGTATTACTAATATACATAAATGGGAAAAAATATATATTGATATACAGTAATGATCATTCATGAATCTCCATGCATGTCCATTATCATCATGAATAATGTAGAGAGATATGAGATATGGAGGTTTCTTAAGTCATGGGGAATTCCCAAGTCACCATATGGACCATGGGTTTCAATACTAAAATGGTCTAAATTGGATGATTGGAAAACCTCATATGGTGCCCTGCATCCCTGCATCCGCACCTGACTTTCATGGCCCTGCAACTGCTGCGACAACTCGAATTCCACGTCCATCGAGATCGACCAATGGACCAAGTCTTTTATTCTGAATCCAAAGAAAAAATGGACCCACAAATACGCAATGGTAATAAATATTATAAATGGGCACATTGTTTAAGGTCATAAATCATCCGGTCTTTTTTCGGGAAGAATCTTCTTCAGGAACTGAACTTTTTTGGGGGTCAAGACTCTAAAGGTAAGCAAATCCCTACCTGAACCCCCGTGTACTTCCACGAATTCATGGGCAAAAAATCATCTCTGCTTGGCTCATGCTCGAAGGAGCTGCGGAGATTGATGGCTATTGGTGAGCGATCCAGCTGTACTCCTCGACCAGTATAGAAGGAAAATCAACCAGTTGAACATAAATATATATATATATACATATATTATCATATATTATGTATCTTATGATACATACATATATATACATATATAATCATATATTCTGAGATTGTCTGAGATTATGTGTGTGTGTGTGTTTTCGATTGCATCATGTATATTGGTCTTTAGATGCATTATCTTTCTTCCAGCACCATGTATGGCCTGCTATGTTCAAAGATAGATGCTGATAAACTCACCAATTCGTCATGTTTGATATGCTTGGTATTTAACCAACCAATCTTAGGGGTTAAATCATCGCTTTGGGCCATCACTGCCATGAACGAGATCCTGATGCTTGGATGCTACGACTCAAACAAACGGTTTAACCAGAACTCTAAAACAATGTGTGCCCAAAAGGGTCTGAGATTTTCACCCATACCCACGACCCACACAATCCCGCGTTCTTTTTGAGACGCTCCCGCGTTCTCTTCACTCGGGTGCCATGGATTTTTGTGGCAGCACGGCCACGTGTGAAACGGGTTCAGTGGGTTGTGAAACACACCCAAAAAAGCCCGAAATGGTCAAAAGCAACCGCCCAGTTTCAGAAGTTGTTGTCTTCTGGGTTCTCACCAGATGGTGGATTACCTGGGCATGGCAAAACACCGTGCTGGAGGTGGTTTTACATCTACTATACATACAAATAGACATACGACATCATACAAATATATACATCTACTATGTGTATCTATAATTATATCTATATATAATATGTCCTCACATAGGAAATAGACCAGAAATTCATCCCAACAATCCTGTTGTTTGAAACACCCCGCCTGGAGTCATGGACAGGGGGTCACGTTGCTGCAGGAAGTCCAAGCGCGCCTTAGATCACCAGGCCCCCCCCCGGACTGCGTAAGCAGGGAGGGAAAGGTCGAAAAAACATGAAAAACCACCAACCAGCCATGGTCGTTCTCCCCTTGCCATACTGATTAACCATGTTTCATGATTGAACCCCAATTTCTGATCTTAACATCACCATGTTTTTTCTGTATTTCCCCGTGTTCGATGGCGTTTTTTCCCTAATTTTCATGTGTGTAATAATCCCCAGAAAGAAGAAGATTTCAAAAAAAGATACAAAAGATTGAAAAGTTAGAACTGCATATGTTTGCAACTTTAATATCTTTAATAGGATGTCACTTTTTTCTTGGTTGGCATAGATTCTTGGCTTCGCCTAAGGAGCTGTTCAACAATTCTTCCCTACGGATTTTATCAGTGGATGCCCATTGGGAAAATGATCATCCAAATCGTTGACCGCGAAACCAAGGATTTGCACGAAATGGGGGGGGGATCCCATTTTGATATACCCTCTGGCTATTTAACAGTTCGCCATGGAAAGATCCACCATGTTTAATAGGTAAACCATCTATTTCTATGGGCCATCTATACCATGGCTATGTTAGTCATAACCAGAGGGTATATATTTTGATCACGGGATGATTTTCCCCATGGTGCATAATTTTCTTATTTTTTTATGTATCATGGGTGTCAAATTTTGATATATCATGGCTATTCAATACTACATAATACTACGACAGGGTCGCTGAGTTTCTCATGACGACAATTTTTTTTTCCCCATGACTTAGGAAAACACCGGCCCAATAAATCCCATGAAATCCCATGGAAAATCAGCATAGTTTTTCTGCTACCATCTGGTTATTTCACATAGCCATGGAAAATTTCCCATAGAAATAGATGGTTTACCTATTAAAAATGGTGATTTTCCCAAATTTTCCCAGATTTTCCCATATTTTCCCATATTTTCCCATGGAAATCAAGCTCCAGATCCAAGACTTCATCCCAGTCGCCAAGCTCGTACGAGGCTTCCAGCGCACCGGTGGAATCGAGGGCCAACCTGAAAAATCCGGGAAAGCGCGGATGGATGGTGGGGATACATAGCAATTTTTTCATGGTTTCCCATATTATAAAAATATGGTTTTACAGCAATGGCAAACAAATGGTTTATATATAGACATATATATATAAATCAATTGATATCAATGGGAAACCATTTAATATCTTATATCGATGTATATCGGTCAAATGGTGAACATATATGAAAATAATCCAACCGAATTCACCTACAAGGGGAAAATAGTCTCAATTTAAATTTGGCTGAATTATAGATAATAGATGATAATAGATGAATTCATCGATAATCAACCAGTGAATGGAGTGGGGTACCCTATTCTTAGACAAGCCCATTGGCTGTCTTTTGGGATCATCATCCGCTGGGGACTCGGACTCTGGTGTTCGCTGCTGGGGTTGCCATTTCAACAGCACACGACATCACTACGGCACGGTGAATCCATATCTTCCGCATATTCCACCAAGGCCAAGCTTCTCAATTCGTGGTTGACATCCCCAGAACAAATACATCAAAAAGTTCAAACACACTCACTAAAATCATGGCCTTACCATGGCTATGACATTGTTTTCCCATGGTTTTGCCAGTGTTTTACCAGGGTTGTTGCCATGTTTTGGGGATTTCCTCACCTGGAAGACACCTCCGTTGGGCTCGCTGGGATCCCAGGCTGATGCTGGGCCGACCCCAAATGACCACGTCGCGCACCTGTTTATGGCTGTTTATGGTGGAGCCGTGAGGCGGAAAGAGACGGCCTCACGACCCAGTCTGAAAAATATGAAAGTCAGTTGGGATTATTATTCCCAATATATATATATATATGGAAAAATAAAATTCATGTTACAAACCACCAACCAGTTTATCTTTGACACAACTTCCTTAGTGTAGGTCGAATCAACATCTCCCTATGTTCGTCTTGGATCCCCATGTGACGCCCGCATCTTGGGTGACAAAATTACCGCAGTTTTGCTGGATGTAGACGGGTTGCATATGCGTGTAGTTTGCAACAAATTTCAAAGCGAATCATTGCGGCAATTGCTGATCTTCGCCCCAATATTTGAGAAAAGTATATCGAGATCTATCCCACCATGTCCAGGCTCCCAAGTTTCCTCAGCATCCAAATTCACTCGAAATGGGGGTACAACCGTATCTTAAGCCCTCCCAAAATGTGGCCAAGAACATTTGGGGCGTCCTTTAAAAAAAAAAAAGTTGGATCATGTTGGATCCCAAAATCATCCAACAACAAAAAAAATTTAAAAACAGGTATAAAATGGTATCCACTTTCAAACTAAGTCATTACCCCGTACTCCCAGATTCTACAGCTATAAGATGGTCATCTTTCCGATTTTTTCCCGGGGAAACCCATGGGAAAGCCATGGGAAACCCATAGGAAACCATCGCCGGGCACCTTGATGCGAATTGGCGCCAATGCGCTCAGGAACCGCCTCGTTGACAAGGCCCAGAAAGCTGTGGCTGGTTGTTGGGGGATTCCGTTTTGGGGGATTCAAAGCAGTTTCAAACCACTTACATTGTTAGATCCAGATATGATCTGATATATGATATATGATAGATGATATATGATATATGATATATGATATATGATATGATATGATATGATCCAGATATTTATAGATATTTTGATGATTCAAATCTTTTTTGAATGACTATCATGATCAACCGGGATTCAAACCAATAAAAATTATAGGATGTCATCATGTCATCCTCAATTTTTAGGATTTAAGCAAAAGCGATGATTTAAAAGAGACCAGGATTTTCAAAACACCAACAACTCTGATTTTCACAGCACGGTTGATTCGAAGTTTCACGGGACTCATTTGGATGGTTTTATTTTTTGGGTCTGCAAGGTATAGCTACTATCAGCTCACAGTTAAGTAACAATTGCGTGCATTTACTCTCCGGCAATCAAACGTGGCAATGGAAAATGTCCGAACTAAATGGAGGTTTATAGCTGGGAAAATCATCCAACTAAACAATGGATTTTTCAGCAAGCCGTGTTGACCAATTGAAAATTCCCAATTTTTTTCGTGGATCTTTCCATCAAAGCCTCCATTTATAACCGGAATTCGCCTAGCCTGGCACTGCGACTCTGTGTGTTTTCAGCATCTGGAGGCCAGCGCGCTCACCACAAGTACAGGATCCCATACACATATATATATACATATATATATATTGCATGGTATATGCAAGTATTGTACATACATAATATATAGATCTAGGTACCGATATATAGAAATATAGAAATATAGAAATCTACAGTTAGTTATAATGTTATAATATATAGTATACACAATAAATAGGAGTCCTGTCGTGGTATTTTCACAAAACATGTTGGGCGATAGGACGCAATTCCATCGCCTTCCACAACGGTACGTCCAAGTTGTTATCTCTGTAAAATCCCCCTGTGAAATCCCAACGAAATCCCCATGAAACTGAATAAAGTCCCAATCTCCGGACCTTGCGAGTCTTTGTCGCTGGATAGCTGCAGGCAGCAAACCTGAAGTCGTGGGTAGGGGAACCGGTAACTGGTATGGTAATCCAGGATTATCTTGGGATTTTAGAGGACTTTAGAAGATGTTTATAGGATTTTATAAGATCTTAATTAGAGGATTTTAGATGCTTTTTTGGGGGAATTAATAGAATTTCAGAGGATTTAATATGAAGCGGATTGAGTGGGATCAAACGAGAGGGTATAGCCTCTGATAATGTGAATCACAGTTTGCTATGAGGCCGTGGTCCATTTAGTTCGAGGATTTATCGTGATTTACCGTAACTTAAAGTGGTGATGTTAGCTAAGTTAATGAATAAACCAGAGCGTAGCAGTAAAGATCCATTTCTTCATGTTCAACAGGCGGCGTCAATCATTGAACAACGGCCGGCTTATTTCATCTTATTTTCATCCGAGCAAAATCCGACATGGGGGTAGATCAAAACCTTCCGTCGATGCCCAAAAATCATATGCCCATCAGGTGAAACGAATCAATGGTTTGAGGCTTCAGGAAAATGGTTCAGGAAAACCCGCCACACTTCATGGGAAACCACATGGTTTCCGGTTTCAATTTTCCCTCAACGAATCCATTGATGCCCAAAAACCACTGTGGGAAGATCTTCCTTGCCCTCCTCTTCCCTGCCAGGTGGTCCACCTCAGATGCAGTGCTATCCAAAAAAACAGGTCCAACAAAAATGTGTCTTTTTGAGTCTGGCCCCCGACATGAAAACTCATTGAGGACCAGCATCCCATGCTTGGATGGAAAGTGGCCAGAAAAGATCTCAGCCACTGAGCCACCAACCAAGGGGTCGCGGCCTAAGCAGTAAAAGAATCAAAGAAATAATATAAAAAAATCATGAAATGGGGACAGGAAACCCTAACAATCATGGGTAGACCGATGGTACACCATCCAACAAAGACTGAAGCACTTGGAGATTTCTCAAAGCTCAGTAGGTTGGTATCGCAAATTCCCCCAAAAAAAATATTAATCTTGGATACATTGTGACGCTGATGTTTAAAAGCTCGGTTTGAAGCTGGGTATATACATACAATATATATATATACTTAGTATATAATTATATATACCCCCCCCATCTATGGAAAGAAAGTAAACCATTAACCTATATGATCTATATGAAATAGTCTTAAAGGACTCCACCAAGTCTCATCACGAATATTTCTGCACATCGGACTGTAAACTCAGCTCAGACTCGCACTTCTCCGGTCGATCCTCCTGCCAGTGAACGAACAAAATCTCAAAACTGCTTGGTTGGTGCTTCACCTTCAATCCTTTTCAAAAAAGTATGAAAGTCATTGGGGATATCAGCATACAGACTTCTTTCCGGCAAACATCAAGATTTTGAAATGTTGAAACCACCAATCGGTTTCAAACTCTTGCCGCCCTACTTGAACCAAACGTTCTGAAGCTAAGAGTTGTCGAGCCTCTTGACTCATCTGGCTGCCATTCCGGAGGAGGAAGTCATCCACATAGGCAGTGTCATAAGAATAGGAACCTCAAAACATCGAGCTGTGTCCCCATCTTGGCAAAAACATGTTTAAAAAAAAAACATCCATGAATCTAAGCTGAAAAAAGTTGAAACCAACATCAACCAACTCGCTGCCAATTGTTTATTTCAGGACCCAGTACCGATCTCAGGGCGCAACGAGAGAAAGCCTCCTTGGCAAACTGTTCCGTGGCACCTGGCATCGACCAATAGATGATCTAAGTTTGGGAATTGCTTAGTCACGCCGGTGTCATCAAACGTGGCTAGAAAATCCTCGAACTAAATGAAGGGTTTGATAGGAAATCATCTATAAATGGATATAAATGGTGGAGTTTTCATTGCCATGTTTGATTACCAGAGGCATTGAGATTATTATTGGGATGATTCGGGATGATTGTGAGATGGTTATGACAAACAATGCCCTCTGGTAATTGATACAGTTTTAAAATCGCAAATCCTCGAACTAACTAGCTGTAGGCCATGGTTTCTCTCGCAAACTGTTATATAGTTTACTGGAGGATAAATAAACCAAAATGTGTGATGATTATCAGATTATGAAGAAAACAACTCAAATCAACCAATGTCGATACCATCTGGTTATTTAACATAGCCATGGAAAGATCCACCATGCTATTAATAGGTAACCCAACTATTTCTATGGGTCATCTATACCATGGCTATGTTATATAAATAACCATAGGGTAGTCTAGAATATTGATACCCATCAACTCAACACAACTGAGTTGTGTCCAGTTGATGATCACAGCAGCGCTGGACGCAGCATTTTGCCGAGGCGCTGTCCAGGGCAAGATGACAAATGCCACAGAGAAACCAGACCAGACCCATGGCTGTTGCGCAGATCTCCATCTCCTCGCTGATTTCTGCTCCAGCAGGATTCACCCATGACTGCTGAGTTGGGATAGGGGATGGTTCACTGATTTTCTATGAAGATTAGAATGATTACTTAGTATCAAATTGCTTGATTTCCGACTTGGAAAAGCTTGCTGCTTGAATCTGTGAGGAAACAATGTTTTTCAGTAAATCATCAAAAATACATTCAAATACATTTTGCATCATTTTGCATATAAATATTATCAGGATAATACATGCTTATACATATATATAATCTTGCAATTCTGTCCCTCAATTCCAATTCCGGGATATTGGTCACCTCTCAGAGCTCGATGTAGTCTGTATGAGCAGAGACTTCACCAAACTCTTTTCAGCGTAGACGGGCTCGTTTTTTCGAATGCTCAAAAGATGTGGGGTTTTCTGGCAAGCGTTGGATATTGTTGGATATTGTTGGATATTGTTGGACCTAAATAGCACATCTTGAATTTGGGAGCGTTGGATATCGTTGGACCTATCAGTTTGACACCATCACTGACCATCACTCAATATATGTCGAGTCAAAATCTACCAAAAAAATCATGTGAGAACTCACAAATCTCCCAAAATCACCCAAAAAAACTTTGGTCCTAGCCAATGTTCATAATTGAGTATATCCCTATAGATCCTCATTCTATCCCCATTAAATCCGATTCACCATTGTTGTTGACGAAATTCCATGAACTCACCATTTTTTCTTGGTGAAATCCCATGAAATCACCATGTGTTCCATGATTTTCCATGAAGTTCCTCCATCTTTTTCCCATTAAATCACCATGAAATCACCATGAAATCACCATCAAATCTCCTCCATGCGTTCGCAGAGCTTCTCCAGATTCGCCAGCGCCCCGGCGTAGCTCTTGGAGCGTAGCTGACCTGGGCCCCAAGGCCCCAAGGCCCCCTGTTGTGTCCACCTGTTGAGTCATGTTGGATGACCGGAGAGATACAGAAAATGGGGTTATAATAGTATGATATATTATCCACCATAGTATGATTGTAGGTTAGATGTTCAACTATAGTTAGATTCACCACTAATTTGGATTGAGATTCATAAATTATCCAATAGCTAATGATAGCCTCTGGTTATTTAACATAGCCGTGGAAAATCACCATTTTTTATAGGTAAACCATCTATTTCTATGGGCCATCTATACCATGGCGAACTGTTAAATAACCAGAGGGTAACCAACAAGACAAACCAAAAGATTGGATATGACAACATCAGAATTGTAGTAGTGTATTTGGTTTGTAACCCTGGTCACACCCCATTGAGAGCTGGAACATAGGGTAATTGGATGTAATTGGCATTGTCATGAGTGGCAAAGGCGTGATTCCAGCAACGACAATGGCTGGTGGTTTAACTGAAAGTCGTTGAAGATCATCATCCCATGTCTATGCATATCTGAGGATGCTTAAACTGTATGAAAATGTCTGCTGATGAAACAGTCAAATGTCACCCATCGAACAGCTGTATTTCTCTACCCAATCTATGAGCATTATTTTTTTGGAAAAAAAAGTGAAAATAACGAGGGCCATTAAAACTAATGTTGGAACATCTTCATCTATTCGTGATAAAATAGTGTACCCTCTGGTAATTATGGAAAATGGCCCAGTCGAAATAGTGGATTTACCCATTGATAGCATGGTGGTTTTCCATAGTTATGTAATTGTTTACCAGAGGGTAACTTCATTTTTTTGGCATGTCAGGTCCACCCCATCCATGTCACCGCAAAGGCGTCATTTTAAGATGTTTGGGCACAGCGACACAGAGCCAAGTTGAAGGTGCATTCGCATTCAAAGTACGCCAAACCTATGCGGCCTGTCGGGTCTGGACTCCAATGGAGCCCACCAAGGTTGACAACATGTAACATGTCCAGTTGGTGAAAATGTTATATCTATTATTACTTATTCTTATCATGGTTTATGTTTATTTACTATTATGTGTTTTCATTACTATCATTGTTATTATTATGTGTTATCATTATTATTGCTATATATTATTACTATTATTATTATTAATTATTATTATTATCATTATTATTATTAGTAGTAGTAGTAGTATTACTATTATTACTGTTAATTATCAATTATTTATTATTATTATTATTCGTATCATTATTTGTTATCATTCTTATTGTTATTATTACTATTACTATTGTCATTATTATTATTGTTGCTATTATTATCATCATTATTGTTACATCATCATTATCATGTCATTACTATCATTGTCATTATTATGAATTATCATTATCATCAGTATGAAACCATTTTATATACAGTACACCAAACATGTCTGTAATGTCATATGTCATATGTATCTGGGCAAATTATAATATCTCACTAACCTGAATAGTTGGCCCATTTGGGGACGACTTCCCGAATCCGAACTATGATTTCCAGGGCTCGGGAGAACAGTGAGGGAGAACGATCTAATTTACCCAGATTAATCAGAAATTCCCATTAAACCCCATTAAACCCCATTAAATCCCATTAAATCACCATTAAATCCTACTAAATCACCATTAAACCCCATTAAATCCCATTAAATCCCATTAAATCATCATCAAATCACCCATTAAATCCCATTGCCATTCAGGAAATCTCCGTTTTCGGAGCCTTCTCCAAAGGTCGTCTCTTTGGACGAGTCGCCTTCCGCCTGGACGATGGACTCGGTGGCTGTAACAAGCTATGATATGCTAACATATGATATGTTATGATACATAATAGATGTGCCATTTTATACATATCTCATATATATATATATATATAAATATATATATATGTATGTATATATGTGTAATACTAAATAGATATAATTTGATATAATATGATGTAATATGATATCATATACATAGTGGTTGCCTACAGATATGCACAGTCATAGAAATACAAATGCAGATACACATGCAAATGCGTAGATAGTCAAAGATATAAACAAAATCTCAAATCAGGGTTTGGGTCAAAATTGGAAACCTCAAACGGCCCAAAGATTGGAGCATTCATACCTAAAAATTACCAAATGCTGTGCAAACAAACCAACAAAAGCTGTTTCATCGTAGTAGGGTTCAAATGCCCAGTTCCATACGCAGATCAAAGATGGATGAAAATGGTATGGGAAACCACCGGTCATCCGTGGTCATTGTCCATAATCGCTCAATGGAAAAATACATGAGACAATATCAATACGAGGTGTCGTCATCATCAACGATGGCATTTTATCTGAGGATCAGTTTATCTTCACGATGGTTTTATTTTATAATATAATATAACATAATATAATATAATATAATATAATAGAATATTAATATAATATTAATATAATATAATATAATATAATATAATAATATAATATAATATAATATAATATAATATAATTTAATATAATATAATATAATATAATATATTTCATAGTGATATCCTGAGGATCACGATGTTGGAGAAACGAAATTCGATCCGTTTAAAAATGCCTTTCCTGGTTCGATCAACCCCTCTCCACGCCTCAAAAAAATGCCCCGCTAACTCCAAAGCCACCGTGAAGTCCTGCAATGGTCAGAATCAGGGGCCCCCTTTGGTCAGCGTTCGTCACATTTGCGTAGGATATTTATCTAACATCATCTAACTAAATATGTGTGTTTATGTGCGCAACTAACTAATAAGCAGATAGAATATGGGATTTTCAAACATATTACCATTTTTTCGGTGATTTGTTGAAATTTCGATATTCTATCTACTCTGGGATGCCTCTATTAATGACTACATACATACATTATATATATGTGTGTGTGTGTGTGCATATGCATGTAGGACTATGGGTCGAGTTCACCCTGTTCCCCTGGTCTTCATGGCTAGTTGTTGTCTCTATTCTTCCACCATGCTGTTGTCATAGGTGATTCCCCAGACCTTGAATTACTCCGCAATGGAATCCCAGTTAAATTCTCCTCAAAATATGGGATTCTGCGGAAGATTCAGACCTGATTGAAGATTGCGATCATGGGATTACGATTCATAATCCATCATAATCCCATACAGTAAACGATTGAAGACTGATCTATAAAACCCTCACAATGAAGCCCTCCTGTATCGCAGTGGCATCCCCCAGGTACAGCCTCGCAGCGGGTGGAGACCGGGTGTCAGGTGTGGGGAATTCACTCAGGCACGATTTCATAGGATTTCTATATGTTCTGGTGTCAGTAAAAAAGGTCACCCAAGGGTTTGTTGCATCGCGAATAAAATCCAAATAAATGATGTGATGATTAGTGATTCTTGATGATTTGCTGGTGGTTAAGTCAACAACAAATGATAATAAGTGGTTATCCATCTCAAAACCCCAATGCTTTTGAGAAAATCGGCTTTCCCCATTCTTCCATGGCCATAGATTAGGGACACTCACATTACCCATTTTGAAGCACGCGGCAAAGCCATGGTCACACGGACTTTGGGATGATCGATTTCTGAGCCTCCCACGAGCAAGCGCCTCTGTACACCATCAATTCGTGGGGAAGGAAAATGACCTGAAGCCATCAAGGTCGGACTTGGACTGAATTTCTGGGACTTGGATGTTTCATCCACAACTTGAGGCGGTTTTTGAAGATTGGATCTACCCCAATGGCCATCAAGAAAATGGCAAACATTGTGAGAAAAACCACTGGATTTGAGGGAACCTCTATGGAAAATCACCAAATGAGCAAATCATCTGTAAATGGGCCATGTTCATCCATTTTCCATGGCAAACTGTTAAATTACCAGAGGCTATCCCCAATTTTTTGGGACGCCCCATCTGATGGTTAGCCCAGTGTAGCGGGGATCGTGTCCGAATTTGACTGCGCGGGTTCGCGCGGGTTTGCGCGGGTTTGCGCGGGTTTGCGCGGGTTCGCGCGGGTTCGCGTTGGTTCGCGCGGATTTGCGCGGGTTT
>Ga0126342_10009962_pt1 | contig 17006 bp, 16 predicted proteins | sample Cyp1metagenome_FD_92528 | JGI IMG/M metagenome (GOLD analysis project Ga0126342, IMG submission 92528) | Coral microbial communities from Lord Howe Island, Old Settlement Bay, Australia - Cyphastrea 1 metagenome | ecosystem: Host-associated > Invertebrates > Cnidaria > Coral ... | reverse complement strand
TTTATGGAAATGTTCATGGATGTTACTGGAAATTTATGGAAATTTATGGAAATGTTCATGGATGTTACTGGAAATTTATGGAAATTTATGGAAATGTTCATGGATGTTACTGGAAATTTATGGTTTTTTTTCATGGATGTTACTGGAAATGTATGCAAATTTATGGATTGTTTCACGGATGCTACTGGCAATTTATGTTTTTTTTCATGGATGTTATTGGAAATTTATGGAAATTTATGTTTTTTTTCTAAAACAAAATGATGTTACTGGAAATTTATGGATTGTTTTTTAATGGATGTTCCTGGAAATTTATGGATTGTTTTTTTGCTGGATGTTACCGGATATTTATGGATTTTTTCATGGATGTTGCTGGAATTTTATGGTTTTTTATTTATTGGATGTTGCTGGAAGTTTATGGATTGTTTCATGTATGCTACTGGAAATTTATGGATTTTTATTTAATTGATGTTACTGGAAATTTATGGATTTGTTCATGGATCTTACTGTAATTTTATGGATTTGTTCATGGATCTTACTGTAATTCTATGGATTTTTCAAGGATGTTGCTGGAAATTTATGGATTTGTTTAATGGATGTTATTGGAAATGTATGGATGTTTTTATATAAATGAATGTTACTGGATTTTTTGGATTTGTTCATGGATTTTACTGGAAATTTATGTTTGTTTCATGGATGTTACTGGAAATTTATGGAATTGTTTATGGATGTTACTGGGCATTTATAGATTGTTTCGTGGATGTTAGTGTTTTTTTTTTTTTAAATGGATATTACTGGGCATTTTTTTTGATTTGTTGTTTCTAAGGATGTTACTGGAAATTTATTGATTTTTATTCAATGGATGTTACTGGAATTTTATGCGTCTTTTTTTTCCAATGGATGTCTTGAATTTTATGGATTTTTATTTAGTGGGTGTTACTGGAAATTTATTTTTATTTCTTAATGGATGTTACTGGAAATTTATTGATTTTTATTTAATGGATGTTACTGGAAATTTATGGATTTGTTTATGGATGTTGCTGGAATTTTATGGATTTTTTAAATGGATGTTGCTGGAATATGGAAATGTTTATGGATGTTACTGGCAATTTTTGGAAATTTACTTTCAAAAGTCTACCTTGTAGGATGATATGGATGTTACGAATGAATTTACTCTCAAAAGGTGCACCTTGTATCATCTTGTATCGCTGTCTCACCCACGAAAATTCGGATGCAGTGCTGCTATTTGATTGAAACCAGGTGATTCAAAAAGAATCTGATATGCTGTGCAGTAATTGCTGGGAAGAAGTAACTAACTGAAAAGCAGGACATGAAGAATTCAGACCAGGATGGTGAAACAATGTACTGCATGTAAACAGTAAAAAGAGAATAAGTTGCCGTTGAATAATTCACTGAGAGGTTGAAGCTCTCAATGTCCGATGAAGGCTCAGATGTCAATCCCCCCAGCAAGTTTAATTGGACAACAAATATTGGGCAAGTGTCTAAAAAGAAAATCAGTTTTCGGATGATTTTCCAGGCCTTCTTTTTTAATTAATTAGTTGGTGTCTCCGATTCAGGCCTTCACTCCGTTCTTTTGCATGACCTTTGTTGGCAGAGCACAGGTTTTTACAGACTGGGGATGTGGCTCCGCCACGCCGCTGCTGAGGCACACTTGCCTTTGCGTATAGCAATGCGAAAGTCATGGACGAAGGTCTCTTCTCAGTCACTCGCCTTACCCTCGGCTGAACATGCAAAAAGATGTGGAAAACAAATGGTTCCCCAAGGAAACTGATTTGCCAATGCTGGGTTTTCTACCTGGGTTTCTGAAAATGTACAGGAAAATCCTTTGAGACACTGGTGAATCATCATTTTCTGAATTGTACCAGCCACTACGCACAAGTTTGTGAGATCATGTGGGTGTGAGAAAAAGTCAGCACCCCAAAACGACAATCCTCCACGGCCAAAAAATAAGATAATATAAGGGGATCACTTGGGATGTAAACAGCAATGAAACTGGGATTTTGAATAGCCGATCTTGCAACATGCTGAGGACGTGCGTATAAGTATACCTTAGCCTTAGCCATAGGGGAACTGGTTGAATCCAGGTTGAAATGACGCAGACATGGGCCATGGGTCTGCCCTGGAGATGGGCTTGGTCTCAAGGAGTTCAAGACACATTGTCAGAAAGTCATGGTTGAGAGGGTCACCGGCTATCTGGAGCCAAGGACTTGGCGCATGTTCTATCTTCCAAAGTGAGGCTTATGAGCCTTCGGCATTCCAAACGTGTTGTGTGGATCTTACAAAAAAAGCCTGGCGAGTCCAAAGAAAATTGGCAACAGGGGCGAACCAGAGATCTGAAATACTTCATCTTACTTGGGGCCCATGGGGGTTCATAAAATGAGGGTACCCCAAAATTCATCATTTTTGGGGATTTCCCAGTAATTATAAACCATCCATTTTGGGGTACCCCCATCTGTGGAAACACCCATATAACAAAGTTTAAATATCGTGAGTTCCATAGCTATGTTAAATTACCAGAGGGTAATTAGCTCATATTTTGTACTGCATCATTCTTGGTATCTTATTTTGGTCCAACAAACCAAGCAATCATTTTGCAAGAATTACTCTGACACAATTGTAGAAAAGGGCATGAGTAGAGTTATATACATCTGAATGCCCGGGAGCACTTCTTGTCTCAGGTCGTTGATGATTCGGGTTTGAGCCAAAACAGGGTACGCGCCACTTAAAGCGTGATAGCAGCTTTTCAAAATGACCTGACCACGTGCCGTTCTGTAGACTTTTTGTCATTTTTTGAGGCTTAGCCATGCAGGAAACAAAGTCTGGAGCACAGTCAACCTGCCAGATACACCATGACTTGACCGTCATGCCCTGTGTCGACAGATGTCGACAGCCAGGAACGCTCATGACATCTCCAGTGTGGTGGCAGCCTTTTCCACCATCGAATATGCCCACAAGAGTTTGTTCAAAGCGCTGCAGAGGCGGCCGGATGACCAGCAGTTTGATCCAATCCCAAACGGCCCAAACGCCATTTGGACATCATGTTTCGAGGCATCCTGATACATTTGTTTAGTCTCGTCAGGGAATATGTTGTTCATAGTCGTGTTCTTTCATATTCAGAACAACATCCAATCTTAATTCCTCCTGAAAGCTGGGTCATTATCTGACGAACGACATCCATTCTGCTTGAAGTACCAATGACTTTGACCGGACAAATCGTGCAAAAACCACCGACGTGTTTCCAACGTGTCAGTTGAGAATGCTGTGTCGCCGAAATACCTCTGAGTTAGTTGACAATGCCAAACGTGGTTGTTGACTTCTACTGCTAATAAGAAATCACTTGGTGTTTGACTATGAGTCTTCGATTTGTTGGGTGATTGTGGCACTCTTGTTGATTTTTCAAAAAATGTAATATGGGTCGGAGATAGGCCAGTTACTAACCATCCATTCCAGCAGGATGTCTATTGTTCCAATGGCACTCACTGGGGCACCACTAGGCTTGGTCCAATTAGTCTTTTTTCTCATACTGTTGATGGTTAGATCATTAGTTTCTATATTGTGTGTTAGTGTTTTCTAGTTTTTGATGGCTCGACCACTACTTCCATATTCCTAATATTTCCATATTCCCACTTTATAGTGGTATAACCCATGATATGTCCATTCTATCCCAAAAAAATCTGGGGCAGCGGGTTTTTTTTAGCATTTTACATTTTCGACATTCTTCAACCCTAGAAATGGGATGATCATACCAACTCACCCTCACGCAGATTTGTCAGGGGGATGTGATCCCTGGAAACCCTGATTTAGTAGAGGAAGGGGCCCCCAAGCGATATAATTAAGTTGGTTCATAACCCAAACGATCCATACATAATATATATATATGGTGTATATTATATATAACTATATCTATATCTATATCTAATATCTATATATATATATCTAATATCTATATCTATATCTAATATCTATATATATATATATTTATATCGATCTATATATCTATATCCATGATCAATCCTAGTTCTCCAAGTTATAAACCAACTTTCACCGACGTTCTTTGGATTTCTACCACCACTTCCAGGCAAACCAAGGCGACCTTGAAGAGCTTCTCGCCCTTGCAGCTAGCGCGCAGCATCCACGGCTTCGGCATTGCCGGCGTGGAGGATCCCTCGTTGTACAGGCAGCTCTGCAACGTGCCACGGCCGCGAGGTGATCCCCATGATTGGATGGTTTTCATGGATAATCCCAAAGAAAAATGGATGAGAACTACTGATAACTGGCTAGGGCCCTATGACTTAGGAAACCTCCATTTAGATTGGGTTGAAGTGACCAAAAATTCGGGATTTCACCAGGAAAACCATCATTGAAGCAGCAACAAGAGGGATTTCAACCGCAAACATGTGATTTAACGAAGAAAGATATGGGATTTGTTATCTGCAAACGACATGGGCACGAACGGAACCAAATGACGGGGATTCAAGCGATTCAGGAACCAAACTGATGTGGACTGTGCGAAATTGTTGTTGGTAGATGTGCAAAGATAAGTGAGTCGAATACGGAACATTGTAACCATGGTCACAAATAAGTTGGGGCTCACGTGGTTTTACGAAGTTGCAACATTGTGATAGATTCTAGAGAAATTAGAACAAAATGACCTCGATCTGATTTCCGGCGCCACAGCGATGCCAAAGTGCGCAGAATCACGAAAACCTTATCCGATATACAAAGGATGATGGCTCGAATGGCTCAAGCTTATCTACTGATGTTAATCCCAAACTCGATTGTGGTTTCCTGAGATGCAGGTGGTCATATGGACCAGTTGTTTTCCTTTGGGGGCTAAACCTTTGGCTGGCTGGTCAAGCCACTTGCAATCGACTGAGGAAGTCATGAAGAAACGGAAAGATCTACACGCAAAGAACATCGTGGACGGGAATGACTGGGGTAGGTTCCTGCGTACCCAGCGACAATCTGCAGACGAAGTCCTCAAATTACAGCAGAGCTTGCAGTGTGACATGGAATTCCAAGGCCGTCATCAATGCCTAAAGTCTTCATGTTCATATATGTTCATCAATTTTCTGGTTTTTGAGTAGGGTTTCATAGTTTATCTTCTCAGCAGTAATTGGTTTCAGTATTGGTTTCAGTATCATTTCCAGTATTGGTTTCAGTGACATTTTCACAGCAAACCCTTTTGATATTTTTTGGGGTACATCAATCCATTGTAGCTTCGCAGGAGATCTTAATTGGTTTGGCGGAAGCGGAGTTCGTTCCAGAGAGTGCTATGACTCACGGCTTAGATTGTCGCTGAGCTCCCCATGTTGTGCTGCTTGAGGATCCCCCTTAAACTTATCATCTCCGAAAGTGGATCTAGATCCTACAAAGATGCACAAAAAATGAATACACGATATATTTTAAAGAAAAATGATCATCATGCTTTTGCTCCACAAAGGTACCTAGAAATGTACCCAGCTTTCACACATCAACGTTTCGTTTCGGGCAGTGCCCAGGACACTGCTTCAGGATGTTGACGTGGCCCAATGGTTGGATGCCAATGATTGCATCCAGGCCCTTCACGCCCTGGCACGCTTGCCGCAGTGCTCTGGTTGGTGGCTGGTGGCTATGACCCTGCTTACTGGGTAAATCATGGTAAATCCACCTAGCGAAGTGGAAAAATGATACCCTCTGGCAACCTAACATGGCGAAGTGGAAATCACGATTGTTAATAGGTAAATCAACTATAGATATCTATCAATGGCAATTGTCAATAGCTGCTATTAGCTATGTTAAATTTACAGAGAGTGTCTATCTATTCTAAAATATAATATAAATTTGTTACTTGTAGATATGGATAAAGAATGTATGTCTCCGTCCCTAGGATCAAGATCTCCAATTGACTAACCAGCGAAGCCACCAGAAACTGTGGGCTGCGCCATCGATTTGAAGTCTCATCACCAATCAATGAATCCGATATCAGCCAACCTGCAAAACCAATTCACAAGAGTCTTAAGAGGTTAAACTCTTCCTGTTTCTTTGGGCTTTAGCTCCTACTTGGTTTGATTAAAACTATTTTATGGATTTGTTCAATATCTTTCGTGCTCAAGATCCCGCTGTAACACCCATGGCATGGCTTGCGGAAATCCAGAACCTTCTCAGGTGTCGCGTTACGCCACTAAGGTTGGAGTCGAAAGCATTCCGGGGCGAAGTGCTGAAAGTGATCAGCCACTTGCAAGATTGGGGGCGATGACTCCTGTTGGCAGCGGTATATAATTGGTATATATACTGTACGTATATATATATATATCAATGACTGAATATATATATATATATTTATATTTATCATATTATAGTATACTGTACTTTGTTATTTATCTGCTCGCAATGGCCTACAATGCTTTACGTATTTGTGATTGCAAGCTTCAATCCAGACATCCAGAAAATATTTGTGACACCCAGCATGTTTAGTAGTTTCACTGTTTCACTATGTATCCCATTGTTAAAAAATGGTGAAACGGGATGCTGTAGGTACCAATTCATGAGGCCTGAGACAAAAAACAGTCCCATGCAGGACATTCCCTCAAAAAGACGGTGGGTTTTTACCTCGGTTGGGTATGTTAAGATACTTTCATATATTTGCCTAATATATGGGGTGAATAGAACGCCTTGCATTTTTTGCTGGGTATCTTAGATTGGCAATTTTTTTTATAGACCTTTTCACATAATTTCGATACCTCTAAGTTGGACACTGGACACCCTCGAACTCCGAAACTCCAGATGTGTTGCCCGTCCCGTTGCGGGACAGTACCTGAGAGCTTATCCCAAGGCTTCTACGCTGTTTCCAACGTATCAACCTGTTGGGTCTTACATTTAATGATTTTAATCTACCGGCAACTTATGTGAAGCAGACGACTGTCAAGCTATCCTCTGAGAATTTAACAGAACTGTGGAAAAAAAATCATCCTTTTTTATAGACAAATTATCGAACTTAATGAGCCATGTTCTCCAGTTCGCAAACTGTTAGTCATTACCAGAGGCTATCTCTCGAGATTCGTCCTCTCCATTGCAGCCAGGAAAGAAGTCACAAGGCTGGTGGCGCTTGGAGATCAATGACATGGCAGACCTGATGGAAGCCATGGTGTCTTTGAAGATCGAAGATGCTTGGAACTAGTAAAAATGCACCCACGGAACTGAAAGACATACTTAAAATATCTTGAAACGTCTTGGAATGAGTAGACAGCTTGAAGTCCAAACCATTTGCGCTTAAACATGGGTCCAGTTAAAAAATGCTTTGGCATGCCATTTTGCAGGTCTTTGTTTCCATGTTTTCGGTGTGGTCTAAGACTATGAAAAACGGTGGTTCAATCCAGCGTTGTTTTTGACCAGGGGCTGTTTTGCTCCCATCCTTTGAGGCTGCAGGTAGGTATTGGAACCGGTTCTTTGATCTGATATTGTCAATGGGAATTCCCTTACATAGGCCTAAAAAATAGGCCTTATATATGGTAGCTACCTCCAATTTAGGATCCTGGAATGGCCATTGATATTGTTCTCTTTTGATGCTTCGGAATTTCGATATACCTGGGGCAGCGACTCAGACAATCGGACTTAGAACGGTCAAACGTTTGAGACTGAGTTGTGGATACTTGTCAAGAATCAAGGCCTGAGTTGTGGACCACCAGTGAAATCGCCATGTTTTTTGGGGCTGCAGATGATTTGTTCTGAGGCATCAACTTGCTGGGTATATCCCCATGCCCGCCTATCTTTGGATCAAAACCCTTCAAAATCATATTTGGAGGGATGAACATCCATAACATGTCATAACTAACACCTACTCTCAGACCATTTCTGACTCATAATCCAAAGCTATCATAGCCACCATAGCCATCATATCCATCATAGCCATCATAGCCATCTAAGGATACCATCCTCTTGAAGCTCTCCCTGGGTCAGCTGCCACGTCTCCTCTCCAAACGCTCCAGCGCCGGAGCCTTCCTGCGGCTGTGGGGTGCCCTGTCAGAGCTGCCGCCGCCCGGGCGGCAGAGGATCATGGAGGAGCTGCATCGCAACATGCGTAGCTCGGATTCGGATGCCATGAGGTCCCCCAAAAATGGCATGGCTGTCAAAATCCAAGACAGTGTTGTTTAATGTGGTGCGTGTGTGTATATGATATATATTAAAATTTAATATTATATTATATACTATAATATAATATTATATTATATTAAATAATATAATATAATATAATATAATACAATATAATATTCTATAATACAACATAATATAATATAATATAATATGATATGATATGATATAATATAATATAACATAACATAATATAATATAATACAATTCTAATATGCATGTCTTTCAGACACCACTATTGAAGGTATAAAGTGGTGCACCACCTTGTACCCAAGTTTGACTCTTTGCTGGCTCAAATTGAAGTAGGGGGAGAATGCTACAAACCTAGGTCCCTCTAAGAGACCCTTGCATCCACAGAAGTCACGGCCAAAGCTGACCATGGTGGCGAATTCTTGTAGTCCCAACTTTAGGCAAAAGCACCAGAAGGCATATCTTGAGGTTTTGACAGCCAATCCAAGTCCATTACAGCCTCTCCAAAGCTTGAAATCCGAAGTGAATGGGCAGAAGTCCATCATTCCATGCATTTCTTGGGCTGATGATGCTGTGAAGAAAAACGGGGGTTTGTCGCATCTTGTTGCTTTGAAATCAGCGCCCAGCAACCATCTGATTAGATTCAGGCTTGCGGAAAGCGGTGGAAGCGAACATTCAACAAGCCGTGTCGGGGATTCGCAGATTGATGCTCGATAGCATCCTCGAAATGAATCAATATTTTCTTTGGATCACGTTTATTCACTTTTCAGATGCTGGAACCAAAGAGAAACAATGAAGAAAACAGTATAAAACAGTCAGGTATGGGTGTATCTGAAAATGGGGTACCTTTAAATCCATTGGGTGAATCGTCATTTTCCCTATTGAAAGTAGCTTTTTGGGGCTATACACCAATTTCAGACAGACCCATTTTCAGAGCTGCCCAAGTTTGACCCGCATGCAACCTTGCCAACTGAAGATATCCATCAAAGGCAGAGGTAATTCTGGCGGCTAAGTTGATTGAGAAGAGACGGCAATGTTGATGGGATTTGGTTGGGGATTCAGATTGATACCAAGTACGCAACTGTCAGAAGTCCCTTCTGTAACCCCTGAATCACTGACTTGGTTTAATGAAGAATGAAGCAAAAAAAGGGAAAACACATATTAAGAATGCTACAGACATGTTATACAGTAAAAATTGTGGTTTCCACACTTTTCGTGCATTTGTTCATGCCAATTTCAAGTCATTGGAATTCGACTGGGCAACGATGATAGCATCAGCCCCAGGATCGATGAGGACGCTGATGCTGCCAACAACGCAGCCGATGCAGCCCTGAAAGGATCTTCTCAGCTGATGATCGCTTCTGCATCATTGGGATGGGATCTGCAATTGCAAGACTTGGTGGAAACTCGTCGCTGGAGGATGTTTCAATCTTATCTGTGCATGTGTTGAGTTATTGATTTATTTCCGTATGGCACCTAATTGGTTAGTTATGTTGTTAGTTTTCTATTTGTGTAGAGCAGAGCTTCATACTTCACCTGAGCACCCCTTAATGGGCTGTAGCCCTAGGCAAACACAACTTCGGTGCCTCTGTTCATGCGCTCCTTTGCGCAAACCTCCCGGAACATGCGTAGTCTACCCGTCAACCTATTTGGCCAATTTTGGCCCATCAATGTCAGCTTTGATGTCTTATGGTAAGTCTTGTTTTGCTTATCAATTTATCTCATCTAGTATTGCCATTCTTTGTTCATCCCACTTAGCAAGTGGTTGCCAACCAAAAAAAATAACATAATGATCATAATGGGGTATGCAGTATCCCACCAATCTATGCTTTTTTGGGGGGGGCATAGGCTTCCCACTTCGCAGTTCTCCTAGGACATCATTACCTCGTTGCTGCCTGTGTCGTCCATGGAAAGCCGCAGCTACCGCGAGCTCGCTTGGGCCTCCTATGAATTGGGCCTGCAGGACTTAGCCCGGCAGTGCCTGGAGATTTGCAGTGCCGTGGTGGGAAATGCCGGGCACTGGAAATTGCATTCTGTGATAATTGTGTATAAACATATATAGTTATAGAAAGTTATATATATATATATATAGAATTACATATATATTGTATATATACAGATATAATCATGAATGTAAGTATATATATATAGTTGCATATACTGATATATACTGTATATACACAGATATAATCATGTAAGTATATATTTCTATGTATGATATTTACATATTTGTGTAAGTATACACATGAGGGAATGATGTATGCATGCACTCTAAACATCCTGTGGGACCGAAAACCCGAAAACATGGCGGCATGTTTGTTCAACTTCACAAGGATTCCACTGGTGTTTCAGTCTTCATGGTTTTCGCTGCAGTAATTACCAAAAACCCTAGATTGTTTTTTGGAAACATACTAGTTGGGAAATAGATTACCCTCTGGTAAACTAACATAACTATGGAAAATCACCATTTTCAATTGGTAAATCCACTTATAAATCACCATTTTCAGTAGCTTTTTGTATGTTTACCAGAGGGTATCATAGGGTATCTATATAAACCCAAGCAAATCAACATAGATCAAGAGCCACATCGCCTTGAATATGATACATCGCCCTATGTTTCTTCCACAATTCCACAGGGCCGTCCGCTGCCAGTAGCCAGGGATTAGTGTTGACAAAAGGGAGGAAAGTTATTTATATGATGTCAATCAATAAAGGGGATCAACCAATAACTTTCAATTTTCAACAACATATCAGGGTTGATTAACCCCTGCAACAACTGTCAAATATGTTGTTGAAACAATATACCTATGTTTTTTCCCCGTCGATCGTGGCTGTGATCGTGGCCCTTGCTACGCGAAAACCAAACAAAAATCGTTGGTGACGCTGAATCCGCTGCTGGATCCCTAGGATTCCCCGGTTTATCCAGGGAACCGCTACTGAACTAGGTGAATTATATACGTATCCACAACAGAAGGAACACAAAGACATAGAATTGTTATGAATTGTTCGAAAGTTGTTATTGCCATATCTTTTTGAATCATATAAATTAAATTAATCATCATGCATTTCATGACATCAAAAAATACGTAGACCTTTATCATTATTAGCAGCATCATAATGTTGAATATTGCTTGCTACACAAGAACCTCTATGTGTAAATACTCTCACTTTAAGACTGTCTATCCTAAGATCTCATGTATATTAAATATTATAATATAATATATTAGCTACAGCCAAAATCTACCGCAGTGAAGACTAGTATTCGAGAGGTATCTAATTTCTTGGAAATATTTCGAAATTGAGCTGAGGCTTGGAAGGCGCTAATAAATTAAGTCGAGGCTTTGAAATCGATAATACGCTCGTATTGCTCAATGCTGATCATCAATATTTTAGAACATTTCATAAAGTCATATAATGTTGCATGATATTTTATCATATCACATTAAATTATTAATATGTATTCATGAATACATCATATGCTAGTACATTACATAACATAATATTACCCTCTGGTTATTTAACATAGCCATGGAAAAACACCATTCAAAAATGGGTATATCATTAATATAAATGGCAATTTTCCAGTTCGCAAACTCTTAGTTTACCAGAGGGTAAATCCCATATCATCCCATGATTCATCATTGTTAACCCATTGTTATTCACCATTAAAACTCACTATTAAATCCCCATTTATAGTGGTTAAATCACCATTTTTTAATAGAAGATATGTCCATGTTATTCCCAACTGGATCACATCGGAGGCCCCAACGGCCCCAACGGCCCCAACGGCCCCAACTTTGTGGAGCTCGATGGCTTCGATCCGAGCTCTTTTCACGGCGCGAGGCGAGAGGGGACCTTGGTTTGTTGAGCTTAGATATATGTACAAAACATACATTGCATATATGTATGTATATGGATAGATAACTACGTACCCATATATATATATAATCATATATGTGTATGTAAATACATATATATCACATAACAAGTATATACCTGGACCTTTATTCACAGCACAAAGAGCCGCATTTATCGCACAGTGTCAGTATTGTTGCAAGGATCCAGGATATATATATATATATACAATGTAACATGTAGCATCATCTAGTTCATTATGTGTACGGAATATCGAAGAAAAACATGGTTAGACTGATCGGCGAGTCGACCAAGATGGGGGTTCAATCCACTCAGACGGGGAATGCTTGGGGGTTTAAGCTGCAAAAGTGTGGCTTAACAAATGAACATGGTGAGTATTGAACTGGACTCAGACAAGCCTGCTGGTTGATGGTTGATAATATATATATATAGTAAAATCTGGTATCAACGGGCATATGAACATGAACAAAAATAAACATGTTGGTTTCATTTGTTCCTTGAGAATCTATCCTTATTTTGGTGATGGCAACAATATGGTTGTTGGTTAAATCCCTATTTTTGATGCTTGAATCCCAATCTTTGTTTGCCAGAGGTACTCTTTTTCCACTGAATCATCCATTTGGGTGAAAAGAACCTATCAGCATGCTGGTTAAATCACCAGTTGCTGGTTCACTCCTCAGGTCAGCGCAGGTCAGCGATCACTTTGCAACGTGGCCTTCGCCTTTCGACAAGGCGCCCATTTGTGGGCATACGACGTGGTGATGGTTTCCCAAAGGTTCCCCAAAGGAAGATGAATGTCCAGTTGCCTAGCCTGGTGGAAATCTAGATTTTCTGATTTTGTTTGATGTTGAATTTTGTTTTGAATTTCCTGGTGACGATTGGAAGGAGTAAGAGAGATTTGATAAAGGATGTCTTTATGACCAAAGCATACTTCTTTTCGTGGGTTGTTCAATATATATTCAATCCTCAGTGCACCAACAGTGCGGTATGTGCTAAGGGAAACCATCCTGCTTTTGAGGATTTGTCTTGGAAATCCGTCGTTCTGAAATCGATGGCCGTCGCTGCTGACAGTTTAGCTCTTGTAGATTTTAATATTTTAGGATTCAGGCGAATTTGGTTTCTTAGGCTTATGTAGATTATTTAGTAGATTTATGAATTCCGAACCATCCGCAAGCGTCAAGGTTGAGGAAGTTTCGCAAGCATTGCTTCAGATGGACTTGCCCCACGAAAAACACCTACGGATCTCGAACTTGGACGTAGATCTCAGAGCCTGAGCGGCGAGTGGTGCGGAAGAGTAGGATATGTATGGCCGGATGATACGAGGAATGTGGATTATGAAGCCTTTCAAACTGGAGAATGTATGGATATCTATGGATGCATGAGATCAAAACTTACTGCTGCCATCTGCTGCTCATAATTTGGGGTGAACATCCACGACTACCAGCTATCCCATTTGAGCGACCAGTGGACCCTGCTGGTCTCCGGTCTCCACTGTTATTTTAATGATTTTAATTTTAATGGCAATTACCAAAACATGAACAGACATATCAGACTGATTCAGATGGTGGTTTAGTCCTTATATCCCCTATTTTCCCATGATCCCCCCATTTGTTCCCAACCTATCCCCGCTGGTGGGGTTTGGTTGGTGAATCCCTGTGTTTAGCCCAGAGCCCAGGATTGCAGCAAGACACTCTGGTCTTTGTCTTGGCTCCAAAGCACTTGACGACTTCGGGCCAACCCCTTGGTTACTAGGCATCATTGGGCATCCTTTCTGGCTGTTTCTGGCTCGCCCATTTCACACAATTGTTTGGTAGCTGAGCAGCGCACGGCACATCAAACACCGTTGGAATCAAGTGTGATACCAAATAAACCTTGAAGGAGAAGATGTTATGGGAAGATCCGCCTTCGAGAGGTGGATGAGATGCAATACTAAATGATTCTTTGGGAAATGCACAGATCCAAAACGAAACCGAGATGTCTATAGATGTCTTTGATCTAGGGAGAAGGGACTATTTTGAATTGACTCATTCAACAAAGGACGAGCAAATCCTATGGATTTGCGAAAAAAATCCGGGTGCCGGAACCACAAATTTGCTGGCATATGCTGGATTCAAAACATCCATCCAAGCATTTCGGACTAAACTTCAGCCATCCCTGGAGCCGTTCATAAAGCGAAGGCTTGGCACCTATCCATCGGGGCTGACCGTCGCAGTCGAGAATAGTCAGATTCACCGGGGCGAGTGAGTGTGAGAGAATGGTGCCGTCATCCACAGTCAGAATCTATAGACATCTCATGATATCTTTATAATCTATATAGATCTATATAGAATATATTTAGAATATATATATATATATTACATCATTTAAAATCTATAGATACAGTACAAGTGGAATCCCTATAGACAATTCTTCTATGAATCGGAATATTGTATAGCTGAGATATGGATAAACATGGCTTTGGCATAGCTTGATGGCACTTGGCCAATGTTGGCAGTTGGCCGATGGGCTGAAAGGTTTTTCCCATGGTCGCTTTTGGTGACATCACAAGTCTCAGATAGGGGTACCATTGAGATGTACCGAGATAGTTTCTGGGGAAACCCTGGATGAGTAGTCTAATCCCTTATGATACTTTTATGATACGTTTATGATACTTTTATGCTATAAATATAGAATACGTTTGCTAACGTTAAACAAATGCAGGGTATGTAAGACCATGATTTCAGGCAATGATTTTCACAACCCTTACGAATCCACATGTCCTGTGAGACAGGATGTGTGCCCAGTACATCGCTAAGTATTAAAGCTTACAACTAGCTTAACATGTGGTTTATGCTAGTTACTAGTGGTTATAAACCAACCAACATAATTAGAGCACCATCGCAACACGGATGCGCTGCCAGAGGTTCCACAGTGGCAAGACGTAGGCAACTTCAAGCCGCTGGGCCTTTGGTGTTGAGACGATCCTCCCACTTTTTTCTGGCGCAGGTATGGCAGCTTTATGGTTTTGTAGAGGATTTTTGCAGGTTACACTTACAGAATGTTGCAAGAAGTGCAATGACATGTAGGTAGAAGATACTCTTTTGGTTTGCTATTGCATTGCGACCATGATTGCCTCTTTCTTTTAGTCTCCTTGATGGAGTTGGAAAATGTTGGAACCAACATTGTTTGTGGGGACTAAGCTCTAAGTGTGCTGGTTGCTCAACAGCTTCCCATCCTCTCAACATCACTTAAGCTTTGGGTATCTACTTTTTAAAAAACAGAATGCTAAAAGTCCAAAGTCAACTTCCCATGTTTAAGTTAACTATGGTTGTCCCATGGTTTTCCCTACAATTTTCGCATGATCTTCCCATGGTTTTTCCGTTTTTCTGTGTTTTTTTCCACATTCTGCGGAAGTTCCACGGTTCAGATCTGGCTGAAGGCCCTGGGCTTCGACTGTGTGGAGATCAGCTACCATGAAGCCGCGACCGCTGCAGGGATCGTATGGCATATATGGTGTATTACCATCTGGTAAACTAACATCACTATGGAAGCCATGGCCATAGAGTTCGATGATTTCCCGTTCTTAAACATATGGATTTTCCATCGCAGACTGTAGTTTACCAGAGGGAATGGTTCATGTATCCCATTGTATCCCTTACTTGTTGGATCATTTATTGAAAGACATGCCAGAAAAAGATGCCTTGTTTGAAAAGTGTTGTCATTGCTTTTGATTGGATGAAAGCTGACATGGTTCCTCCAAGCTCCCTTGAGAAATCAGAAGTAATTACGCGCCATTGAGGGCTCCTGACTACACCTTAGCAGATATAGCATTGGAAGAATAACCATGGAGTAATTTCAAAGCTATGGATCGGAATATATTGGAATAACCATTCATCAAAATCATCATGAAGAAATCGTTCCTTTTTCCCATTTCGATTAATTCGCCATGTTCATTTCGAGTCGTCGCTCGGCCATGTTTTCGACACCCAAATCGAACGAAGCCAGGATGAGTTGGTCTGAAATGAGTTAAGTTAAGTTCGTTGGCTGGTATCCCCAAATCGCAAAAGATCATCCTGATAGTTAAGTTAAGTTAAGTTAAGGTATCCCCAAAGATCATCATTTCAATCGTTGGCATGGTGATTTTTGGTACGGTTAAGGTATCCCCAAATCTCAGACACGGTCCATGGCATGATCTTGAGGTAAACAAATATCCCATTGAATCTCCTCCGGTGAAACGGCTGGTGTTTATATGGATGTACCCTCTGGTGAACATACAAAAAGCAATGGAAAATTGCTATTTATAGTGGATTTTCCCATTAATAGCATGGTGATTTTCCATTGCGAACTGTTAGTTCACCAGAGGGTAAACTTTACGAACACCAGCCATAGATAACAATGGATATTTTTTATCGGATTAATATTCCCCCAATTAACATAGACCCTGCTGAGTTGGAAGACAAGTTTCAAGAAAGAGACGACATGATATGACATGATTTTCAGGGTCGAAGTGTTAATCATGGAAATGGTACACCCCAAGCCATATGCTCCATCTATGGATTTGTTAACCAACATTTGCCATAAAAAGTCACCCAAATGTAGGTAAATATAATCTAATTGGTGGTTTGGAACATTTTTTATTTTCTATCATATACCTAGGGCCTCCTCAGACTTAAATTTCAGCCCGAGCTCAAAAAGGCTGTTTTTCTGCCCGAGTTCTTAAAATCCGCCGGAGTCCCAAAAATCTGCCTGAAGCCTTTTTGAGTGTGTTGTTTTAACTACGAGGCAGCTTCATTCAAGAAACATCAAGAGCATGCAGTTTGGGAAAATCCGCCTGAATAGTGGGAGAATCCGCCCGACTATCGTCTTTCAAAATCAAAAAAACAATGGGAATAATCCTTGAGCCTGCCCCTGTTATAATGGCAAAATCTGACTGAATGGCAAAATCCGCCCGAGGTCTAATTTTCAGCCCGAGGATCTAAAAGGATCCTTTTAGGAAAAGGTTTTAATTTTAGCCCGAAAGGTGGTGCTAGGTA
>Ga0126342_10009961_pt1 | contig 17007 bp, 17 predicted proteins | sample Cyp1metagenome_FD_92528 | JGI IMG/M metagenome (GOLD analysis project Ga0126342, IMG submission 92528) | Coral microbial communities from Lord Howe Island, Old Settlement Bay, Australia - Cyphastrea 1 metagenome | ecosystem: Host-associated > Invertebrates > Cnidaria > Coral ... | reverse complement strand
GAATAGAATTGAAAATGTCAAACGGAAAACAGGCAACTGCATCAGCGTGTTCCCTCTTTTGCTAAGCAGTTGGCCTGTGCGGCTGGGTTTCTGTCTGATGCCATTGCATCACAAACCAACGTCCGGTTCCACACTGAAACCCCAAAAGATCAGTGGTGGTGTCACAAATCTTATCCACCCAAACCGCAGGTTGGGTGACACCACCACGCCACACCGAAGGATGGCACCCCGGCCGGGGAGGTCATAACCCGGTTGGTCGGTGCCATAGGCTACCGCTCAAGTTCAAGTCTTTCCCCCTATGGCCCTCATAGTGATTCTTGAGGGCCGCGGCCGTCGCCTTTTCATATTCCGACGCCGTATCATTAGCGTCATCCGAGACCAAATCTGAGCTCAGGGCATCTGAGTCCAAGTCCGAGGTCTCCACGTTTTCCACCCTCATTGCCGAGCCCCAATTAGTGGGAAAGTCATGGTTCTTGAAGCAACGAGTGCATTGGGCGTACTTATGAGGTTCTTGGCTATAGTCGTCCGGGTGGAGGTCCAGCGCCTTGGATGCCGTGGGTTGCCATCCACAACCCACTGCCTTGCCATCCCAGTTCAACAAGTGGATGTTCATAAGCCCTGTGGAGCGGTTCGCCTTGGATGCACTGACTACTCGGAGGGTGTCCCCGTGCGGGCTTGTTCCGGAAGTTGTGGTGGTCCGGTGAGGCAGATTTTGGTTTTCCTGGACTCTCCCGTATGGGTGATGAAGCCAAGTCCAGGATCTCCGGTTGCCAGTGTTGGTGCTGGAGGTCAATTGGTACGGCCTTGAAGTCTAACTTTCCCAGTTTGTCAGCAACCTCAATCCAGGCTCTTTGGACCACCTTCCGCTTCTCCCTGGTGTAGATGTCAGCAATGCTTTCCATGGTCCAGTTTCCCAGGTATTGCCGTTGGTCTCGGGGCATACCAAGTTGATATGCCCAGTCGGGGATGAAGACCCGAAAACTATGCCAACTCAACTGTCTAAACGTCGAGGTCTCAAGGGCGCCTTGTCTGTGTAAGGCATCTTTCAGCCATCGCAGCGTCCGATCCGCTGGACCTGGGCGCGGGATCAAGCCTGTGAAGTCGGAGCTGATCGTCGGTATGAGGTAGTCCATGTCCCGAAAGTTGTCATGGGCTGCCAGTCGGTCCCAAGATTGGGTGAGGATAGTCCACGGGTCTAGCCCCGTGAATGAGTAAAGCGGGGCAATCAAAGGAACCAGGTTCTTCTTGATGCAGAAAGCGCTTACGGTCTTCGTCTGCCAGGCTTGGAGTTCCAAAGTGGTCTCCGTGGGCTTGTATCCAACTGGACTCGAGGTCGTTGAACCTGGCGCTACATGCTACCTGAAATCTGGCCATGGCACAGATGTACCTGTCCAAAAGCACTTTGGGGGAGGTCGTCTCCAAAGTCCCCTGCTGCAATTTTCTCCAGGGCAATGATGACCTCCCTCGAAAGTAACTTGGCTTTCCTCTGGGGCTTGATGTTGGTCTCCACCAAACCGTCCTGGATGGTTTTCCGCTTCGCCTTGAGCCGTTCAAGTCCATCAGGGTCAAGGAGCCCGAACTTGGCAGAGAACCATCGGAATGTGTTCCAGATGCTCTGGAGTTTGTGTGGTGTGATCTCCTGGTCCCGAAGGGTGTTAAGGAGGCCTATGTCCTTTGCAAATGGGAGGAGGATGCCAATGATCCGGTCGGCCCAACGTTCACGGAGGTGCAGTTCCAGTTTGCGTTGAGTAGTGGCCGGTTCCTCCTTGAGGCGTCCCGGTTTCCAGTCTCCACTTCGCTGTGGGCGCGACCATCTCTGGTGGACGGGAGTGAAAGGCTCTCCACCGCGCCGGATCCAGACATTCTTGTTCATGCTCAAGGGCAGTGAAGAAGGCTGAATCTGGTGCCCCTGCAACTGCGGTGAAAAGGGTGAAGGACGTATCGTAGATCAAGTCTCTCTCGTTCGGGTCCACCGGTGGTGGAAGTCTGTGCAGGCAGTCTGCCACAAATAATTCCATCCATGGGGTGGTGGCCACCATTGTAGATCTACGATGCTCCTCATTCGTGGGGTCAATGTCACTGCCCGCCAGATGCCCCCATCAAGTGCATTTGGGTGTTGTAGGCAACGCCTCGTGAGAGAAAAAGTCAGCCAGCAAGGCCAAAAGGCTCTGACCACGCCAGCGCAACTCCGGCAGGGCCCAAGTGTATGCCGGGCAAGCACCCTGACGCCTGCTTTTTCCTTGGGAGCAACGAGATTCCATCCACTTGCCGTGCTTCGCAACAAAGGTTGAGCATTGCACATGCTCCCAACGGATGCAACCCACAGCGGATTGCAGGAGCCAACCAATCAGAAGCTTGTGGGTACCCTAGGGCTTGAAAGAACAAAAAAAGCAGGTTGATGAGTTCCTAGGGCTCGAGCTCGGGAGCTTGCCGGCTCGTGTGCGCAGCGGCATGAAAGCGGAAAGTAGCCACCAGCGGATGTGCCAAGTCGAAATTATTAGGCAGCAAACCACTTCAAGGCCGCATGCATAGAAGCAGCTGCAGGTGCCCCCCCCGACTCACAGAGTGCAAGAAGGAAGCCAACTGGAAAGGCTTAGGAAGTCGAGTCGTGGGTCCCAAGCCAGCGCCTAAAGCTGCTAACAAGGTGCCCCAACCGAGCCGTAGACAGCCGAGCAGCTCCGTGCAGTATGGCGTCTCCGACTTGTTGGCGTTGCCGGGGGGGGTCGTTCAAACTGGCTTGATCGATACCCAACTCGCAATGTCGAGGACATACTCAAGGAGGATGTTGAAGAGGGCATCCAGTGGAGTTTAACCTGCTTAGCCGCCTCGTCCGCTTGCGCCTCCAGAGGCACAGGGCCAGAGGTTTGCAGTGCCGCTGAGCTGGTACCCAGACCGATCAAGGGGCGCACACGGGCGGAGCTGGCAGTGGCAGAGGCGGGCTGTGAGACTGGGACGGATGGGTACACAGACACCCTTGACGCAACCACAGTCTGCACAGCGACGCGTCGAACTTCACACGCCTGGGCAACCATCGGGAATAGATCCGAGCCATCTCCACGTTGGTTTCTGCGCAGACAGGGCGTCCCGAGACCTCACATCCAGAAAGGCATCGACATGGGGAAAGGCCCGCCACATCGGCCGCTGAGTCAATGCCTTCGCTACCCAGAGCGGCAATGAGAACAGGCGGCAGCTCAACGAGAACTCCTGCAGCGCCGGATCCATGTGGCACATGTGCTCGTGCAACGTGGGCTGCTGTGTAGATCTTGACCTTGGCAGGGTCGATGGTGCCGTCCGTGAGGACCTCCGCCGCCGGGATCTTGAGCGGCGGGTCGATGCGGCAAAACCTCCCGACCTTGAAGCCGCTGACCTCGAGGAGGCTCGGGTCCTGCGTCTGGCTCGCGGTTTGCCAGGACCGGCCGGCGGTCTCGCACCACTCGCAGACTCGCCGTTCGCCATCGCACAGGGTGCAGATCGCATCACAGAGAAGACTTGGACAGGCCTCGCACCAACTGCGCGTCCAAAGTCCGCAGCGGGTGCACGGTTCGGCTCCCAGAGCACGCCCCTCCCTGTTCTCCGGGACGCGCGGCGGTGATCCGCGCTCTCTGCCGCTGTCTTCCAGGTGTCCCAGTCAGTACCACGCAGGGCCATCTGACCGGAAACACCTAGCCCAAAAAGAAAAGGAAAAATGAAATGGGTCCTTGAGCCACAATGGCCCAAGGCCCGTAAGTGCTTACACTCTCACAACCCATGAACCCCCTACCCAACATCCTGCATTCATGGAAGGTAAAACGTGTTTTTTACGTGGTTTTTGGTTCCGCGGTCTGTTAACAGAGATGGTATCACATATCGCCAACCTAGCCTCAACATAGGCCCTAAGATGGGTTAGGCCAAGCTAGGGCTAACATAGGCCAACATAGGGCCGACATAGGCCCAACATGGGCCCAAGATAGGCCGAAGAGCGGGGGCGTAGCCCTTTAATCCGGGATGGTCTAAGATATCGCCACCATACATAGCCTCCACCTGCGCGCAACATGCTCCCAACACTTCCTTTCTGCCATTTCTCTGCCGGCGCCCGGCTGTCAGGCGTAAGCCCTTAAATATATATATATATAATTATATATAATATGTATATATATATAATAAAAATATATGTATCAATATTTATTCATACACATACATGGATCGTAGTTGAAGTAGCCCGTCTGAAAAGAGTGTAGCAGTGTAGCATGGACTTTGATTAGAGCAAAAAGCAGGCACACCGCGGCAGCAATGGTATATTGTATACACCAGCCCAGAACTCAGAAACATCAGCCCACTGCAATTGCAAAGAATCAAAGCATGGCTGCAACAACTTCAGAGACTAGCGCAAAAGATTGGCAAGGTCAAACTTCAAGATGGTCATCGCCGAGTGCAATACTTGCAGTGGCTTGGCTTCTCTTGTCGCAACCTTGGGGCACTCAACTAAAAAAAATGCTGCAGTAAAAAATACTGTTCAAAAAGCTATTAAGAGAACTCAATGCAAAAAGAAGAAGACAGCAGCATCAGACCAAACAAATGCTGTGCCTCCTCCACTGAAGATACTGAAAGCATTGCTGTCCGTAAAAATTGTCTAAGAGATCCAGCCACCATCAAGGTCTGGTGCCACCAGGCTGAGCCACTCCTGCAACCAGAAGACAAAATTGAGGCGTGTGGGGCCTCATGTCACTCTCAGCGTATTGAATCAAAAGGAATTAAATTGAATCAAACTGAATCAAGCTAAATCAAGCTGCATCAAACTGAATCGTAATGAATGAAACTGAATCAAACCGAATCAAACTAACTCGTAACTGAAGCAAACTGAATCAAACTGAATCAAACCTGAACCGTAACTGAAGCAAACTGAATCAAACTGAAAAGTAACTGAATCGTAACTGAAGCAAACATAATCAAACTGGATCAAACTATGAAAATCGTAACTGAAGCAACTGAATCAAACTGGCTAGTAACCAAATCAAACTGAATCAAACTGAATAGTAACTGAACCAAACTGAATAGTAACTGAAAAAAACTGAATCAAACTGAATAGAAACTGAATAGTAACTGAAGCAAACTGAATAATAACTGAAGCACACTGAATCAAACTGAATAAAAACAGAAGCAAACTGAATCAAACTGGATCAAACGAAATCGTAACTGAAGCAACTTGAATCGTAACGGACTCGTAACTGAAGCAAACTGAATCAAATTGAATAGAAACTAAAACAAACTGAATCAAACTGAATAGCAACGCAAGCAAACTCGATCAAACTGAATAGCCACTGAATCAACCTGAATCAAACCGAATCAAACTAAATTGTAACTGAAGCAAACTGAATCATAACTGAATCGTAACTGAAGCAAACTGAATCAAACTGAATCGTAACTGAAGCAAACATAATCAAACTGAATCAAACCATATATATAAATCGTAACTGAAGCAAACTGAATCAAACTGAATAGTAACTAAATCAAACTGAATCAAACTGAATAGTAACTAAATCAAACTGAATCAAACTGAATAGTAACTAAATCAACTGAATCAAACTGAATAGTAACTGAATCAAACTGAATAGCAACTAAATCAAACTGAATCAACTGAATAGCAACTAAATCAAACTGAATGGTAATTGAAGCAAACTGAATCAAACTGAATAGTAACTAAATCAAACTGAATCAATCTGAATCAAACTGAATAGTAACTGAATCGTAACTGAAGCAAACATAATCAAACTGAATAACCCCCGTCTGGTGCCAGGGGGGGGTGAGGCACCTAAAAAAATAAAATAAAATGGAGGGGCCTAAGGACAAAATGCCAATAAAATGAGGGGGCATAAGGTAAGATACAGACCGTTCACAAATGATCAGACCGCTCACAGCTGTGCATCTTTGCTATCATGCTATCTCTGTCAGTTAACTTGATGGGTTAGGCACCTCAGAAAATAAAATACACCCACAAAATAAAATGCCGGGGTCTGACCCATTTTATTTTATTATTTGTTATTTTTTAAGGTGCCTCAGCCTCAGCCCCCTCATTTTATTTAGGCACACCAATCGGAGGTCTGAATAGTAACTAAGTGAAACTGAATCAAACTGAATAGTAACTAAATCAAACTACTCGAAACTACACTAGGCAGGTGGGGCCACAGCAGCAACCTTTTCAACGCACTACACGAGGTGATAAACTAACAACAAGTCTTGAGCAGCTCGAATCTGCGGGGGGAAAAAACATGTTGAGTCGGCTGGCTTCCCAGTGATCATCTTTGATGATCAGGTACTGCAGCTTCAACTCTACGAGAATTCCATCCATTGGATCAACGGCTTCGTCGATCAGAACTGCTACGGTTTTAGGTTTTATGCGTCATCTGTCTGCCAGTAGTGAAAAGCTCTCGGGTCTGCTTTGCCTTCACGAGACCAGGCCAAAATCGACTTGGCATCTGACCACACAAAGTTCATGTAGCTTTACGTTCCCTGCAGGCTTCACACACGAGCACGCAGACTTGTAAGCATAGCCCAGCGTCTTCGAACTCCGACGCAGTTGTGGCACAGGTCACCCGCTTCGTATGCAGGATGACATACAGTTAGCTCGACCTTACGCCTCACCGATGCCACCAAGGTCCATCCGCAAACATGCGTAGGGTAAGTAGGCCCTGCTAGCAGGCCTGCATCGAAGCTCACATGTGCAACATCCATCTCACTCCCAAAGTGAACTTTGTCACATTTCAAATTCCAGGATCTAGCATTCAGAGATATTCAGAATATGCTATTTAGTATCTGTGGAACATTGATGAGGAAGCACGAAGACTTCCGTAGTCACGGACACTCTGTCCTTTTTTTTTGCGGTTGTGGCTTTGCAACTACTGTCACTAGGTCGGTAAATGCATGTGGATCCACCGTCCGTAGATGTAAGGCCACTCCCATGCACTGTATGCTGGCGGAACAAATCCGTTTGATCAAGGGTGGTCCTGTCCGTTCGGGCGTGTTTTGCGCGACACGAGAGCGAACGTCTTCCGCTCGACCTCGGATTCACTGACTGCTTTTCTCACATGCTAGGTAAACTTTGTCACCAAGCCTTGTCCACCCTTCACTTTCACTCCCTGCGCAGTTTGGTTGGCACCATGCACAGGGCAGTGTGTTTGGTCAACTTCAACTCAAACGCGATAGGCGGGTTCCTTTAGCCGTCTTTGGTGGTGACCCATTACGGCCAGGGATTGAAACGCTTGATGCATCTCAGCAATCAGCTGTGGGCTCGTGAGAAAACCATGACTGAACTTGTGGATTAAACATCCATCACGCCTTTGATCTTCCACTGCTAGTCCAATGGACATTACTGATGCTGCTCGGATTGGCAGGCTTTGCCCTGTTGGCCAGTTCAGCCGTGACTTAGCACTTTTGTGGATACGACAACCCACTCTCAATCAACCGGCGTCAGTGGTACGTTGTACAGCAGCTGGCGTCATCGCAGGCTTCTTGCGCATTGAAGCCACACAGACAGAGTCGAGCTCTGATCTGCGCTTCTTACTGTCCAATCACACAGTTCATTAAAGGAGACACTTGCAGTTGCAAGTCATCTCGAGTTTGGGGTCCTACTCCAATCACTGTGCGGGTCTCAGGCACGCAGCGTTGCAGGCAGCATTTTGAGGAACTGCCTAGAGACTGTCCCTTATTTCCTGCCTTTCACGCCCGACCGTCACTCGTTCTAGTGCCGCGGTTGAACATGCATGTATGTGCTTTGGAAAGTGCTACTCTCGTACATACACTTCTTTTGTGGGGGAGTCGATCCAACCCCTCAAACATGGCTCCATGTGTGATGTGTCTGGTCGCATTTGGCATGCGCACCGTTGAAGATACTACTTTCGGCAACATGGGACATCTTGAACTGCACTGGAATCTCGGCACTCAGCGTACCTCTTTCAGACTCCTTGCTGAGCTCTTGCCTTCTGGAAGCTTTCAGCAAGTTGGTCCAAAACAGATGTGTTCGACTTCTCGATCACCACTTTTATCGACTGACACGGTTGTTTTACCTTTACGGTCACCGCGCCTTGAGCTGCGTTCCATAGCTCACTTTTGATCATGGCCGGCAGAAAACAAACGACCAAAACGGGACCAAAGCTTGGTTCAAACCGATTTCTTTTCTCGGCTGGGGACAGCTGAGCGTCTGAGCGTCTTCACTATTTTCGTGGCACGACGGTATGGTGTTACAAAGGTATTACAACCCTTCCACTGCATTTACTTCCTGCGGAGTGAACTGGGCACACTGACGTTCACACGCAGACTGTTGCCAGGTTCTGACTTTGGACACAACATGCGCACGCTGGCATCGGCTTGAGCTCACCTTTGTCAGGTTCATGTGCTTTCCAGGGTCACACACTACCTGGTTTCTGCTTCCAACGGACCACAGGCACGTTGAACGTATGCTAAGCGTTGCCCATCCCGGCGTTGTGCCGGTTCTCTGACAGATTCCAACCACATCAACCAGTCTAGACTGATTCTGGCTGGTCCTTTTTGGTCCGATGATTCCTTAGTTCTCGAGGCCTAAACGCCTTCACTTCCTGACCGCGTTGTAGTTCCATTTCCTCACCCACAGGACTGTTGTGAATTCCCTTTGTCTAAAAGAGTCATATATACCTACACACTCATTCCACCTGCGTCCTATGCTGCGATTCCTTTTGGACAATGTATGACCTTTGTCATTGTAAGCTCGTCACGGTCTAATGTGGTATCTCGGCAGTATGCCGGCGATAGAGGCGACACTCTATCAAGTCCATGGATGGCGGCACTCCATGTCATTCATACTAGGGATCTGCACCTGCATTCCAGCTGTCGCAGTTATGGGCAATGTCAAGTAAAGGCAACACCACAACCGTGGGAACTTCATGACAGTGTGCTGAACACTTTGCAGAACTAGGCAATTGACACGCCATGGGTCCATGGGTGCAACAGGCAGTGTAGCACATCCAGGCGCAAGGTGGCAACACATCCTGCTTTCACAGATGGACTGCCTACGCGCTGAAGCAAACGGCTGCTTCAGTCACATGGTGCATCTGCAGTGCGCCTAACTACAGCACAGCTGTGTAAAAGCTAGAACGCCATCTGCACACTGTGTCTTTCAAAGCACACAATGTTTGGCGGACACACGATCATGGCCTTGACGCCATAATGCACCAGCTTCTATGGACGACACCATTCAGCGATCGCTCCACACTGGAGTCCATCAAGCACCGTTGCCTGCCTGATGAGGCGCTGGATGAGGTTCGGCCTGTGAAGGCCTTGCAGGCATGATATTGGTGTAGTTCACTGTTGCCATTCCGTTCCAATCTTATGCAAACATGACCCTGTCTCTCAGCTCACCGGGACGTACCACCGGTGACCGAGCGGGCCGTGCACCCCTTACACGGTCCACATCACACTGGCTTTTGATCCTCTAACCTTCGGATTCCTGCAGTGGTGGTTTGATGCCGGAAGGGGGTAGGCTGCACAGTCATCATGCCTTGCGTGTCATGACTGGATGCATATCTTCAGTGCTTAGGCGGCTACGGCTATATGACTATATGTTGCGGCTGCTGCTGCTGTTGCTACTACTGCTGGTCACTCGCAGCCGTAATCAGCATCTCAGATCTCTTGCAGTGCAATCAACTAACTTTCTTCCTAGCCAGAGTCGGACTCTTCTGGCCCGTCGGCTTTACCAACAGGAACGAACGTGTACATAACCTTTTTCTCTGCACTTCAGCAGGCTCATGGCTAACAGCTGATCGTGCAATCCCCAGTTGTGCATCTGCACATTTGGGCCTGGACGACGATTGCACGTTGCGTGATTCTGGTCACCACGCGACCCATGGTTGCAACAAAGCCTTAGTGGTGGCTGTTAGCTCTGCAGCGGCCCTCCCTCTAAGCAAGCCTTTATTGTGTCAGCTGAGGTGGCATCCAATGGTCACCAAGACTACATACTGCGGGACTTGCGACCATAGCTTTACTTTGAGAAGTTAAGACGGGCAACGAGGCTGCACGCGCGGAAAGTGCCTATACTGCTTCAATTACAGTAGCGCCACTCACTTGACCACACAATCAGAGCTACAGGTGGTGTGCGTGGCTGCAGTGTGGCTTCTGGCTGAACCCTCTATAGCATTGGCTCCATCCTCCTCCTCGTGGACTATTGTTAGGATCACACGGTGGGACCAACATACACCATCCAAGAGTTTATATATGTTGTGACCAGAAGCCAACCGTCACAGGCAAATTTCTGGCTTGCAGGACTCAAGCGCTTCATGGCCCAAAGCGCATGGCTCTGCGTGGCCTTTGGAATCGCTCCTTCCCAACTCACTGCATTATTGCATTTGCCGTTGCAGGACATGTTTCTGAGAAAGCGCGTCTATGATCTTGAAGCCATGACTGGCAAACCAGTTCGACACCTGAGGCGATGTTGCCCTTCTCAACAGACGAGCCGCCACAAAGGCTAACACAACAAAACAAAACCGTGGAGTCAGCGACAGGTGGGGATAAATCCTTGCCACAGTCATCGAGAGGCAGTTCGGCGATCCTCTTTTACTTCTGTGACTGGATACACCATGACAGACTCACCCTGGCATGACTGCAAGCGGCGATACGCTTGTCTGGTGGGTATCCCGGTTGGATTACTCATATACTCAAATGTGAGACGAGTCGGGCTCACAAGGGCTGCGTGACGCAGACTTCAGCCGAGCCGATACTCTGCATGTTGGACACTGAAAAAGGTACCAGAATTTATACACGCGCGCTGATCAACATGAAACTCAAAAGGGGAATAATAATATATACAAAACACAGGACTGTGATAAACGTATGTGGGGATATGTCGATCCGGTGAGCCAAAACTCACCTCGTGGTGCGAGACGTGTTCCTCTGCATCGCTGGAACCCGGCAACACTGCCGTAGAGCTGAAGGCTTCTGCGGTCTACACGTTTCTGAACAAACTCTTGACTCTTGATATAGATTCGATGTAGAATCGGTGTTGGGTTTGCATTGAGTCGGCTGGCTTCCCAGACATGGCATCGCAGCACCATGCAGATCTGGCCACAAATGTGGATCAGTCAGCAACGACTTCACACTTCTTGCAGATCCACAGTTCACAGCCTCCATTCTTGTCAGGTCTTGTGCATGTTTGATATCAGCAAGGCATTCCACCGGCAGGGAGCACTCTGCTGCACAAGATGCGGGCACCTTAAAGGGCGCTGCAATACTTGCATGGGCCTTGACATGATAATGCATTACGCAGCTGCAAGTGCCGGGGCTTCCACTGGTGAAAAGGGGTTGCTGTGCGACAACTGTGGAACGCAAGCTCGGCAACGCCCGTGACACAACATGCCTGGCCCCGCTGCGCGAACTATGACCCCAACGGTCGCTCCAGGATGTCGGGTTTACCCCCCGAATGCAAGTGAGCACAGCATCCTGGGCCCGAAGCATACTGGTTCCATACAAAGCTTATAGGACTGCGTGACAGCTCCACACACTGGATTTATCACAATCTCTTACGGATTCATGCTCCGATTCGAGTCCACCACCTATACAACTACACGGCCTTACCCGTGCTGCCTTTTCGCAGACCTGATCGAAGGCATGGCATGCACGCTTGAAAGATTCAGTAAGGGCCTTTCAAAGGCTCCAACCCAGTGGCCTCCCGATATTCCCTCCGAGCTTTCCTCTTCGCTGTTCGTGCGGCCTTCGGGTTGGACACCGTGATGTGGAGGTTTGCTTCTGCTGCCTTTGCACGCGGGCTCTTCGGCGGCGGCGGTCCCACTGGTTCAGGTGGTGGCAGCAACCTTTTCGGTTTTGGAGGTACTGGCGGCCTTCTCGGAGATGGCTCCTCCTCAACGGTGACTTCCTCGAGTTCGTCCTCCAACTCGACCTCTTCAAACTCAGGCTCACTGGCGGATGCAGACTCAGCTGCTTTGGGCCCAGCTTTTGTTCCAACAGGCGCGGCAGCAACTGCTGGTTTTGTTATCTGCGCAGGCTCCGCAGCAACTGCTGACTTTGTTCTCTCTACGAGATTCACTTCCTCTTCGCCGGGAAATGCTGGGACCGGTTCTGCCATATATGAGACCTCTTCCTTTGGCTTTGCCGGCATGGCTTTTGATGGCACAGCTATTGACTGCACCGCCTTACCAGGAGGCGCGCTCCTATTTGTTTTCTTTGGCGGCGGTGGCATCATTGCTGTGGCCAGAGTCGCACCTTCTGATGGCAGCATTTGCTGTCTTGGCGGCGGTGGCAACGGCGGGTTGCTCTTCTTTGCAACAGGTCCTTTGGACTTTTGCACTGGTGCTGGTTCAGCAGGCTCGCAGACCTCGGCCTTCGCTCTGGCTTTTCGACGGGCGCCATTCCTGTCATTGCGGGCAGCGATCCTCAACATCTCACTCTTCCCCCGGTCGAAGAGTCTTGCCTTCCTTCTTGCAATTCGATTCCTCATTGGCTCATCTTCAGAGGAGTTTGGCTCTTCAATGATTTCTAGTCGATTTGAAAGTGGATCGTACCAGCCTCCAGGTGGACCTCTTTTCCGACCGCGTCGCCTCTTTTTGGCTGGCGGCTGTTTGACCTCCGGCTTCTCTCGTTCTTTGGTGTTCGCTTGGCTTTTGGAGTATGCGCAGCAGCTCGTGACTGTACTTCTTTGGCTTTTTGCTCTTGATGTGGGCACTAGCGCCTTGTTAGGCCTCGTATTTGGCCTTTTTGGTGGCGGCATTCCAGCCCTGTTACAACAACCTCTCCAGCCACTCTTGGTGTCACGGCAATTGGTGTGTGACCACGTGTGCCTGCCAGCAGTACACGTCTAGGAGGATCAGCCTCAGTGGATGATGGACCACCAGTGCCTGCTACCGGCACGGATCCTGCTGGACTCGGTGCATGCGCCGTCACATCGTTGCCTGCTTTTGAGCCCTTTGGGCGCTGGTTCTGTCCGGGCTGTGGCATGCACAGCCCCAGACTCGCTTCTTACTCTTGGTGATGGCTCTGCTGTGGTTGTGATCAGGGCTGGTTCTGTTTCACTTGTCTCGGACGATGAAGATCCGAGCTCCACAAAGCCCACACCTGGCGTAACGGAACTTCCGACACATCCATTGCCGTGATGACGCTGACATCGGTGTCCTCTGTATATGAAGAACCAGGCAACACTGGCGCTGCGGCGGTGCCGGCCTCTACAGTCAGACCTGCAGGTTCTCTTGCGTCTGGTCTTTCCTCTGTCAGCGTTGCTGGGGCCAAAAGGGCCTCTGGCTCTCCGGCTGCATGCTTTTCTGAATTGGGGGTCTCCTCCAGCACAGCTGAAGCTGCAATCTCCTCTGTAGGCACTTCAACTGGAGGTGCTGGTCGTTCAGATGGTTGTTCTGTTGCAGTTGTTGCTTGACGAACAGGAATCTCAGCAGCTGGCGTTACAGCTACCGTGGTGTTCTCTGCTGGCGGCTCCAGCGCGGTGGTGCTGTGTGCAAGGCCTTCAGTAGTTGGCGTCACAACTACCGAGGGCTGTTCTGGCGGTACTGCTGATGGAACATCTGCTGACATTCCAGCAGACTCCACAGCGACTGACACCACACCCACTGGGACCAGTACTTCTTCCGTTGTCGGTGGCTGAGCGCACTCCACATTGGCTAACACCTCTCCCGGTGACCCTTCTTCAGCACGCTCAGCAGTGGTCGGCGTGACAACCACTGGGATTTCCGCTGGTGTGGGTGGAGCTGCTGATGCTTGTGCTTGCCATTCGGCAGGATCTACAGTGGCCGGCAGCTCCTCAGCTACAACATCATCCATGGCTGATGCTGCTGTTACTTCTCCGGGCTGGGCACCGCTCCCTATATCATCCTCTTCGGCAGGCTTGGATGAAGGCTCTATACCCTTGAACTGCCCGAGGCCGAACCCTCGGTGACCACATGGCTCGTGAGCTCATGCTCTTCAGCCGAAGTGCAAGGATGCTGCTCATCCTTAACTGTGCCTGTCAGCTTGGAGAATTGCTGAGAAGGCAGCGGCGGCATGCCCAATGGCACACAGACATCTTCTAGCCAATGTAGTGATCCTTTCCCCACACGCCCAACCTTCAACGATCGGGGCCGTGGGTCGATGACATGCAAGACACTTTTACCCTTCAGCTTCTTCAGCAACTTGTGCAGCCATACTGCTCCGACAAGGCTGTCTTGTGCACCAAAGTCAATGAGCAGGTTCAGCTTGCTGTCCTTGTTGCGGACAGACGAGGAATAGGGTGAGGCGGCAGGCTGCGGATCCAACGGAGGACATCGTGGAGAAGCAAGATTCTCCGTTGGTGTTCCATGCTCTCCCGAATCCTTAGCATCACCCGTGGCATCTTGCTCTTGCACGGCATCAGGCTGTTCGGTTGCAACTTCTTGTGATGTTCGTGATTTCTGCGACGCAATCGCAGATTGGGTCCAGCTTCGGTCAATGACTGTGTCCTTGCGGCAGTTGGGACAGCATATGCGGATGTCTCTTTCCATGGTTTGAGAAGTGTGCTGCAAAAGTTTGCCTGTGCACCGACAATGAAACACATGTCCGCACACCAACCTACAGCATGAGTCCCTACTGCCAAAACTGTTCATGCATATGGTGCATGTCTTTTGAGACAGAGTCAGACCACTGTCCAAGGATACAAGTGATCGAACTGGCGCAGCTTCATTTCGTGTTTCACTGGGCTTTACCGCGGATTCACATTGCATCTGAATGCATTGGCATCTAGCACTGAACGGATCAGTGGCTGCAGATGGTGCCCCTGGCATGGCTGATGACCGTGTGGCCTCGGTGGTCGCAATGGAGGCCACTGTTGGCAGCTGCGACTGCGAACCTTCAGAGTCGGGACCAGCTGTGCGGCTAACAGCGGTCTCTACCTCCTCTGAGCTATGGTCACACCATGATAGCATGTCTGCCCCTTGACTGAACCGCATTGGTCAGGTAGGCAGGCCGCATATGGCTTAGCCTTGCCGTTTCGACACTGACTGGCAAGCCAGTCAGAAAGTTGAAAGCGCTGGCGCTGTTGTTCCTGCATGAACGGCGTGTCCTAGCTGGGCGAACTCAGCTTAATCTTCGGACAGGGATTGGGTCATCTGTTGGGACTGCTGGTGACTTGCCTCCAGGACTGTCAAAGATGGTGCTTCGACGGAAGGAGTCGCTCCTCCTCCTTCTTGTCTTGCTAGTTGACTGGACACTTTCTCACATCTGGTCGGCACTGGACCAACGCTCTCGCTGGGGTGGTGCACGAAAACGTGTGAGGCCTGGGCTCTACACAGTCTCATTCCCCTGCACAACGGCACGAAGCACGTTGGCAAGCCACACATGTGGAACATGTTACACAAGGCCAATTCTTCGCCATTCCCGGCCAAAGACAAGGGCTGGGCATCCACTCTGCGGATGCTTCGTGACACCAGATGATGTGGCACAACATTGTTGGAGGTTGGCCCTGTCCAGCACTTCCGCGTCCAGGCTGCGAACGTTGTGAGGGTGGTGCTGACACCAGATTTCCTTTTATTTCCACACAACAGCTGTGGCGATCAATATTGATCCCAAGAACATCAACATTGGAGGGCGGACCGGACCACCCGACCTCAAGTGAAGGTGGGCAGCAGATCCACACTCTTGTCGCACACTGCTCCTAGGAACTTGAGAGTCATTACTCTCTTGGGAGTCGTCACTCTCATCTTTCTTGGTCGAGAGAACCACCTGCCTGGCTGATGCGGGAACTAGCCAAGGCGCCGAAGAGTCGATACTCTCAGACTGATGGGTCGATCTCCAGGGAACTTGAGAGGCGTTACTCTCTCGGAAGTTACTCTCATACTTCTTGGTTGGGGGAACCACCCGCCTGGCTGATGCGGAATCAGCCAAGGCGCCGAAGAGTCGATACTCTTGGACTTGTGGGGGGCCACTCCGGAAGAATTAACATCGATGAAAGTTGTCGTGGCGTTGCAGGGTTTCTGGCATCACTCATGGGTTCCGACCTGCCATGAGGATGGTTGTCACTGGAGGTTGGGATTGCAAAGCGGTCAGTCAGCGGCAAGTCTGAGCACCAAGCCCCTGACTGGCCCTTGAGGATGTCGGCGTCCCCGAGTTCGGAGACAGAACTCCGAGTTTGAGAATTCATCCTCATGGAAGCACATTCTTCCAAGGAGGCGCAAGAGGCAAAACTCTCACTAACATTGAACCCCGCAAGGACGTACCAACTTGCGAGGGCACGAGAGGCAGCAGTCTCGCTAATATTGACATTTGGACAAAACATATTCATCGTCGCGACGGCGCAGGAATGTGACTTCCCGCTGGTAAAACTGGAAGCTGCATTTCCACCGCTCAGATTGGGCGGAATAACGATGTGCACGGCATTGATGCCAGGCGAGGCGGGACTCGCCGGCGTGGCTGCTCCAGAGGCGAAACTCTGCAACAGGATGGCCAGCTGGAGCATCATCGCTGGTCACTGGTCGAACCAGGTCCAGCTCCGCTACCATCTCGAAACTACACTAGGCAGGTGCGGCCACAGCAGCAACCTTTTCAACGCACTACACGAGGTGATACCTAAAGGTCCACATTGCATTGAAACTAACAACACGTCTTGAGCAGCTCAAATCTGCGGGGGGGAAATACATGTTGAGTAAACTAAATCAAACTGAATAGTAACTGAAGCAAACTGAATCAAACTGAATAGTATTTAAATCAAACTGAATCAAACTGAATAGTAACTAAATCAAACTGAATCAAACTGAATAGTAACTAAATCAAACTGAATCAAACTGAATAGTAACTGAAGCAAACTGAATCAAACTGAATAGTAACTAAATCAAACTGAATCAAACTGAATAGTAACTGAAGCAAACTGAACCAAACTGAATAGTAACTAAATCAAACTGAATCAAACTGAATAGTAACTAAATCAAAATGAATCAAACTGAATAGTAACTAAATAAAACTGAATCGAACTGCATAGTAACTGAAGCAAACTGAATCAAACTGAATAGTAACTGAAGCAAACTGAATCAAACTGAATAG
>Ga0126342_10009960_pt1 | contig 17007 bp, 7 predicted proteins | sample Cyp1metagenome_FD_92528 | JGI IMG/M metagenome (GOLD analysis project Ga0126342, IMG submission 92528) | Coral microbial communities from Lord Howe Island, Old Settlement Bay, Australia - Cyphastrea 1 metagenome | ecosystem: Host-associated > Invertebrates > Cnidaria > Coral ... | reverse complement strand
CAGAGTCACACCTGTGCCCCCTGCATTATTTAAGAAGGGAGAAGAGGCAAGAAAAAAGAAAAAGAAGGAAGTTTTACATCTATCCAGATGTTACACACACACATAATGTACCGTGACAGTGTATATCAGTGTATATATGTATATATGTATGCATGTATATGTATATATATATATATATACATACACACATATATATATATACTTGTGATACATATTATATACATGTATATATATATATATATGGGAAATATGTAAATATGATGAAATACATGACGACATATCAAATAATACCATCCCAAGCTGGAGCCGAAGCATCCCCGATGACTTCCCCACTCCTGAGACTGTCGTCACCTCTACAATTCACGCCAGCCTGACAACACAGCTGCCATCACTGCTGCAAGCTATGCGACAGGCCTGACGATGACCAGGGGTTCCCAAACATGGAAGAGTTTGCCAGCCAAAATGGTGGATTATGGTGGATTTAATCCCCAAATTTTATCCACCATAATCCCATAGGCACAAAATTTGGGGATTATGGTGGATTTAAGCTATGATACCATGATACCCATCATCGGATGTAAGCAACAACATCAAAATATGGGGATGAGGTGCGCTATGAACCCACTGGTGAAGCAATGTCTTCGCTATTTATGGGATGCGGTATATTATGATATATCGATTATGAATGGTGGATTTGACCTGATTTCACTAATACATATGTTGAAATCAAGCAATAGTTAACGGTTGATATATGGGACATGAACCCTGGTTAGTCGGGAAATTGGATTTTATGGGCAGATTGCTTGCGGACATAGCTTACACCATTATTGACCGGGGTATAAGCCAGTCATGATGGTGGTTGCATGAATGGGTTCAGCCAACCGGTGAGCCGGATCGGGAGTGGCTTATACAATATTCCTAAAAATGGTGAATACTAACCGGCAGTTTCTTGCAGCGTATCTAAGATGAGCCTTGATCAGCCTTGATCATTCATCACATGCTAATCCAATCAATGGTCAATGTTCCACTGTACCCTCATTATACCCTTGTTGTCTCTTCTATGTTTTATTTCCATTGCATATATGCCAATATACCTTTCCCATTGTACATGAGAGCGCGCACTGCCCATACTGCCAGGCAGGAAATTGTTCACAATCATAGCCCCAGTTGTAGTTAGGTTATACCCAAGCATCCTCAGTTAGATGGATGCACGTCCAGATGGGAAGCGATAATTTCACCACAATGGAGTTCACAATGAGGTTTATAAGATAACCAGTCAGATTTCAGGTTTCTTGTATAATGCTTTCCCATGCTTACCCATGATTTGCCATGGAACAGTCATACCCATATATTATAATAACCATCCATCCAGCAGGCAGCTCATGTATGCATGGTTTTCATGTCTATAGATGCCAAATGGACCAATGGACCATGATGTCCAATGTATGTCCAATGGATGTCTATGGACGTCCATTGGATGCCCACAGACGTCCATGGATCAATGACACCCCTCAAATACCCATTTGTCCATGTTGATCCATTGAACCATAGTTTCCCCGATAAAACACCTCATGTCCAACAAATAAATCAAAAATTCAATCAAACAATCAACCCAACGATAATCATCAAATATACTCAAGGATATATTTTTTTTCTCATTCGGCCTTTTGTGACTTGCGTCGCGGCTCGGAACTTTGAATTCAAAGGACTGATCAACCCGCATAATCCTGACCAAGTACATTGGTGAACTTCGTCACCGTCAGATCTCTGCAGACTTGGAGGAATGAGTTGTCAATCAAAATGCTGGCGTCACATGGCAAAGAAGTGATCGCCTGAAAGAATTGGCCCGCCAACGCTCTGTTCAGCGCAGGGGGGTATTCCTTAAGGGCACTGGTGGCCCAGTGTCCTGATGCTGTTTTGCCAATCGCAGCGCCTTGAGGCCTTGTAGCAGTAATCTGATTCTTCACGATGGCCTGGCAAATGTGCGGAAGGTTTAAGCACAGCAAGCTAGTGGGCTTGCATGAAGGCGCCCCAAGGAATCCTTGGCTAAGGGAGTGCAACTCAACCCCAGGTAGCAAACGGAGCATCTGGAAGATCGGGAGTTTCCAAATGGAAGCGAAATGTGGTTCTTCTGGTTCGCGAGGATGCTCAATAACCGCAAAACCTCCGGTACTCGCCAATCGCAAAAACGCTTCGGCGGAGAAGCAAAGCAATAGATTGCCGACATCAATCTGCTCAAGTTCTCGAAGTCGAAGATGCGCTAGGCCCCAGAGGTCATCAGCCGTGCGGATCACGCGTGGTCCTTGGCGTGCATCGGAAGCGCACTTCACCGCACGGGCCCTGGACCATGTCTCGCAGGGAGGACCTGCTAAAAATGCCAGAATCCACCCTTGGTCAATTCCATGAAGCCAAAAATTTCTAACTTCAATTCTGGAAATGTCACCTCTCTCTGCGTCCACAACGACATCCAAGGAAACTGTATGGATCACCAAACCATCACTGTGCTCCGCCAAAAAAGCATCAAGATAGTATTGGAAGTCTCCTAATCGCCTTCTTCCGGAAAAGGCATGCAAAATGACTCTGTGGCGCCCAAAGGCTCTCGGCGCTGGCCACTCTGGTGGTGTCAGGCACCCCAGGAGTTCCGTCTCCAGTTGTCCAAGGCCAACAGGGTCTTCAGAAGCAATCTTGTGTCCAGACAAAAACGACCAGCTGTCAGGCGTGGACAAGTGCAGCAACTTTGCTCCCAAAAGCTGACTATTGAGATGCTGAAGGGCATCTTCATGGGCATGCTCAGCAATTGTAGCCGCCAACTGTAAGAGCGTCCTCCGGCACATAGTCCATGAAATGGGATGTTGTTGAACACGGTGTCGCACACCAAGGATCGCATCCTCTACTGTGGCAGCATCAAGAAAAAGCAGGCAGCAGTCATCATGAAGGTTCCAATCGATGCCATCAAAATCACGCAGAGCCAAATACTGCTGTTGAGGTCCAAAGACTTGGAGGGGTGGAAGAAGTCGATCATGGAGCTTCTCGATGTCACCCTCCCGTGTCGACCCACTGCCAGGCATGGGTTGGTAACGAACCCCTGAACCGAAAAGCACTTGGCGGCAGTTCGTAGAATGCAGCAAATGGGCCTTCAATTTGGTGGCCGTGTGGTATTCCTTCATGCAGCTGTGACACTGCGTGCTCTCATATAGATGCCGCACAGGGTTCACCCAGCCATGAACTCTGTTTTGGTGGGCCCCTTCGCCTCCTTTCGTCCTTTGACTGCAGCCACAAAACATGCAACCAAAGGCTTGGTCTGAGCAACGGTCAGCATCAGGAGGGTCAGCAGGCCCTTGTGGTGGAAGAAGTCCCTGAGCCCGCATAAACCTACAGATACCTTGATGAAACTGGATAAGCTGCTGCTCTCTGTGTCTTTGTTTGACAGAGTGCTGAACTCCACGGCGAATGAGTCTCTTCCAATATCGTGGATGATGGTGGGCTATGTCGAGCCATTCTTGTACATGTTGTTCAGGAGGACGTAAATGCGTGGCATCCAAAAGCTGAAAGCCCAACCAACGCAAGTCGTCTTCAACCAAAGTGACCCATGCATGGTCAGCATTCAAAAGCCCCCAGTCGACCAAATGCCGGCAACCATAGAGTGTGCCGAGATAGCGCAATCTCTGAATGCGAAACAATTCAGACGGTGATGGCAAGCCCGTTGCCGCCAGTATCTGATCATCTGTGTGATGTTGGTCCCCTGCAACGCACAACAAGCGTCTGTAGAGGCGAATGACTGCGGAATGGAGGTATTCTTTGATCTTGATGTCAGGGAATGTCCAAGACTCTGTGCCATACGTGAGTTTGCTGAGCACTAAACTCTGGAAAAGTTCAACACGGCGCTTCAGACTAAACTGCTTGTTGGCAAAGAGCAACTTGCGGTGCTGTGTAAAAGCCGCATGCGCAACACCTAAGCGTCGTCTGATTTCGGAGCGAAGGTCTCCACTGTGATGAAGTACCCCACCAAGGTGGGTGTATTGTTGAACCAAGCGCACAAAGTGCGTGTGGTACTCGCCAACAATGGAGAGCTGTCGCGGAGCCGAAGGTCCATAAAGTTGAACTCGCAGCTGACGGGCACCATTGCCTCGAAGCGAGAACAAGAGCTCCGTCTTGCCTGCCGACAAGTTCGGCGTCATTGCATGTGCAAGGCATTGATCAAGCAGCTCTCCAGTGACCTTGTGAACCTTCTTGATCAGCGTGCTCCCACAGTCAGCACTGAGCGCTATACATAGATCATCCATCCAACAAGGCCCGATGAAAGGCTTCGGCAACATGCCCTTCTCGACTTCGGAGTTGTAGAGACACGGGCCCTGATCTGCTGGAAATGTATCAAAGACCTCATCAACTTTGACAGCTTGGATGAAGGAGTCAAGGACCCGGGACCACAAATAGCCAAAGACCACGTCAGCAAAGGCATCAACAGGCCTCGTGCCAATGGTTGTTCTACAAATGTCGGTCTGGTCCCTGATGTGCCAATGTGTATCAAGGTGCAGTGCACGAAGAGCTCGACTGAGATGTGGGGGAAGGCCTGCGCGGGCTGTAGCGCAAGGCTCCTGCAAATGCTTGTGGAGGTCAGCCAAAATATGTGGTCCCAGGTTTAACCGCTGAGCAATGGCCGCAAGGACCTTGTCTTGGCAAATCCCTTCCAACGCTAACGGTCTCAGGACTCTGTAAAAAGCCTCCGAAAGGTCGAGGAACAAAAGAGCACATGGACGTTTACCAACATGATGATGTCGAAGAAAGGCCCTGGCTGCATGCACCCCCAAGACTACTGGAGCTTTCCTCTGGCCTCCAATTTGTTGATGTTGGAGGTACGCTTCGTAGACCGAGGCTTGCTTCATTCGAATGGCTCTGTGCAGACATTTGCCTACATGCGAAGAGATCAAAATGGACCTGTAAGCTTCGCAAAGACCTTGATTCAACTTGCCCTTCCACAATGGAATAAGTCTGCCTCCTTTGTGTTCCAAAGGTTCTTGCCCATGCAAAAGAATCTTCAGGAGGAGCGGGTAAGTGAACTTGGCCATGCGTGCTGGCTGCGTGTTGCAGATCTCACTCGGGATCTCATCAGGGCCAGTCGCTTTGCCAGACTTGACTTGGCGATAAGCGGCCTCAAGGTCAGTCAATGTCGGCAGCTGATCTACATCCAAGGAAAATCCATCAGCGCGAAGGTCTTGGAGGTTATGCCACCAAAGACTGCGCTGAGTTGTGGCTGACATGCGCTCGCCCCCCTCCATGGTGTTGAAGAAGGAGATCCATCTGTCCAGTGCTACCTGCGGGTCAGGGCAAATTTGGCCATCCTCCGTGGTAAGGTGTGGGAGGGGATGTCGGCCCCTCGCCTTGGCATTGCTGCTACCAATGAATGGTCTGAGCGTTTGGAGAATGGTTGAGGCGGGTGCTCCAGCTCCAAGCTCATCAATGCGTTCCACAATGCCTTTGTACTTCGCCAATCGCAAGGCAGTCTTGAGTCGTTTGGCATAATGCCGGAAGGCAACAAAAGCCCGTAGAATGCCACAATGTAGCGTGGTGCCATAGTTAAACGCCGCGACCGGCGAGAATGATGCATCATGTTGTCGCCAAGCTTTGAAGCAAAGCCAGAGAGCTTCAAGGGACTGTCGTTTGCGACCATGGTGAAGCTTCTGTCGTTGATGCAATTTGGACTTTCTAAGGGTCCAGATGTCGTCTGTGATGAATGATTTCTTCGGTCCCCTTCGGGTTGGAGGGCACATTTTTGCAAGGTCCGTGAGCACTGCATCATTGAACTGGTGGATCTGTGTCTCAACATCAGTCTGCCAGGCAGCGCCCTGGAAATGCTGTAGAAAACCAGTGAGGTCTGATTTACGTATGCTGGATCTGTCAAAGCATGTCTTCTTGACTTTGCGGTCATGACCAGCTCGATCAAAATGCGACCATTGCAGCTCAACCGCGATTGGAGTATGATCTCTTTGCTCATTGCCGAGGTCAAAGTGCTCCAAGAGCTGCGAATGAGTACAGCATTGGAGAAGCCCGTGCGGAATGGCCACATAGTCCAGACAATGGCTGGTGAAACCATCAGGACTGACCCAGGTGTCCTGTCCTCCAGTGTGCTGATCACTGGTCTGTGGCAGGGCCAGGTGAAAAGTGTGCAAAAATTCCCTCCAAATCGGTGTAGACTTGCTCGTCTTGTGATGGCTCCCTAGGACGCAAGTTCCATCTGATGCGCCTGGTTCCGCATTGGCGTCAACCATGACAAAAAGAGGCAGTTCACCTTGTTGTTGCTGGATAAGATCAGTGAGACGAGCCCACCATTCTTTGCATTCTTGTTGTGGTCGTCCCGAATGGGGGGCATGAGCTACCAGCAGCAGGGCATTCCAATGCGGTGCTCGAACACGAACAAGCAAGTATCGAGGTTCAGCGCAAAGGACTTGAAAGAAGGAAGCCTTTAAGAAAGCCGGCTGTTCATCCACATAGCAGTAGGGCTGTTGTAGATTGATCCATAGTTCAACACCACCTTGCCCTTTGTTTGCTCCGGATGACAGCCTCAGGATTTGCTGGCAGGTACTCATTCCTTTGGGTGTGCGAGCTTCTTGCAATCCACCAATGAGCAATGCGTGAGCTTGAAATTGCTCAACCAAATATCCAAGCTTGCCGGCAAAGCCATCAGGGAGTGTATACATCGACAATACATTTGCCGTGCAAAAGCTCAACTGCATGGTCACGGCAACATTCGTCTCTGCCCCTGGAATTGAGGGCGTCAGCGACTCCGGCACAGACAAAGGAGGAAGGCGTGGTGCCGCAACATCAAAGCCATCTGAACACAATCCAGGTCCTCCAATCTGCTCGCCAAAAATCATCCAAAGGAACGGTAATCTCGTTCTCCATGTGGTCATGTCAATGTCTGGTCTGCGGATGAAGAAGCTGCTGTGCGCTTCAAGTTTGGCCGCAATGTCCGTAAAGTCATTAAACGGTTCCTGATTGTGGCCAAAAACATGTTGAATCCTCAGGTGCTCTTCAGGAAGCGCAAGGTCAAGTGCTTGGTATGCTCCTCGCAGGCACTGGAACGAGTCATCAACAGAAGAGGTTCCAATGGCACCTTGTGCTTGCAGAATGGTCAAAAGAGAATCGCTCCGAAACAGGGTCGGGGTTCTCGAATTGAGCCCGAGGCGCCACAGAAGTGCCCAGGTCAGGCCCTCTCTCTCCGCAGTGAGCGATCCGACAATGGTTGCGCCAAGATGGTACTGACTCTCTGGTGAGTATCTGACCTGTTGTGCAGTCCATCCAACTAAAAACAACTGTGGGGCAGCTCGCTCAGTGGCGTAAATTTCCGCAAGAACCAGCATGGCCCAAGCATCAGAGACCCCACATTCTTCAACCCAAGCTGTGGATCGATGACACTGTTGCCCCTGGGAAGTGCCGTCAACGTAGATGATGTAGCGGTCTGGCATGTCATCTCCCAAAAGCGGGAGGTTGGACAGCAGGGCATAGAGGTCATCATCCAAATTCAGGTTCTCAAAGTTCGTGTGTAATGTGTCCCTCGCACTATCAAAGAGTCTCGCGAGATCCTCTTGAGTGGCGCCCAACTTCAAAAAGCATTCAGGTTGAGCATCTGTGTGATCACCTGCTATGAAGAATGGGTCGTGACTCCCTCGCGGCTGTGGGGGTGGCCAACTTGGAGGCGGTTTGACCTTGAAGTTCACATCTGAAACTGTCGTGGTGGGTTCTTGAAAAAATATAGCTTGTTGTCCTTCAGCAAGGTCACGCACATCGAGGATGACAGCCTTGGGGTGTCCTTGGCGATGAAGAAATTTCATGAGCTCAACTTCATCTGGCTTGGTTGTGCGCTCGAAGTGGTAAGGGCCAACAATACCATTCGCAGCCACGGAGAAGACAACTCCTACATGTGCATCAGGAAGTCGAGCCCCACGCGTGAAGCAAACAGCCACATCGCATTGTTCAAAAAAGGTGACTTGTGCTTCCACGCCCCAGCACTGCAGTTCAGATTGAATGGAAGTAGGATTGGGGTTGAGTACCTCAACAATGTTGGGCAAGGGTACATCATCTGCAGTGCCATGAATAAGGGTGACGGCAGATGTCTGGATTGAGTCGCCAGGGGGCCCGTGGGCTTGAGCCACCGCACCACGTGTTAGGCGCGCCCCTGGTGTCGCTGAGATTTGGAGAAGGGCATCTTGGTCATTGGCATTCTCATCTTGTGCGGCATTGGCAATACGGTGCAAGCGTCCTGTGATCCCATAGCCACTGCGACCCATGAGAGGAACCCCAGGTCGAAGGAGCACTTGCTGGTACCAAGCCGTACAAATGAATGTGGGTGTCCTCCCCAAACAAACATGAAAAATGTCAATGGCCCTGAAAATGTTTTCGAGCAAAATATGTTCATGAGTTGTCACCGCCACCTGCTTCCAAGGTGTGTGCAAGTCGAACTCCTCATACACTGTCATCAAAGATGTGACCCATGCCTCATTTGGGTTCTGAATCGAGATGATGTGCGCTCCAATTTGTCGATCATCACTCTGGGGGTTCGGAGCTACAACATGATGCTCAAGTGACGCTCCAGGTACTCTGTGGTCGGTCCACGCCGACTCAATGGTCTTCACCCAGGTGGTGTGATCGGCCCAGAGTCGTACTGTACGACAATGGAAGCCATGAGGCTGATGCCAATTGTGGTCTACAAACCAAACCGCAACGTTCATCGTAGACTCTTCATTTTCCCACGAAAAGGAAGCATGGGCCCAGACATCGTACAGGTCCTGCATGAACTCATCATAGAGGTGGATGTTGGCTCCCTGCGGATGAAATTCAGCAGCCCTAGGATTGAAGCAGAAGGCCCTGGTAGTAGCACCCGAAGAAGAGGAAGCTGCAGATGAACGCTGAGATGTCATTGAGGTCCTCTGCATGAGTGCATGCCCATCACTCTCTTCAGGGGGTGCATCCGATGTGATTTTGACAATCACGTTGGTGCCCTCGTCCAGGATGTCAGGCTCCAGCCAAGCAAACTGTCTGTCACGCCAGAAAACTTGACATCTGCCGAGAGGGCCGGTGTGCTGTGGATTCGCTTTGTGGATGATGCTCAGTGCAGTCTGAAGGGGTTCGTCAGAATGAGCGGAATGCGTGACTGTTGGTCTGCGCTGATCCGAAGAGGCAAGGTCAACGCTAGTGATCAAAAATGAAATGTGGTCATCACGTTGGCCTTGTTCAACAAGAACATGAGCTTGGTTGCATTCAAAAATGCCACAGGGAGGTTGTGGAGAGACAAGTCGAAGGCGGACGAGTTCAAGAGGTTGAATGACGTCTTGCCAAACTTCAGCTATCAAATCCCGCCATGTGTCCGGTCGATCCACAAGCCTCACAGGGCGTGATTCACGACAGACCTTGCGAGTCAGATGATGCAGGTACCATGTCGTAATATAGGCGATCTTGCCCTCCTCTTCCACTTCAGTGAGGTCGGCACTGTCAACAAGTCGTGCAAGCTGTTGAAGATGTCCAGGAACAAAGTTGGCATAGTTAAATTGCCTCCAAGGAGTTGCTCCAGCTCGCTCCAAACGCTCGGGCGGGAAATGTACTGCATCGGGTTCAGTTGGGTCGGTTTTGCACTGGGCAAAGTCTGGAACTTGATACGTTTGAAACAAAATTGCAGCTTGTTGCATCAGTGCAAGATGTGAAGGCCCAGCAGCCTCCGAGCAGGGCAACTCTTCAAGGATTGTTTGTTCCAAACTGAGCGCAATAGCTTGGTCGGTGTCAAGTGTAGAACTCTGCGGTGGTGGTACTTGTACTCTGACATAGTCCCCATGCAGAATGCGATGAACTGTACGATCAGCAGCTGCCCATAAGACATGGTTTTTGTGAATGAGGCATCTGTCACCTTGGCTCCTGCAGTAAGGATGCAGACGTAATAGATGAAGAACCTGATCCCTGTGAAGATGAGCGTTGACCTTCAGGACTTGTCTCCGGGCTGCAGGTGGTACAACCAGACCTGAGGCCAGGGGATGGTAGTGGACGACCAGGTCAACAAGGATCAATTGCTCATCAGAGCCTGGTGCGACATCATCAGTACATTGCAGGATGACGGCCTCTTCAGACGGTAGCCGCAATCCAACTGGGGTGGCGGCAATCCGATGAAAACAGCGAACTTGATCTCGAGGTAATCGGAGGCTGTGAACAATGTCAGCCAAAATAGAGGCATATGTTGTCCATGTAGCAAAACAGTGAGCATCCGGAGCATTGAGCCTGTAGACAAGTACTCCAAGGTCTGCACTGTGTATGCTGACATCACTATCCTCTCGGTCAGGTCCATCAGAAGGTGGATCTTGTGGTGGATCAAAGTCTCGTTCATTTTCGCCAGGATCATTGGGCTCTTCAGGGGAGGCCTCCGGGCTCTGCCCTCCCGGGGCAACATGCTGGTCAGAGGCAGCTGCATAAATTGCCCCATGCTGTTCCATGTCAGTGGATGAACTTGCCGAGGTCAATGCATTGTGAACTACCAAAGCGAAACCATGGCCCGCCTGCATTCGATGAAGCAAATCATGATTGAATGGAATGTGAGTCCAACCAAATGTGATGCTGCATCTGTGTTGTGGAGAAAGACACCAATCCAGTGCATCTCCTGCTGTGGCAATGTGGACACCACTGATGGAGTTCTCGAAGGATGCCGCCATAGCAAAAGTGTGCGGTGGTGCAAATCTCCCTTGGTAATGCGTCGTGACAAGACCAGGTTGTCTCCTGGCCCAATTTCCTTGCGAAACAATGAGGTCTGCGTGGACAATCTGCGTGAGGTAACCCCTGTACGGGTCTGGTGTGACGACTGTGAAGTCTACCGCTTCAAGAGGTTGATAATGCTCCCTCCATGAGCTGAGCAAGTCAGGCACCCAGCGCCTCCAGTCTTCATGAAATTCCAAGATCTTGGAGGTTGAGGAACGTTGTAGATTCACATGGTGCACATACCAAGTCCTGATGTACATGACTCCATCGCTGTCAAGATCTGAAAAGGCAGCTTGTTGCTCAGCGACTCGAAAAAGTTCATGGACAATGGGAGGAGCTTGAGTTGGTTCTGGGATGACATCTGGATCAGCTTCTTGTTCAGCTTGGTCCGGCATCATCTCATTTGGAATCGGTTGGTGCCAGCTATCAGTGAGTCTGTGCGTCCTGATGGCTGGTGTGGCTTCAAAAAGGGTCGGCGGAACTGCTACAGTCCTGCTGGCATAGAAATGCAATTCATCAATGATGTCCAAGGGGTCACCTTCAAAACGGACACCTGAAAGAGCGCGGCTGGGAACTGTGGCACATAGCATGTTGATATCATCGTCCAGACCTACAAAAACTTCAACATCATCAAGAAAACGTACCCCTTCTTGACGGTCTGCAGGAAGTCTGTGAGGCCTACAAACTTGTGCCCCAGGTTCAACACGGATCCCAGTGTACGTGCCAAGATCGAACGACAAAACTCTCGCATTTTCTAGAGCTCCCCATTCTGTCAAAAATGCTGGATCTGAAGTGATAGGATGGGACCATTTCTCCACCAAAAAGGCAGGTGATAGATGATCACAAACCTCATATGGCTCCCGGTTGGAGTACAATGTTGTCACTCGCAACCAGCCTAACCAAAAGGCTTGGAAGAATTGCCCAGCTCTTCTTTGTCGGTGGCTTCCATGGCTGTATCCTCTTCTGTGGGATGCTTCCGCCTTGGTCGCTTGGCGAGATGGACCTCTTCTTCCGAGACAATGGCCTCGGCCTGTTGGTGTAGACTCTCCAGAGACTTGGAGAGATCTTCCATGGACTCTGTGATCTTGGCAGCCGTGCCCGCAGTCGTGGAGGTCACTTCTCCCAGCTCTTCGTCCGAGATTTCGTGAACTTCTCCTGCGGTGGCATGTGCTTTTGCTGATGCCTCTTTCGCTTCCAGGAATGCTGCTTTGGTCAAGGAAACTTGCTCTGACAGCTTCTTCTCCTGGGCCGCAAATTGAACGGCGTAGTCTTGCCATAGCTTTACCGCATCTGACAGAAACTTCTTCCAGTTGCTGTGAAGCTGTGATCTTGCAAAGATGGCATTCTCGTAGGCCTTGCGCATGTGCCCTAAATGTGTAGCAGCAGCATGCAAATTTCTGGTGGCTTTGGCCCCGTCTTTGACTCCGTCTTTCATCGCAGAGTTCTTGACCGCCTTCTGGATATGTGGCGGCAATTCTGCCACGTCTTGCCGGAGCATCGCCATCAATTCGGAGTCCACATGTTCCGGGGGCGGTGGCACCGAAGGCATCTTGGGCATTGCCGGCATGGTGAGCCCTGCTCCCATGGCAGGTGTCAGGGGAGGGTTCACTGGCAAGGCTGAATGCGGACCCTGGGCCGGTGGCTGCCACGGAGTCTCTGGCGGTGGCAAGGGCGGAGCAAATTGTCCAGCTGGATATGGTGCAGGCAGCATGCTCATAGGTTGCATGCCCCATCCCATCATGGGATTCATAGGTGCCAGAGGTGCCATGGCCGCACCTGGCATGGGGGCTCCCGGCATCATCTGTTGCTGCTGATGCGGATGTCCTCCTTGTCCACCATGTCCACCACGAGGAGTGCGCTGTCCCTTCGGAGTGCGCGGCCTGGATTTCTGCCTCGGCGTCTTCGGACGTCCCCCATGCTGTTCCCATTGTGTGGGCCATTGTTGGGTGCCCTGCCAAGAAGAATAGGCATTTGAATCTGTCTGCTGACTTTTGGCTCCATGCACATATGTCCGATCGATAACCATATGCCAGGGAAGATTGCAAGTCACGCAATGCATGGCTGTATGCTTCCGAAGCTGTCTGCATCCCGAGCATCTCCAAGGTGCATTGTGAGAGGTCGCCATTGTGGCTTCTATACGTCGAATCAACTGCAAATCTCTTGAATGATGCGAATTGAGCGTGGCCAGGAGTCGCTTCAATTGGTTGTGATGCAGGCTGATGATGCCTTTGGAAAACAAATGCCAATTGAGCCTCGCTCTGGCTCGGAGTCGACGTTGATTTCTGCGCTGGGAATTGGTCGCCGTAGTCCTCCACAGGGAAGTGGGTGAGGATCTCAGCAGCCGAGACCTTGGTGTCCACGTAGGAGCCCAAAAACGCAAAAAAGCAAGTGACAATCTCCTTGTCCAGAATCAAAATGTGGAGTAAGAAGAACCGAAATGCCCAAAACATAAACCGGGACGGCCACGAAGTCAGCCAAAAAGGATACCCAGGAGGTTTAACGAGCCTGGGAGCTCAGCACTGCCAAGGTGATGCCAGATAATACCGGCAGAGCACTGCAAAGGATGGCCAGAGCACGAAGTGTCAGTTCAGCCACCAATGCAAAGGTCACAAGAAAGGCAAAAGTGACCCGCGGGTATGGCAGACGTACCCGCTAAGGATATGAGCACGTCAGGGGGCACTACAACCCTTCCTGAGCCCCAAAACCTTCAAGGATATATATATATATACATATATATATATCAAAATCAACGAAAAGTTCATCAAGCCAAAACAAATCCGATGTACAAATTATATATATATGTGTGTGTGTGTAAGTATGTATGAATTCATGTTGTGTTATGGTATGATATGGTATGGTATGGTATGTATGTAAATATGCATGTGCAAAAAAAATATGTTCCAAAGAATAATGTACATGAATGGTGTATACAGTGTATAACCCACATGATGACTTGGGGAGGCCTCCGTGCAGCCCAATGCCATCCTGGTGACCTCAGCCCTCACGGCGTTTCAGGATCCAAGCACCAAAAGACTGCAACGTTCAAGTGGTATCCACCGGAAAACTGGGGAAATCCCACTCATGTTGAAAACTGGGAAATCATGTATAAATAGGATTTTCCATTGCCATGTTTATTGCCAGTTTTTTATTTGTCAGGTGTAGCTGCGTGGGTTCGTTTTTTCGGATTCATTGGGTTAAAGCATTTTAATGAGTGGTAGTTTACCACTAACATGTACTAGCATGTATAAACACCTTTTAAATCCTTTTAAAACATTATACCATATTATATTAACCAACCATTATTATACCTCTTATATACCTCAACCAACCATTATACCATATTATACCTCTTATAACACCAATTGGGTTGATTGATTTTGGTTGTATCCCCCCCTCTTGGCTCTCCATGCTTTCCCAGGAGCGAAACTCGCAGTGGCACATGGGGCTTCAGTTCTTGGGCGACATCCACGCCTCTGGCGTGACTTTGGACATTATGAACTACGTGGCAGGCATCAGCGCATGTAGCTGGGCAAAACAGGCGAAACACAGAACTGATGCTGACATTCAACTGAGTTCAGGGCGTTTGAATGTGGAGTTTCTATAGTTGTCCAGAATTGATTTTGGATGGTTTTGGGGTTGTACCCATTGGGAAAACAAAACAGCACCAGGTGCTCCGGGCTCGCGCTGGCAAAGAGCTTTGCACTTCTTGGAGGTGCGAACTGCAGTGAGGTATAAAGGGGCATCCATACTTCGCGAACCACCTCAAACGATAGGTTGTTGGTTGAGAAACCTATGCCAACTCCATTTTTTGCCGGATATATTGTATCTCTTGTTCAAGGGTGTTATAAACCAACCTACAACCGTGGGGCTTGATGTTGTAGCGGTTATACAATTAATACATATAGTTGATTCATACAATTGATAGACATTTTCCAATGCTCCCCAAATTGCATGATCTCTCATCTGCAATACAGAGCAGGTGTCCCTTCTTTCATTTGTATTCTGCCAGTGGCGAAACCGCCACCTTCAATGCAGTATATGCTTCCTTCCATGATCGAACAGATGCCAGCAGCAGTCAATTGTGATTTCAACTATGCAGTTGGTTGCTGTATTCGTTTCTGGTTTCCTAGCACGGCTAGGGCAGGGTGACCTGACAACGATGGAGACACAGAGAGAGAGAGAGAGAGTTGAGACACTTGGGCTCGGCTATAATTGACTCAAACCTATGGATTGGGACTTGCACATGTTCACCACTATACCAACGACGTTGTCATAAAACCGTGTCGACTTCTTAGGGGAGCTACACCGAAGAGTGAGAGTAGCCGACACCCAGCTAGAATCAGCTAGAACATGCTTGAACATTGTTCTCCAGATAACTAAGCTGTTGGAGTTCTTACTTCAAGTATAAGAGAGTTGCCTGTTTGCATTTTGGAGTTTGGTTGCTGTTGCCCCTTGCTGGAGGGTGCCGCTTGGATGCTGCCCACCAATCCCTCTTGCTGGGGTCTGTGCTGTCGTAAGTTTTGAAACGACACAAGCAGTATCAACATTAATTCTATTAATTATGTGTATCTATTTGTTGATTTATACTTGTTTTATTTGTGTCACATGTGTTTATCAATCTATCGAGCTAGCTAGCTATCTATTTATGCACATATATATATACACGTACATTATGAATAAATATAAAAACATGTACACGCACGCATATGTATATATATATTTGTGTGTGTGTGTGATATACATATAAAGAATATATATATATACAAGCTTCATAAAAATTGTCCTTGCGGTCCTCGTTGTTATCCATTAATTATCTCCCAGCTCTGGTGGACACCACGCCGGCAGGAGATCGTTGGAGCAAGTTTTAGACCAAGTTGCTGGGCGCAGATTTATATGAGAAGAACTAGGACCTGAGTTCTTGGGCTTGAACAGAATGACCATGAATGACTTATTTATATATATATACATAGAATTAAATAATTATATATATATAGAATGCAATTGATATCCAGTTTCTGCCATTGCAAGCACCAATATCGTTCCAGTTTACCATGGTTGCTGAGGCGCGATTTGCCACAACGCAGCCGTTACCTGCTGCCACCGTGCAGATGCTTGTCTTCAGGTGAACTACATGAGGAAGCGGGTTAATCGAAACTACGAACGGCATGTAAAACATTGTAGAAACGAAACAGAATAGTTGTGTAGTTATAAAGATCTGTGTAGAAGAAACACCACCATCTTGATGTTGTTGTTACGATAATTGTGTAGAAACACCAGCATTCTTGTAAAACATTGCGAGCTATCAACATATAGCAAGATGTTGTGGATAGTGGTTTCAAAGTTGGATAGTTCTCATCATTGCTCATCCTTCAACATGTGATGACGATCCTGATTGTTTTTCATGTTCTTCGGTCGGATACATGTAGATTTGTTTTAAATCGGGTGGACGCGCGGAAAAGACGTTTGGGGGAACAAATCTGATGTTAAATGTTTTTGTATTTTGCCAGCAGGCATACAGCACGTGAGATGATATTCCCGTGGGCTATGTTTTTGGCCACGAGATGTATTCAGATCAACCACCACGCCACGCATTCTAGATTGCGTGTTCTTTTTTTTACCACCCTCCAACCAACATAAGCCCTCCCAAATAAGGAGTTGGAAGACTACTTTCCATTTGATAATTCTAAATTCTAAGGGTCTGGGTTCATTGAAGGGATAGCATCTAATTTATTGCAATCAACTTCACTAATTACAGTAACCATACTGACCGGGTCAGTCATGGCAAGTCCAAATCATAGCGCAGCCAAATTTGGTGGAAATTTACAGCCTGCAACTAAGGAGCAGTGGCCACAGTCACTGCAGCTGTGGACATCTATGTGGACCCACAAAATCCTCCCCGTGACTTGTCGATCGCGATTCCCCTGTTGCAAAGATGGGTGCTACTAATCACTTCCCCCGAACCTAGCACGCAAAAAGACTGGTTTAATTAAATTATGGAAAAAAAAACGTTCAACTTAGACAGGCGGCGCCTGCGTCCGATTTTTCCATAATTGCATTTTTCCCCATAAGGGTTCAAAATATCCCGGAAGTGATCCGAACTTTTTTTTTCCATAATTCTTGGAGGTGGCCATTATTTCCATAATTGATTTTTCCTTTTCCATAATTATTTTTTCCATAATTCTGGCTTTAGGGGCATATACCAGATCTTTAGACACATATTTTCTATAATTCAATATTCCCCCTTAAAATGCATTCAAATTGCGAACATCACATGAT
>Ga0126342_10009959_pt1 | contig 17010 bp, 15 predicted proteins | sample Cyp1metagenome_FD_92528 | JGI IMG/M metagenome (GOLD analysis project Ga0126342, IMG submission 92528) | Coral microbial communities from Lord Howe Island, Old Settlement Bay, Australia - Cyphastrea 1 metagenome | ecosystem: Host-associated > Invertebrates > Cnidaria > Coral ... | reverse complement strand
GTTGCTTAGATCTGTGCATATCCAGCTGGCATGATTGTTCAGCAGCCAAAAGCGTGGCATGAATGCCATTGCTGCTGTGTGCATAGAGGTGTGGGCAGCTTGGTGGAATGAGGCAAAAGGGATATATATATATATATATATTATATAGATCCATACCTATCCTCATATCCTCACTTGAAAAACATAGTGACATGGAACATAGTCAAATTTAGTTGTGGACCGAATATCCTCATATCCCATACCCTCTGCTAATCAAACATGGCAATCGGAAATCCCCATTGGTATACATGTTTTTCCGAGCCATAAACATCCATGTCTACCAGGTTTTCCAGCAAGCCACGTTTAATTATTGAAGGGTAAATAGGGATAAATCTCTGTTCTATTTCATAGCATTATTCATACCATATTAATTACACATATCATATCGACATAAATATATGTCGTTTGTGAATATGATAACAATAATATTTTTGTTGTGCCCATTCTCATATTAATAACACTATTATTCAATACGCACTATATTATCATGTTAATTATATGGTCATGAATGATAAATTTAGTTACCATTAAACATCCCAATTAGTCAATAATTTTATTAAAACATAACAGGTATACATATTCCCATAGTATAGTATCCCATATTAATCCATATCATCATCCTATACTTAAATTTAATTATATAATACTGTCTTAATCCAGTTATTCTTATTAATTATAATCAAAAATAGTATCCCATATGTATCCCACAGTTATTCATATCCCATACCGGGTTCCCGGTATCAACATCGTTTTGCCGAAGACTGGGCTCCCCAGGTCTGGGCTCTGCTGGCGGAGGCCTTCACTGGTGAGCTGCTCCCCGCGCTGCGCCATTCCTGGGACCACCTGGAAGCGGTGCCGCGACACAAACATGGCGAGATCATGGGGATTTTGAAGCACCAAACATGTCACAATAACCATGAAATATAGCTTATGGGCTTATGAGAGGGGATTTTGAACTACCAAACATGTCAAAACTTAGCAATGGAACATATCAAACATGCTGGTAGAATGGGTATTTTCAACCACCAAAGCATGGGGAATTTCACCATGGCCATATCAAACATGGGATGTGTTATAAGGGAATTTTTATGGGAGGGTGATAGAATGGGGATCTTGAAACCCCAAACATATCAAAACATGGTGGTTTCAAGTATGAAATAGAGCTTATGAATGGGATTTAACCACCAACCATATCAAACATGGTGGTAGAATGGGGATGGAAAATATCAAGCATGGTGGTGGAATGGGGATTTAACCCTAAAATTGCATTTAATGGGGATATGATTTTTCAATATTTTTCATGGAATACGTGAACCAGCAAACATTGATGATCTGCCGAAACCTGTCTAAGTGACATTCAGAAAACGGGACGCACAATCGTCATGGGGATGGTGAAGGGAAAACCAGCCGCAGATTTGCCATGGCCATATGAAGTTTTCAATTGACGGCTGCTTTTCCTAGCTTCTAGTTTGGTCAAGACCAGAACAGAAAAAACCGTGGTTAAAGATGGTTAAAGCATGAGTGGGCACGGGCCGAAAGTCCGCCACCCCCAAATAGGTTGGGGCACATTCTCCAAAAATCAACTCTGTTCATGTTTGATATCACCAAAGCAAAACAGCAGGGTGAAAGGAGCCCCTACGAAACGATAGACATGGTATTAGAGCATTGGGCTGGGGGCCACAGTTTTCGGTCACTTTGAATGGTAAATTACCCAAATTTTGATCCTTGAGGTGCCACTGATGCTTTTCGTGCCAAGCTCAGACATGACCTGCGGCAGGAATCCCAATGGGCTACGCGCCTGGCAGATTTCACACCCATGCAGACAATAAGATTGCTTGCAGACCAGTGTAGCAATCCCCAAAAAGATAGAACAGTAAAGTCAAATCCTAGAAAAAAGTAGGAAGTAAGTTTTCTATCTTGTTTTTTCCTGGTGTATATATAATATATAATAATATTTTACTATTCCTTAAGAACTCTGCAGCTCCGAGGCGTCAGTCTTTGGTTATATCGCCCAGAGCGGGGTGCAGCTCGGCGGCAGCCAAGAAAGCGCCGTAGCATCAATGGCAAGGTGGAAGTGACCATCTTGGGGTAAACTCAGATGTGGAAAATGGATGAACATTGCCCATCTATAGATGATGACCCTCTGGTAAACATACAAAAAGCTACTGAAAATGGCCATTTATAGTGGATTTACCCATTAAAAAATGGTGATTTTCCATAGTTATGTTGGTTTACCAGAGGGTACCTATAAAACATGGTGATTTGAAGCCAGAGCTGTGTTAGTTTACAGGAGGGTCGATGTCATGATGGAAATGATTTCAGCACACGATGCTTAGACTTGGCATTGGTGATATGTATATATATATATATGTATATATCTGGGTAAATTATAACGACCTCACTGCGACCTCACTGGAATCATGGTTAGTAAGGGAAATCATCCCCTTTTATGGCCTTAATTCAGGTTAGTGAATTATTATAGTTTACCCATATATATATATATACATATAATACATATTTGTTGGGGAGGTTTGATTCGGACTTCTCATCCAGCTGGAAATAGTTGGAGCGCAGGTATCCACTGGCTTTTTGTGGGTTAAGATTCGGCCTCACTACAGCCAACCATTCTTCCGGGGGGGTTGTTGGCCTGGGGTTGAGTTGAATCCACATGATGTCTACAAGATCTCTTCAACTCTTCACTGAAAAATCTGCCAGGGCTGCTCCCAAGGTTGCTTCTCATCAAACACTTTGGCGCCACGGCTGCCGAGATTGTGAAGAGTTGTCGCCCTTTGGCTCGAATGATGGCAAGGAGATTAAAGACGGTCCCCAGAGGTGGAATCTCCAATGGGACAATGAGGGGTAACAAACTGGATTTTGGATGATTTTGGGGGATCTACCACAATTTGGGGTAACACACCCATATTTCCCAACTTTGACGGGATTCAAACACACCATTTCATTGGTTGTTTCCCAGTGGGGGTTGATTTGCAGCTTCAAAGGGCTTCGAAGATCCGGGGATGTCTTAGATCACCTGTTTTCCAAAACTGGTCCAAAAAAGTAGCCCGATCCCATCATATCCCCCAGAGGGATGGTGATTCACCGTGATCGCTGAGGAAAAGTGACGACGATTCTGATCTCTTTCATGGTCTATGGAAAACCTTGGAACGGTTGCATGTCGGGAGAGGGGTGGCGTTTTTCCGGGGACTTTGATGGGAGTCTGTGCCACTGACTTGGTTAGGTTGAGTTGATGGGATCACGGGACTAGTTTCAGACTTGCTGCGGGGTCCTAAACAATGAAACACTGTTTCAGCTGGCATAGAGTTAAGAAAGAGATCATTGGAGCTGTATATAGAAAATATAGATGTATAGTTTAGTGAGGTTAGTGACAGAGATCCTTATATTTTCTTATTTCGGGAGGGCACAACACAAATTTTGGTTGTTAAGCAATTTGTGGTTCATCAAAGATCATGTGACATGTGTATGCGGACATGTGAAGAACCCTGGTTGATAAAGCAGCAGGATTTTCGAAGCATCCACATAGAGTTGTTGCACCAACCCCGGTTCAGCAACTACGCGCTGTACAGCAACTAACCACGGTTCAATTACTACGGTTCAGAAAGTAACTCCCCCGGTTCAAAAGCTACGGCTCAGCAACTTTGGTTCAGCAACTATGGTTCAGGCTGCGTTTAGGTTGTATTTACGGTTGGTTTGGGTTTATTTAGGGTATATTTAGGCTTGGTCTAGGGTTTATTTAGGGTTTATTTATGTATATATGGTTTATTAAGGATTGTCAAACTAGACGGTTTTCGTTGCCGGAACATAGTTGTCAACTGTAGTGGTAGTGGTGGTAGTAGTAGTAGTAGTAGTTGTTGTTGTTGTTGAACCAACCGTTTTTAGTAGTCGAATCATAATTGTTGAACCAGATGTCTTAGGTGTCGAATGAGACGTTTAAGTTGTCGAACCAGCAGTCGACCGGTCAGGCCTCAGTCTTGCAATGTAGTCCTGGTTTGATGGGTAAAATCATTGGTAGATTCTTCTTTTTGCTGGAATCCGTATCCTCAATCTTTTGGGCCCCCAAGCCCCCAAGGCTCGAAAGCACCCATTTCTTGGTTCCACCTTCGATACTTCGATGTTTTGGTGAAAAATGGGTGAAACATCTTGATTCTTGGGTGGTCAGTTTCCGCATTCTCATTTCCGAAATCCCCAAATCATCGGTATCCGATGGGATCCATGGGTCGTTTATAGCACCAGGCTATCATGTGGCTGGCACTTTGCTCTTTGTGAATTCCGTGGCGGTGGAAAGGTTCAACTCAGGGGCCTCCAAGCAACTCGTTTCTCAAAATGGGGGGCAGATGTGGCTATGGAAACCCCCATCAGTTGGAATGGCAATAGAGGCTACGGTTTCCAGATGTTTCCAGTAGAATATCCTGGATCGCTCAAGCCAACATCATCGGATCGTTGAATCTGGGTCAAATCCCAATGGACCTTGTGGTAAAAACAGATCTGCACTGGACCAACAATCCGCAGTTCTTGCACCCATCGATTTGCCGGTTACACGACATGTCAGTGAACTTACCCATCTTTACAAAAAAACAGCTGCTGATAATCGCTGAGAATTGTGATCTCCAAAATTCCTATGGAACACATCCTATCAACTCCTTTCATCCTTCTCTACCTGGTGATTTCCTGGTGATTTTCCAACTGCCCAACGAGGCGCTTTGCCACGTTGCTGTTCAGCATGGCAGGGCTGGTGGCTTTGCGCTTGGTTTTTGGTGGAGTTGGGCCTTCAACCTTTAGTGCCTTGATCGCTGAATTTCATGTGGACAATTGGGAATTTCATGATGGGATAATTCCAGTTTTGATACCTCGAGATGATGATAGCGCGTTAGGAATTGCAGGGGCAATTTCCACGGTCTCCCGCCATATCTGGGTTTTACAATCGTGACTTTGGGCACGACGTGATTTGACTTAACCAAACCCATTGCGAATTGGGGGTGAGTGTTTGGATATCCTCTTCCCATGTTGAACTGCTAAATTCATCTGTAATTTCTGGATTTTCATGGATTTTCGAGGACGCTACGCTAGATTACTAGGGGGTAAGCAACAATGGATGGTTCATTTACGGAGAGTTCAGAGATAGGTCAATATCTACAGGATCATCTGAGTGGGATGAACACCGAGGTGTGGTCATAGACGCTGGGAGTGCAGGAACCAGAGCGGCTTGGCTATGGAGGGTACTATATCGCCAATACAACCAGTTCCAAATTAGCGCGGGCATGTGCGGGCACAACACCACCGGAGCTGAACATAGTTGGTATATCATTTGAAGTGGGTTTCCATAGCCATTGTGTAGTTCCGCGGTGAACTCCAGGCAGTTCGGAATGCTTGCAAGCCAGGGTGACAATGGACCATAAGCCATGATGATGTGTGGTTGTTGCAATATTTGCAGTTCGTGTGTGTAGTACATCCCCAGTTCAAAACTTGGGAGTTTGCAACTATACATGGCCAGCCTGGCCAGCATTTGCTCAACGAGTTATAGGAATGTCCACGAGTTTCCCTACCCTCTGGTAATGACTAACATAGCTATGGAAAATCACCATGCTATTAATGGGAAAGTCCACTATTTCTATGGTCATTTTCAATAGCTAATGGCATTCTCTCCAGAAAATGACCATTTATAGTGGATTTTCCCATTAAAAATGTTAAATTACCCTCCATTTTCTATAGAATCCACTATTAATGTTAAATTACCAGAGGATATACCCCATTAAATCCCATTAAATCCCATTAAATCCCATTAAACCACCATTTTCCTATGGTTTTCAATAGCTATGTTAAATTACCAGAGGCTAATTCTCTCCAGAATGCCACGAGGTGAACGTCTTCCGCTTTGATGCCTGGAACCTGAAGCTCCTGGACATCAACGGTGCAGCTCAGGTGCGCGGTGGAAACTGTGGGCCGGCGAAGTTCCATATATAATCATATGTATATATATATACATATATACATAATTATATATATATATATATGTGTATATATATAATGTGTATATATATATTTATATATATATAATGTGTATATATATATAATACATTTAGTACTGTAATACTCGAGTGTACTGAGTAACACTATATATATATAATGTCCGAGTAACATGTCCGTATAGTACTGTAATACTCGAACAGATCAAGAACAGCTGAACAATTTGGCCCACTGACAAAAAATAAATGGCCGGACTTTGACGAACTTCGGCAACTCTTTTTTTTCTGGGTTGCTGTTTTGACATCCGCAAAGCACTGACCATTATATCTGTCCACAAACCAGAAACCACCAGTTTTTTTTAATTGCATGGATGTTTGTGGATCTGACTTTTTTGCATGATGTTTGTGGATAAGCTGGTGTGATGATGCCATGATGCCATGTAAACCCAACATCCTTTTTTTCAATGGCATGGTATTTTTCGCATGGATCTGATCCATTTTTTTGGCATGGTTTATTTCAGATGCCAATGTTCTGATAATTTTTGGCCGTCAATTGGGAAAATTCGGGACGGTTTCTGGTTGAGGTCTTTGTAGAAGAAGAGCCAGGAGTGGGCGACTTGAACTCAAGCAGCTCGTCGCTCTTTGTGGTGTGGGTTTGACATTGGGCTTGGGGTGCCGAATTCCTGGTGCTATGTGTGTTGACCAAATGGAGGCCTGAACAACCTATTGCCCAACAAGAAAGACATGATGATTATAGTCTTTCTTGTTCCACACAGACCAATTTCCGAATCGCTGAATCCCAAACGTTTTGCGTTTGTAGCTTTGATCCCCATGGTTTTTGGTGCTTCAGTCTTTTTCCGTTGGCAAACCCACAGTTCTTGGTCCTTCAACCTACATTTTTTGCTCAAATCCTTAATTTGGAACTTGCCACCCAAGACTTTTAGGCGGTTACACCATTGTTGGTCATTTTGCACCATTTTGAATCGTGCTTCAACGGTCATTGTTGGTATTTCACCTCCGTTTGAGACCGTCCCTCTGCGAAGAATCGCTGTATTTTTTGAAGTATTCAGCCATGGGAGAATGTCGAGATCAGATGAAGCCCATATACTACCCACAGAACCCCACATGTGACTACATAATAATCATAATACAACGTAGAAAGCATGTCCAAATCGTTTTTTTCTGGTTGATTGATCTTGATTTCCATGGCTTTTTCCATGGTTTTTTCCATGGTTTTTCCATGGTTTTTCCATGGTTTTTCGCCAACGAACGGCCCCAGGTGCTTTGGCCCTTCAGCTCTCGCGTTTGTTGGGCGTCGCGATGGCCACAGTGCCCATGGGCCAGCGGCAGGTGACGCCGCTGGCGCTGCGCGCCACGCGGGCCTTGGAGGATCTCAACAATCAACAGGTGGGCCTCGGGGAGATGGCGAATGAGGGACCGGCTACGGCCCTTAAAAATGGCTGGTTTAATGGTGGTTTAATGCTGATTTAATGTGGATTTCATGGTTTAATGCTGGTTAAATGGTGGTTTAATGGTGGTTGAAGCTGATTTTAGAGGCTTTTAACGATGAAATCTATGATGGTTTAATGATGTTTTTAAGGGGGCTTTACCCTCTGGTAATTTAATATAGCTATGGAAAATGCTCGAAGAAAATGGAGGTGTATAGCTGGGAAAATCATTTGGAAAAATGATATGGAATGATGGCCACACTTTTTTAACCATTGGGGTACCCAAAAATTGAAAAATATAAATACAAACTGTTTGTTCTTATCAATACTAGTCCCTTCCCCCATAACCCCCAGAAACCAGGCTTTAGCAGGGGATGAAACCTCCTTTTGAAAAAACCTTTTAGGGGATGTTTAATACCAGTGGGACGGGATTAATGGTGGTTTCATCACATGTTTTTCACATGTTTTCCTTGATGGCTTGGGCTGAAGCCAGAGGATAGCCCCAACAAATGGATGCTGCTGCGATGTTTGGAGGATCATCAAATCATTATCCCAAGGAAAAAAACACATTTTCAGAGACACTCAAAGATGGTGAAAGAAAAATTGGGATCAAGTTACCTGTGGATATTTTCATGGGGCTTTTCATGGTGATTTTTCTGAGCATTTAATTGATTTAACGATGAACGATTGAGGATATGATGGCATGTATTTTTTTTTAATGAAATTAGAGACTTCTCGAAACGAGTTTTTTTTTTTGGATGGTTTAAAACCTATGATTCCATATTTGTGGTGAATGAACCATGGCATTTACCAGCTATTTTGAATATCAGGGTAGCAGGATTTTGACCGGGCCGGCAGCTTCGAGCTGGGTTTTTAGCCAATTCTCAGAACATCAGACCAGCATAACATCTTTTAGGATCTTAATCATGGTCACAGCTATGCATGCTAGTGTATGTCTTCTATACATATATATATGATATATATACATATCTTTATGACCATACATGTCACTTTATCTCAACTCTCGAAAGGTCGAAAGGTCAGGATATGCCCTGAAGCAACTAGTGGATGACTTGTGGGGTTTTGGGTGCTCGGTAAGTCGATCAAGCCAATGCCATAAACCATCCCCAATAGAGCTTGATTCTTGGGTATAGCATTATTTTTTGGATGATGTAAAATGACCACCATAAATGGTTGGTGAATGATGTTAATGGGTTGGCGAATTGGATCTGGTTGGTGAAATACCACATTCTACTGTATATTCACTGAGAGAATTGGATCATTGGATCTGCATCCCCAAATAGCTCTGTGACCATCCTGGGTGGGAGGACGAAGATCCAACCCTACAACTATTTTGTGAACTGAGGCATATCCAAATGGGGAATTTTTCAGAATCAGAGACGGCCAGGAATGGGAATTTCACCGCACAAACTAGAGACTTCAACCGGCCAAGTTGGTTGGATTTTAATCGCCTTTTCAGGAGATTTAATACCACCACACCAGAGATACCGTAGCATTCAATTTGGGATAACCAAATGATTCAAAATGCCTTAGCATATCAGGTGGACGACCTGTTGGACCAGATGAAGAGCCACATTGCAGCAGCCGGCTTCAAGGCCTTGGGCCTGACGTAGTGGCTACCCTCGGGCCGTCTTTCGGATGGGGGACAGGGCTTTCTCCAATCTGTTTGTGAAATGCATGGACACTGCCAGGTGTTTTTTTGGAAGCAACAGAAGTGTCGGAGGTTTTGCTACTGTTATTTTATCACTATATCATACTATATCATACTATATCTATCACTACCAGTATTAATTATTGATTATTATCTTCAAAACATAGAAGATCCATCATGTTTGCTAGTTTCCCTTCAATCGTGTCATGTGGAAGGTTCGATTTCACAAACAGCCAGGACGCTGGCATACAGCCGATGGGTGGCAGCGAAGAAGCCATTGCAGAAACTCGGCGGATCGAAAAAGGCCATCAGATTGGCTACTTCCTTGACACTTTTAGGGGGATAAAGATGGAGGAGATATGAGGAGATACCCTCTGGTAATCAAACGTGGCAGGCTGGAAAATCCCCGAACTAAATGGAGGTCAAAATTCGGAATATTCATCAAGAAATGGGGGGATTTTCGCCATGTTTGATTACTGGAGGGTATCATATCTTCTTTTCCAACAATTTTGGGGGTTGAAGCCAGCAAGGAATGAGGACATGGTCGACAATCGTCATTTGCGGTGTTGGTGCAAGAACGGTCTCAGGGTGTGGGGTTGGGGTGATGACTTATTCAACGGAGACTGTCAAAGTGGCATGGAGTTAATCATGGCGATGAGAAACGAGTTTCCTTCACTCGGGCCGTATGGCATTTTCTAATACTGCTTCTGGAGGATTTGTTTAGGATGCTTCCGGCTGCAGAGGATAACTCGCAGGTTTGCCTAAAGATTGTAGGGAATTTCCGCCAATTCCATGGTTTATCATCATCTTCCCAATTTTCAATGTTAAACAATAATACATCATAAAAGAACATTAGGAAATTGTAATTGGATTTTCAATGTTAAACCATGGAATACTGTAATTACCCTCTGGTAAACTAACTAACATTGCTATGGAAAATCACAATTTTTAATGGGAAAACTCACTATGTAATTGGATTTTCAATGTTAAACCATGGAATACTGTAATTACCCTCTGGTAAACTAACTAACATAACTATGGAAAATCACCATTTTTAATGGGAAAACTCACTATAAATGGGCAATTTTCCATAGCTATGTTTGTTTACCAGAGGGTACTAATGTAATTTTATTCATAAAATCACCAACTGGCCATCCCTTCTGGAGAACCAGCTGGTTTAGATCTAAGGAGTGGACCTCGGTGAACATGCTCATGGGATGCTTTCAACCAGGGCTGCGTGGCGTGCCTTGGTGGTCAAGTCAAGTCATGGGGGTTTCGTGTGGATCTCCAAGTCACCAGGGGTTTCAATACGAATTTTGATGATTTTTGGACCATTTTCAATGGATTGGTTTAAGGGAACATCGAAACCGGAAACCATCGATTTTGGCATTTATGGGGGTTTCCTGTAAATGTTCCCTTAAACCAATCCATTGATAATAAAAATGGGGTATCCCCATTTTACCAAACCTGCATATGAGGAACGATGCTACCGGGAAATCTATCAGCCCAGCTAGTTGAATGAGATAGGATAGGGGTTAATGGCTAATGGCTCAGATGATTTTAGGTAATATGGATATGAAATGAAATGCACTGATATGATATATGATAGATGTGATTCATGATCTATGACCTGTGATTCAGTGATATTGGATATAGTATATGAAATCTTTTTGAACTTATATTAACATATAATATCATATAATATGATATCATATCTTATCTTATAATATGATATGCTATGATATGATATGACAATCGTTTATATTACTATTTATATTTATATCATATGTTAAATATAGATATGTTTATATAATATACTGTCATATCATATTATATCATATTATGTAATATTATATCATGTTATATCATATTATATTATATCGTACCATAGCATATTATTTATATTATTTATTTATATTTATACTTCTTTGTTATATTCATATTATATTTATATTCTATTTATTTTATATTTATAGTATATCTACGTTATGTTTATGTTATATTTATATGATATCTATATTTATATTATATTAATATTACATGTATTATATATATGATACTATGTTATATTACATTACACTATAGTATATCATATCATACCATATTATATTAATATCATGTTGTATTATATTGTAGTATATAATACAATATTATTAGAATTATGTTATATTATATTATACTATATTACATTATGTATTATTGTAGCATATATTGCAATATAATATATTAGAATATCATATGATATGACATGATATTATTGTGTTATATAATGTTATATATTTTTTTATATTTATAATCAAATGTTATATATACATATGTTTATATCATATCATATCATATCAGATTATATCATATCACATTATAGTATAGCATAGTATATTATATTAGGTTTTATACTATATGATATATTGTAATATATATATATGCCGGACATATTTTGACAGATCTAACGAGAATTGGCTGTCTCTGGTTCAACCAGCGAGATGTGCCGAGGTTCACTCCCCTGTGGCCATTGTGGATTTGGGTGGTGCCACAGTGCAGCAACTTGGATGACCTCGGTAGGGCCTTGACAAAGTGTCACTTTTCCACCATGATTTGTGGCTGGGCTGGGAAATCACCACCAAAAATATGGACATTTCATTGGGAAAGCATCGAAGTAAATGGGGCGATTTTCATTGCCATGTTTGATTCCCAGAGGCGATTTCCCAGTATATTTCCAATATGGTTGGTTAAAAAAACGCCATTCTGGCTGGTTTTTAAATCCCATCAGAAATGACTCCCAATTCTGTCTGAAAGAGTAGTCTGGCTGCTTCAATTTTCTTTTCCGGGGGCTGCTTCAGCTTGTGTTGGCACCAATTTCCAATCACAATTCAGTAATCTCTTTGCAGTTGGGAGGTCACAGCATGAGCTGGACAAGCTTTGGGATTTCCAGGGAGAGCTGACCATAAGTCATCCAATTCCCACGGCAGCATTTTCCATTTCGAGCCTCCCAGGATAGCCTACTACCTCCATGATCGTCAGGCCAGCGAGGCGAAAAGGCCCGAGCCACTCCAGAAATGGGGAGATTTGATGATTTTTTTCATGGGAAAACTATGGAAACATCTCATGATCATGTGATAAACTTTCTTTTTTGGTTGAAAACTATGGAAACCCATTTTTTTTTGTATTACTGTATGATTTGTGATGTTTTTTCTGTATGATTTGTGGAAAGCTATGGACAAGTCCAGTTTTGGGTTGCAAGCCCTTAGTTTGAGGGATCGACCGGAACCTCTTGTGAAGATGCGGCTGGTCGGTACATTTTGGGTTGAAACCACCAAGCAGGTCGTAAAACCAGGGCAGATACCAGGGCACTGTTGGGACATCTGCCTGGGCCAGGAAGCATTTGGATGGCTACATCAGTCGCATCAAACTGCCGTTTGGAAGCTGGGCGCCCTGTTTCAGGATTTTGGAGGTACCTGGGCCTGGGCCTGTCTGAAAATGATGGGACACCCGGAAAAGCCGCAACGGCTTGACGGGTTTATCATGGTTGATCATCATTTTCTCTATCATTTGATAGCTAGTGGGTGGCTAGGGACCCCATTTTCATAGATGATTATCCATCTGAATCTGGGGGGGACGTTTCTTCCATGTGGTCGCGTTTCTGAGGCGGACCCGTGCATATTTACAGGCCTGGGGTGTTGGTCGAAGATCGACATGGAGAGCAGATTCATAAAGTTTGTTCGGATTTACATATATCAGAAAGTACAGTAGAAGAACACTATAGAAGGATAGATCAGTCTCTATATATATATATCTCTCTCTCTATATGATTATGTATATGTATACAGATACACATATATATATATATATAATTATATATATATAGATCGTATATATATATATAGAGATCATATATATATATATATATATATATCATGATATATCCATCCACTCCATCCACCTGCAAAGGTCCAAGGTCCCTAAGGATTTCGCCGATCCCATAGTTTCTATAGTTGTTTATACCAATGTAGTGACACTACTAGAGCAACACTAAAAAAAACAATATATATATATATACATACACTATATATATATATATGTATGTATACATGTAGTCAATGGTTGGTTACAAGTTTATAATGATTCTTTCATCAAGCTCTCTATCATCCTGAAATGAGGCACAGCTACGGTGGGTATGGCCTTTATTCAGTGGTGTGCCAAGCGTTGGATGGTTATTGGTTGATGGTTGAGCGGAGTGTTCAAGAGTGTTCAAGTGGGCGGCATAGGGGTTCCTAATATAGTGTACACATATATATATGTATGTATATAGTATTAATATAATATATATATATAAAGAGTACTCTGGAATCCCCATCAACTTCAACAACATTGGTTTTCACTTAGATGACACCAGCGAGAAAGTTGCGAGGGGGATCAACAAAAATACATAGGGATCAAAAAACAAATAGGGATCATGAAGGCATTTGTAGCTCCTCCTCCTACAACAACAACGACGACAACGATTATTACTACTACTGCTACTAATTGATTCTATCTCCTTGGCCATATCGTTTTGTTTGCGACTCATACAGTTTATGTTTTTGATCTGTATGTTTTTTTGATCCGTTGCTTTTGTTATTTGATCCTTATTTTTTTTAATCCCCGAGCCGAGAAAACTGGGTATGGCTTTTGAACAGCGGGGGTTTGACTCAAGGCTAAAGTCCGGAGCTACAAAGAAATCGAGCAGGTTGGGTCATTGGGTTTGCCTCAAAAGACGGACCTAGCCATGGGGGGAAAATCCGGGATGATGATCTCAAGATATCTCAAGAGGACTTGGGGGTTCCAAAGGAGACCATTGGGAGCATCCATGGCTGGTTTTGATGGGGGGAATCTATTCAGCCCGGGATCACATAAGACCGGCCAAGTAATGACTGTGGGGATCAACTCAGCGTGTTTGTAGGTTATGAGTTTTCTTGCAATGGGGAAATTCAACATCACAAATGTTTGGTCATCTATCAGGCAACCAATGGTGAACAGGGGTACTCCAATTTTTGGGGAACCACCCAAATGAAAAATCCAACTGTACCTCTTGGACCAGTTCGGTGTGTTGCTTTTGGCAGGCAGGCTTTGGGCTGAAGAGGCATCCCTGTGCGGAAACTGAGTCATTGGTGGGTGGAATCCAGGAAACATATGGGATATGATATATGGATATATATATATATATGGGATATAACAATGGATTATATGGGATATATCATATATCCATTATATTCTATTTGGATATGTATTGGGAAGGGATATAACATATTTGAATACCAAAGAAATGCAGTTTTCCTCCGAAATCGACCATTGTTTGATATTATTAGGATTTCGACTCGAAAAACATCGAGAACAAATCATTTCGTTTTCCCGCAAACCACATAGTTGAGCTATATCTTCTAATATGGGTAAAACAATGTCATAGACCATCCCCCAGTCATCACCATTTTTATGGGTGGTATGGTTACCATTCCCAGGAAAATGGGTTGTTTATTATTCTTATTTTTCCATGTTTTTTCCCACATTAAGGATGATTCACTGCAAAACCAGGGTTTTTCCACTGCAAATCTTCCCATCAGATCATCCCTGCCGAGGTTTGCCCAGTGGCATCAGTGCGAGCCTTCGTGTGCAGCGGAGGGCCGTCGTGGCCGAGGGCGCTCCTGGGTCCGATGATTTTTGAGTTCCCGATGTGGTTTGGTCTTAAACACATAATGAGAAGCAAGTGGATTTCAAATGCGCCCCCTTTTTTGGAACAAACCCATGTGGCAAACGCTAGGTTTTGAGATTTATCGTATCGGGTTTAGCACATTTTAGCAAATAGAAATGGGGATTGGATATGATGTTGGTGGCAAAAGACTGGCCACATGTGGGGATGTGATACTAAGGTGTTGTAACTAGTAGTAAAGTCTGAAGAGAGACTGAGAAGGATATAAACGAACAATTCTTCAGTGCTTGAACCTGAGGGACCAATGAAAACTGTCCAGGGATGGAACCAGCTTAGACCAGACACTGGGATGTTTGCTTGTTTCCCCCAAGATGTGGGGATACAAAGCAAACTTGTCTACTTTAGGGACTAAACCGACCTGAAAGCTTCACCTAGTTTCTTGGGCAAAATGTATAGCCTCACATGGCATTTGTGGATTGACTCTACATTGAACGAAGGTACAGGACTCCCAGAGTACCCATCCAGACAGTCCAGTTCGCACCACAACTGAGGCCATGAACCGATTTTCCTGCGCAACGTTGATTGTGAGTTGTGCCCAGTGGATGGGAGACCGCAGTTTCGGACACAGAGAGAGTGTTTTTTGTGGATCCAGACTTTCGGGCAGTTAGAACTGCTGGATTCCACCAGCTGTCTGATGAAAGGACTACATCCTGCACAAAGAGCTCCCTTGCATGAAGGAGTGAAAGGGACACAAGGGGGAGTGGTTCATGCACAGCTTGATGTTCCATTTTCCCCATTCACTCGGAATGAATGAGATAAAAAGTTGGCTGTAGGTCGGTGGTGGTCTCGATCTCACCTTGGGCTTTGATTTTCTGTGACTTTCCCGCTTCACATTTGGGTCTGAACATGGGGTACAATTCCACGTGGTTATTTTGAGAGGAAAACTCATGATAAATCATGGGGTTTTGGGGGGTCGCATTTTCAGACACATCAACCGGTTAGCTGCCCTGACAGGATGGACAAGCTGCAGGCGAGGTATCTGAGATGGGAATGTCTGGTGAATGGAGAGATTCGGAGCAAGGGGAATCCATATTCCATATGGGTGTGTCTGAAAATAGTGTACCCCTAAACCCACTGGTTAATGATCATTATCCCTATTAAATGGCTATAATTGGGAATATACCCTATTTTCAGACAAACCCATATAGTCCCTATGGCATTGATAAAAAATGGGGAGCCAAGATTCGACCAAGAGTTTCCCAACCACATGATAGCAATGATAGCTGAAACATACAAACATATCAAACATACTTTAGGTTCTTCGCTTTTTTTTTTGCCAGGTTGTTATTCCGAAGAACACATGCCTTTGTCACATCAGGTCCGCCTAAGATGGGCAACTGCAGCTTTGTGTGGGCACCTAGGGACGCCGCATGGGGGCCATGTGTCGTACAAACCTTCCAAAATGGAAGGTTCATTACTTAGATGGGCCATGGAATTAGTTTAACTAGTTGGTACATGGATAATAATTGGGAGATAGATGGACATAGTGGTTTATGTCGGTGGTTGGGCTTACCATATTACTGCGCAAGCTTACCCGCGTTGGAACTCGACATTTTTGCGAGGCTGGAGCATGGATGGGCCCTGGCCCAGGCGGGGTGAACCCTGCGATGACGGCCTTCAGATATGCGCAGTTTTAAGCACATTGTTTGTTTGACTAGGAAGCGGATAGGCTATGTTTCAGCTTACTGTATATAATGGGAATCAGGTCAGTAGGCACTCTTTCCAAGACTATCCGGAGGAAAGCTGCGGCACAAGGTCCTCAGAAGGTTGTCCTGGCATCGTACTTCTACGATCGGATGCCAGAGGCTGAGAGTGGCCCTGCAAGGTCCCGAGGTTTCTGATGTTCAAACTTTTTCAAACATGTTCAAGTCAGTTACAAACCACTTACTGATTGTTGGTATATACATGTTTTTCAGTTCCATACTTTTTCCATGGATTTTTTTTGTCTTGATGTTAAAACCAGTAACCTGCGGCTGGTTTGAAGTCTCATGAATCCTGGGAATCTGTAGCGGGTGCACACTGGTAGCAGATATGGGCTCTCAACCAAATGGGGTTTCCACAGCCCCACCAATCAAACAGCACAGCAAATGAAGCGAGCGCAAGGCTCAGCAAATGTTTTCCATGCAC
>Ga0126342_10009958_pt1 | contig 17010 bp, 13 predicted proteins | sample Cyp1metagenome_FD_92528 | JGI IMG/M metagenome (GOLD analysis project Ga0126342, IMG submission 92528) | Coral microbial communities from Lord Howe Island, Old Settlement Bay, Australia - Cyphastrea 1 metagenome | ecosystem: Host-associated > Invertebrates > Cnidaria > Coral ... | reverse complement strand
TAGTGATAGTGATAGTGATAGTGATAGTGATAGTGATAGTGATAGTGATAGTGATAGTGATAGTGTTAGTGATAGTGATAGTGATAGTGATAGTGATAGTGATAGTGTTAGTGATAGTGATAGTGATAGTGATAGTGGGATGGCTGAATCATGGAGGTTTTAGGATTACTTATCATTTGCCTTTAGTAATAGTACGTTGATTCGATCAAACAAAGTTGTTGTTGGGGGAACATGTGACCCATATCAAGTGTTGACAGTCACTGAGATCGTCGCTGATAGCTTTCAAATATGACCAAACAATATATCTTCTGGGAAAACCAAAAAAACATCATTTGCCTGTTAGGTCCATATCTCTCGCCACAACAAAGGCCAGGACAACTCGCTGACTACATTGACGTGCTTTGACACGTTTCCTGCAGGGTCCAGTCAACTGTCAAAAGTGAAGTATACCCCAAAATGGCAATTTTAATGGACAAAAAGTAATACAGCCATCTCAATCTGCTATTAATGGTTCGTATTGGAATGTCCCAAAAATCCAAATCCTTTGGCCCTCCTATCCGAACTTAAATCGTTTGACCATCAAGACCAGTCCTGACAAACGTCTAAACTCTGGGTACTCATCCACAAACCGCTGCATCTCCTGAAAACGTCTGAAAACGGAGGGCAAAGAATAAGAAACAGCAGACTTAGCTTCATCGACATGGTCCTCAATAGATTCGATGCGGGCAGTGTTCTTGGTGTCATTCTGATACTTCTCGACCTAAGGCACCCTATAGGGACTTTCTAGTATGTCGCGATTAAAAAATGATATAGCACGATCATATGCATGTCGTATAATGTATACCATCATTATTACTTTATTACTGTATCATTATTATCATCATTATTTAGTATTATTGTTATTATTGCTATATATTGCTATTATTATATGCACATGAATGTACATGCGAGTGAGATCATGATCATTGATCTGTAGACATGGCTTTGTCTGAAAAAATGGTGAATTTACCCCACACAAGACCATTTACCATCGGGTACACTGATTTACTATGTTAAATAGACAACTTGACAATTTATAGTAAATCAAAAAATCTCATTGACAAGTGGATGGAATAGGGTACACTATTTTCAGACAAAAAAACACGTGCATGTACACAACTGCAATGCCAACAAAAATCCTATCATCACTTCACTGTAAGCCTCCTGAGGATGCAACATACTTGCGGATATTTTGTCCAAGGTCTCCAAAGTTGGAAAACAAGTTGTCGTTGAAGAACTGGTCCTGCCGTCGGAATCATCGTCGCCCAAGAAACCCTCAACAGCCAAGACTAAATTTGGGACTCTCTCAACGTGAGGGATCTCCAAATTGAAATTCTCAGACTGAAACGTAACGTTATTTGATATTACCTATTTATGTGAACGTGATTCCTATTTAAGCCATATTTTCTTAACGTCGGGAACGTGATTTTCACCTGGCTTAACTAAGCCATTAGGCCATGTCAGGGGCTGTTCCAATTGAGCAGTGTGAACTAAATTCCTCTATCATTCCACTTAATCCTGGTTGGTGAAAATCGGGATTCCCCGTTCTTGGATGGTGAAATAATCCCCAATACATGAAGGCTAGTATAATCCCCGAACGAATCATCAACCCTGCGAGGGCATGGCATCTCAGCCACTGCTTCAGCCCATGGCATCTCCTGCAACGGAGACATCACAATGGTCTCCAACTCCCGGTTGATGTCCTTTGAAACCTTGAGCAAGTTTTTGGAAAGGTCATGACAGCGAAAAACACCTGGGACAGTAGCTGATTAAACAAAAAAAACTCATGACCCATATATATATATATATATATATATTATATTATATATTATATATATTATATACTATATATATAATATAATATATATATATATATATATATCTATCATATATAATATATTATTATATTATGTTATATTGTATACTAGATATTCATTCTAAAATACTTGCAATTTATATCCAGCTGATTACTAGGTCTAGCTTGTTCGAGAAACAATACCACAAACTTTGATCCCATAATTACTTCATTCCATCATAGCTATAGTCCTTATGAGTTTCCTGTTTCCACAAATACATCAAGTCATCTCATAAAACCTAGTTACCATACATGGGTTTATCTCAAAATAGGCACTACCAGATTTGATGGTTTTCCATGTTATGATTTTACATCTCAGGGGTATGTATGCACTATTTTCAGACACACCCACATCCCATCATACCATTTGTTAGCCTATCCCCTAATATCCTGTTATATTAGCCCAAATCATCAATGGATATGTTCTCGGTCTTACAAAAATCCGGTTGATCATCTATTTACCCTCACCATAGCTATAATGGGTATATCAACTATTTCGACTGGGCCATTTTCAAGTTCGCTAACTGTAACAGTCATTACCAGAGGGTAATCTATTTACACCTATTTACCCTCCATAGTTTCTGTGCTATTTTTCTGGAGAAAAACAACTGGTTAGTTCATAACCCCCAGTAAATCAGGTACAAAATGGTACAAGCAAAACCCTCTACAATTAATCATAAATCAACCATCATTTATCAACTATGCTCAAGTGTATATCGCAATAGAAAACAACTGGAGTTCGACCACCGTTCAGCGCCGCGCCGCCTTTTTGAGGTCGACCATGTTGTTGGTCATCCCCAGGAGCTCATGGACCATGGCCTTCAACACGTTTTTTAGGCGCCATGATATCTAAACGTTTCTTTAAACGTTATCTGGTTGGTGGTTGAGCCCTACCCCTCTGAAAAATGATGGAGTGAAAGTCAGTTGGGATGATGATTCTCAACTGAATGGAAAAAATAAAAACTGATCCAAACCACCAACCAGTTATGATTAATGTACGTATTTATAATACATATTATTTTTAATGATACATACTTCTTACTAGTGACGCATTTATTATACTATCTGATGATGTATCGAATATTTGCTAGATTGTATCGTATTTACATTTAAGTGTGTCATGTTTATTGGGATGACTAAAAGTACTATAAATTACTTCTACAACTGTATAGACACAAATTATGTTGGGCAAATTTGTCCAGGATTAATCAGCCGGGCACTGCGAATAGCCACTATGTTTAGGAAAGAATTGCAGGGTCGTCATGTTGGGGAGATTCTAATTCTGGTGTGGGACGTCTCCATGCTTTCCTGGCTGGGAATCCGTGGGTGATTTCCTATCACTTTATGTATGTTTTTAATAGTTTGAAACGGCAAACAAATAAAAACATTTGTAATTAAAATATTATTTACTTGTATGGCGTTGTCTGACATGCTCCAGTTCATGATAGACATGTATTGCCGTTCATTGGGGGAAATCCAATTTTCGGACGTGCCTACATGATAAGAAACTAGGAACTTCAGTGGACAAGGATTGATGATGATTGATGATTGACAATGAGTGATGATGACTTCTGATAGCTGTTGATTATGATTCATGATGATTCGTGATGATTGAAAATAATTCATGATACTGGACAATAACAAATGGCATGTGTCATGCCATCTCTGAAATCAAGCCCTGCCTGGTAGGTCCATTGCTGTAGCAACGGCGTAACTGGGTCGTTCCTGTACAGAAACAAAAAAGACCAACTTTATTGGGCATCTCACGCAAGCTCAATGAATCCAACAGCCCCTTTCTGCTCAAGCTGCATGAAGTGCCAGTACCGAGCATGCCAAACACCATGAAACTGTGTTGCTGTTGGCCTTCGGTCAAACAGCAACAGAACCTTAGCTGTGCAGCACAGCTGAAACACACCATACAGTGTTCGAGCCAGCTCTGAGGCCGCCACAGGAGTGGATTCTCCCTTTTGTTGCGACTTGACAATCCCTTCAAAGAGGCTCTGCTCTTCATGGATTCTTGACTGGCGAAGGACACAAAAAACATCAAAAAACCATGGAAGCGAAGCAGGGCTTCGAAAGGACTTCCTCATCTTGTTCACGTCTGAATCAGATTCTGCTTCATATCATCCAGGAATCCAGATTCTGGAGTAGATCAACAAGTACTAAGACGCAGAATCTGAAAATCAAGTACTTGAGATCTTCGAACATCTGATTCAATGTGGGATCGACAGCCATAGTTAGTAATTATCCCCAATTGACATCATGGAATCATTATATATATATATATATATTATATCATGATATTTTCATTTTACAATATAACAATAACCATACTGAACCATATCATGTACTATCAGACTGCCAGCATCATCAGCATCCCCGATCACCATTGCAGTAACCCCCTAAAAGATAGAATTTGGCAAATTGGGGGTTATTTTGCAATGTGATAAACACAAAAGGAATCTAAAACATACAAATTGTGGCGATCAATGGTTATATCTTGGGGATCATTAACCCCATCATGACGACTATAGTTATATTAATTTATATTGTATATATTTACATTGCCCATAAACCATGGTTACCCTCTGGTAAACGTTAACAGTTTGCGAACTTGAAAATGGCCCAGTCGAAATAGTTGATGACTACCCAGCTAGAAAGCATGGTGGATCTTGCCAGTTCGTTATGTCAACGTTTACCGGAGGGTACCCTCTGGTAAATAAACATAGACCCTGAAAATAGCCAAGTTTCAATGGAAACTAGTCTTCCAACCCCTATCTGCCAGGGTCTATGTTAATTTACCAGAGGGTAATCTGCTGTGATTCCCATATTTTTTCCCATTTTACCGCTATAAACCATGGTTAACCAAAGGCTTCTGGCCTCCAGGCGATGAGCAAGTTGCCTCGTAAGCTCGCACCTCAGGGCGACGTTTTCGCAAAAGTTCGCCAAGACTTTTCGGGTGAAGACATGGCCATATATGCCATATTAATGCCATTTAGATGTAATACATGGGATTAATATGGATTAATTACTACTGAATATATACTGGTTGGTGGTTCCAACCTACCCCTCTGAAAAATATGACTTCGTCAGTTGGGATGATGACGTTTCCAATATGGTGGAACAAAAAATGTTCCAAACCACCAACCAGTATATCATAGGAATCACATATTGGAGAATAGTGATGAGCCTTCGCAATGTGTTCCAAAATTCGAACATGGGGCTATTTAACATGATTCGACCATCAAACATAGAGATTTTGACCAGCAACAATAGGGATTTAAATAGTGAATACGGATATAATATGAGCATAGCCACATTAAGTGGAAAGTAGCCACTAGTCTTCCATCCCCCTAGTTAAGGTAGGGTCTATGTCAATTCGGTGGATGGCCGCCCATGACAGTAATTCAGTCTTTGTAGAGGTTCAATGAATTTCACTGGTATAATGGATGACAAGAACCCTAAATATGCATCAAACATGTGACACATCGTCATCAAGTAATGAGCAACTGTAGAGAGCCGGCTCTCCCATGCTGGATAATACTTGGGCTGCAGCGCTTTGAATTTCTCAAGTGGATATAGAATATATAACCAAATATAACCATAGTTGTTTACGGGTAAACGATCCCGGCTTTTGTTTTTTTGAGTGAGTACGGAGTACCATGGTTATACCGTCAGATCGCATCCCCAGATCCAGATCAAGTCACGCGCCGGTGTAGCGAATGGCCGGCAACATGCGCAGCGTAAGGCAAGTGGCTAGGAGACCCTGGCCATCAACTCAACTGAGCAATCGCCGAGTTAATCCGCGATTCGGAAATGGCTGACTTCTACTGGCTTAGAGCGATTCCGATATGATCAATATGATGACAATCACCATCCTATTTCTAGGGGTAGTGAATCAAGCATCATTGGGAACTAATTATATCCTCATATTCTTCATGATTAAAACCTCTATGAATGGTGGTTAAATCCCCACAAAAAAACTCATATCAACCTACAGTGGTGTGTTTTTTTACAGACAAATGCACAAAAATCAATCCAATTTAGCTCCAAAAAAATATGAAACATTATGGAACAATGATGAGAAAATACCGATTCTTCCATGGTTTGCTGTCTTCTTTGCCGCAACTGAGCCGGCCATGCCTCGATGATCCGTTCGAAGACACTTTCCTCGTAGGGACTCCAGCAGTGATGATCCTCCAGCTGCAGAATGTTCACCATTTAGTTGAAGCCTCTGGTTATGACTAACAGTTTGCCATGGAAAATGACCCATTTATAGATGGTATATGATGGTATATGATGGTATATAGATGGTAAATTAAGAGTTTGACCCTGAAAATCACCCTTTTTTAGAGGAAACTAATCTTCCAATCCCTATCTGGCAGGGTCGTCATGTTAATTTACTGAAGGGTAATACATGGGATTAAATACTACTGGTAGGAATTCCATATCGAATGTATTTTCACCATCATCATTCTGGGTCAGTTATGCTAATTCACTACCCTGTTTTATTTTTTGGCTTTTTCTTCGGAGAATTCGAGTGACTAAGCGTCATTCCAGTGAGGTTGCAATGATGTAATTATAATTTACACATGCAGATCATTGGGGTTGGAAGTGATATTGCCATGTGTATATATATATATATAAGTATGATCAAACGATAAACCATAAAATAAATATGTACTATATGACAAGCAGCAGTTGCCAAGAATATAGAATAGCCCGTTTCCGAATATGTCTGATAGTATATGTCCAAACTGATGGGCAGCAGTGACATTTGAAATCTTTTCAACTCAGCTCGTGGCTGTCCTCGGTCAGGCGGACTGTAGATGGCAAATTTAAGGAGAAGAGGTCGTGGTTCACCTTTGTCATTGGAGTCATTGGCATCTCATCTGTGCCATGATCAGGTTATGTAATGTGGGTAAAGCAATGCCATGTTTACCACCCATGACTGGGAATGGCAACCGTAGCACCATTCGAAAACTGGTGATGACTGGGGGATGGTTTATGATATTCTTTTACCCACATTACCCTCTGGTAAACTAACATATATAGCTATTGAAAATGGCCCAGTCGAAATAGTGGATTTACCCATGAAACATGGTGATTGTCCATAGATTTTTGTCAACGTTTACCAGGCCGGGTACATTGGATGAATCTGGGTCATTCCTCCCATGACGGGACTCCAAAATGATGCCCTCTCGACTTGGTCGCGGACGGCATAAACATCCGCAAAGAACTCTTGCACCTGCCAAACGAGAACACAAAATCAATTCAAAGTACCATCTGGTTATGACTAACATAGCCATGGGAAATGGCCCATAGAAATAGATGGTTTACCGTTCTTAATAGCATGGTGATTTTTCATGGCTATGTCGGCTATGTTAAATAACCAGAGGGTAATGTGAATTGTTCAATAATATCAGCAATATTCGTGTTTAGATCAGGATGGCACATCTTTCAGAAAAACAGATCTTGGTGCATGAATGCAAAGATTCCATAATTACATGGCATTTTGTGCCCGATGCTACCATCCGCTCATCTATCCCCTGCGCCTGCTTGACAAGCTCGTACTCGTCGCAGGACGCCAAAGGGTCCAAGCGCACGTGTGGCACCACGTTGGTGAAAAAGAGATGATACTGAGCAGCGCCGCGGCAGCAAAAGCCACACCGAACAGTTGCAGGAAATCTTTCCCAACTTATGGGGTTTATTATATAAACAACCCGTGAATGTTTTGAATGAGAAATCAGTTGAGATCTGGTTTGACTGTAGGTGCAGGGGCCAGAGTACCCATTCAAGGATGTGTCATGAAGAACGAGGAGGTTGGGTCACTTGCCTCTAAAAATGCCATCAAATGGGCTTGTCTGAAAACCGCTTACTCCATTCCATCCCATAGATTTTCACCATCTTACCCATCAAGATCAAATCAATGGTCATTTCAGGAACCTAAATTGGAGGTACCTACCATATATAATGCCTATTTTTCAGACCTATGTAAGGGAATATCCCCACAAAATATGGCCAGAAACATGGTACAGTACCTCCGTTTTAGGATCCTGAAATTACCATCAAGATCAAGATATGGCACGAAAAAATGGTGGTACCAATTACCCAATCCCATTTCCACACCCGTATCCCGTATCCAGACACTTAAGGTGAAATCCCTCTGGTCAAAAATCATGTGACACGTGGCCATGTTTCTTGCCCACATCAACACATTATCACATGATAGTATGGGGAACAGTATGATTAGGCAAGAAAATTTGGATGATGAAATTGGCATAATCACATACTATCATACACATAACTGCTTGGTGATTGACCTACCCCTTTGAAAAATATGAAAGTCAGTTGGGGTTACTATTCCCAATATATACGGAAAAATAAAACTCATGTTCCAAACCACCAATCAAATATTATAGAACATCTATACCATCCATTAACCATCCATTAACCATCCATTAACCATCCATTAACCATCCATTAACCATCCATTAGCCATGCTTCACGGATCAGAATCATCACACCGCCTCATTGTACTTGGGATTCTTCAGCTCCTGCGAAAGCTTCAGGAAGTTTTTGTTCGTGGGCCTCAGCAGAGGCCAACATGGAAGACTGACACCAAAAGAAAGCAATGGAACCATTGAACCATTGCAGATTTTTGGATCTATGTTTGGTCTTTTTTGTTGGTGAATGGATTGCTTGACCATTGTTCAATTGATGTTCAATGGAAGTGGGTTTCTAGATTGCAGCCTTTGCAGTTTTTGTCGTTTTTTTTCCGTGTATATATATATATACAAAAAAAACTATATGACATGTTTATACATTTTTGGACTTACTGAGTGATCGTCATTGTGGATGAAAGCACCGGTGCCAAATGAAACAAATTAGCCAGCAATGAAGTTTTAACACAACTAACTAAACCGATTTCACTGACAATTCTCTGACAGTTTCGATGAGTTTCTCAGCTAGGAGCCTAAGGAAGCACACAGCATTCATGTGCCGCATCTTTTCCTGAGATGCAAAAGAATCTGCATCGATGCGCTCCACCAGGAAGACCTGGAGAAATCGAAGCAGGACCGATCGTACTGAGTTACTGGCCCTGGGACTTGGAGAATCATATGAAGAGTATCGCTACTAGTATAGCGATATATGATATGTTGTTGTCAATATGTATTAATTAAGTTATATATATTAATATATCAATCATCATTTAGTGATTATTTGGACAAACCAATACTCGAAACCATGACAAATTGTCGTTCAGAAAAAAGGCTATAGCCTGACATTTCTAAAGTAAAAGCGCCGGATTTCTTGACGCTGGATAGTTGATAGTGTAGTCTGAAACAGTTGTGCACCGCAAATATGTAATTCAAACATGGAGTTATAAACAATCAACATGGTTGTGTTTAATGTGGAACAATGAAACTCATGGGGTATTGTGGAATATTATAAACCAACAGTATTAACAATATGATGGGGGATTCTGAAAAATGATGCTTGCCCAACAATTGGGCCATCAAATTGATGGGCAATATCAGAACTGATTCAAAACGAATGGAGTTTACTTATAGCCCATTTTTGGGCAATCCCATATGTATTCTGGCAGCAACGCTAAACACCTCTGCGAGAAAGTTGAAACAACAACCACGACGATAAGATGAGAGAAGGACAGTGGCATTGACTCTCTTCGGTCCACACCTTTTTTATCTGACTTCAGCAATGTTCTGTACCATCGCGAAATCAAACATCGTAGCGTGGAAGGAAGTCATTGTTGACTTCGACTCTAAGTCATTCGGGGCATCTTTCCGAAACAATTCTGGCTAAGTTGAAAGATGACTGTCCCGCAGATTCCAGATTCCACAGAGAACATATTTTTTTCCCCTACATGAAAAGCACACATTTGCAGTATAGCAGTATGTAGTGACTCACAAACTGCCGAGATGAAATCGTGAGTCCCTCATCTTTGGACAATACGTATGTAATTAGATACCAATATATGACAATAGATAATTACATATGGGATAATTACATTTAGATAATAGTAGTAGTAGATCATCATATACAAATAATCAGATATATTATATCTATATATTATATGGTATATCTGGGAATTACTTGGTGGCGTATTAGCGTATTGATCCCCTGGAAATAGAATTCAGTCAAAAATCCAACTAATCACAAAAAGGTTAAAGTGATTATAGTACCCTCTGGTAAACTAACATAGCTATGGAAAATCACCAATTTTTTATGGGAAAATAGACTATAAATGGCCATTTTCAATAGCTATGTTAAATTACTAGAGGGTACATCCTGAATTATCTGATGTCCGACCATATTTATCAATATTTATGAACTAACGATCTGGTGTGAGTGACTATAATTCATCAGTTGTTAACATGTATTAACTATTTAACAGTGATCTAATATCCCATATAGTAATATCCCATTCATATTCCCATTGATAGTCCCATTGAATTACCAGAGGGTAACTGTAATTTTATATGGAAAAAATAACATAGCTATGGAAAATCACCATCCATAGTAGGTAAGTCAACTATTTCTATGGGCCATTTTCAATAACTTTTTCTTAAATTACCAGATGGATTTAACTGTATCAATGGCCATTTCAGGATCCGAAAATGGAGGTACCTACCATATGCAAGGCCTATTTTTCAGGCCTATGCAAGGGAATATCCCTAGAAAATATGCCCTTATATGGTACAGTACCTCCATTTTAGGATCCTGAAATTCCCATTGATTGTAATCGATTACAGATAATCCATCCAACTATGAACGCCCCTTCGCGGCTAAGGCTTGTCTCATCCCCCAGAGGCGTCATAAAACCTGAGGATGAGCTTCACAGGGCTGGAACAGGGAAGCAACGTTGGAAATCTGTGGTGATTATTAATGGTGATTATATATATACAATATATATATGGTGAATATATGGGGAATATTATTATGGTGATTATACAATATACCCTCTAGTAAATAAACATGACGACCCTGCCAAATAGGGCTTGGAAGACTAGTGAAACCACTACAAATTGGTGATTTTCAGGGTCAAACTGTTAATTTACCAGAGGGTATATGGTGAATATATAGGGGGAATCTGAAGTCATGGAGGATCCCACCAAGTCACCATGCGACTGTTAACCTATACTAGTCGTCATGGTCATCAACGACTGTACTGCTTCCTGAAGACCTCGAACGTCGCACCAAACACCCCATGTCCAGTGCCTTGATCATCCATCTGGGTAAATTATAGTATTTCACTGACCTGAATTAAGGCCATTTGGGATGATTCCCCTTATTAACCATGATTTCCAGTGAGGTCGCAGTGAGGTCGTTATAATTTACCCAGATCCATATGTACGGGTACCCAACTCATTGTTTGCGGCCGTAAATCCGACCCATCATTTCCGGGGAAAAAAAACACCAAACATCCCAATTTTTTCCCATGTTGGGCAAACCATGTTAAAGCATGTTAAACAATGTTAAACCTCCATGTTAAAGCATGGAAAACCTCCATTTTAAACCATGGTAAACCATGCCAGCCAAGTTAAACCATGTTTTTTCCTCCCATTTTTGCCAGCCACGTTAAACCGATGTGAAACAAAACTCCAAACGGGCTTCCAGGCGCAGCCATGCTGATGGGCGGAGCTGCAAAAGCAGCTACAGGCCTCCGGAAGATGACAGCGAGATATCACCCGTGATAAATAGTAAATTATATATATATATATTATACCTATATATGTATCTAATATTAAATAACTTAGGTATCACCAGATTTATCATATATATATATATATCATTTAGGTAGCTGAGAATGATAATCATAGTAATAGTAATTTAATCATGATGATGATAATGACATTACTACAGTACGTGATCATGATAGTAATATTACACATGATTAAGAAAATTTTCATTCCTGCTAAAAAGGGGAACCCATCACTGTACCTACAGTAGATAGTAGAACCTATCATTATTAGTACTAAGTTACCATCAACGATTGTAATCATGACGCTAAATGATATCACTTGTGATATAGTAAGTTACATTATATAATATTTATATGATTTATATGTATGATGCAGGTAGGCGTCAATGATAGTAATAATGATAATGAAAGTATGATAGTATGATCGTATCATCATAGGATCGTGTGATTATCGTATTATAGTATGATACAAACATATAATACATCAAGAGTCACAATTATTGTAATAAATGTGATGCTGACATTATTGCTAGCAAATGCTAGCAAGGGATAATTACAGTAATACTTAGGTTACTTATGTCACTTATGCATTCATCATTATATCCAGTAGGGGAACCTATCAGTTTTGCTGGTAAGTGATCTCACTAGTGATAGTGCAAGTTAAAAGATGTTATAGCTATGCAACAGCCGTGAAAAGGTTCATGATAGTAATCACAATGATGATTATAGTATGATACATAAATATAATACAAGATAAAAGAGTCACAATTGTAGTTGATGATTCAATCAAATGTTATTTAGTATGACTACGATTGACGACTGTCATCGCAATAGTCATAACTATCAACGTCACCAATATTACAATTAGTACTGCATGATCATAATGGTTTCTGCATAATCATAAATGGTAGCATTATCAACATAACTCAACACACTGACTAGTGGAACATCTACTAGACATGATGACTGTTAACTAACACAAGATGGTGACATCATAACTTGAACCCATCAACTATTTTGACTACTATTTGGTGACTGTCATAATAATCATAACTATAACCATTGACAAGCAAACCTGCCATCATATAAACATAGTCATTATAATCATGACTATTCGTAGTTGACACACATCATAATGGTGCTATTGTTGACATGGGTAACATGGTATGTCTGCCGGTATTGCCAGTATTCTCAACATACCATAGGTCATTTTATCAACATCCTTGTAGCCATAATCATGACTATCACTCATGCTATGTTTTCTTATGCAGATTGCTAGCCGATCATGGCTACAGTGAGGGTTGTCACGTTTGCGCTAACCGATAGTTCTGATGGTGGATACTGACTGTTGCAATGAAATACGTTTGTTTTTATTGTTGTCCTATCATGTCATTGAGTGCTTTCCAATCTGATGTTCATCATTTCTTGAAAGAAAAGCAGTGTTGTTATTGTTTTTTTGTTTGTAACTGCTGCTAATAGTAGTATCGTGGCTATAGTCATATTGTACTGTACAAACATTGTAACCTACAACTTACAACCATGCTGGTGGCCACTATGGAACAATTGAAACCAAATGACACCAATTCAGAATATATCTGGTTGGTGGTTTGAACCCCTCTGAAAAATATGAGTTCGTCAGTTGGGATTATGACATTCTCAAAATATGAAGAAATGAAATTCATGTTCCAAACCACCAACCAGATATGCAATGCCAAGTGCACGGGTATCATGAAGACTAAAACCAGCCTTGAAACGGGAGCCGCTTGGATATCCATCGGCCTTGTCCTGGCAGCTGGATTGGAGAGACAAAAATGCCATGTTCACCATGGTTACATGATAAATGAGGATCAATAATGATTATAAAGTGTATATATATATATATATACATAGTTCACCTATAAACATGAGATTATCTAGTTCACCTATTATTAATCATGATAATAACAGCTGTTCTTCATGCACAAAAAACAATTGTTGTTTTTTCATGTCAAAGTTTGGTGCTTTGATGTGCTTTGTCTACATGCTCATGCATGGCTGGAGATTCCATACACTTCCATAGAACACTGCCCTATTTGATGACAGGAAATGTCAGTCCTTGCTGTAGGTTGTGGGGCTGGCAGCGAGAGAAAGATGTCATCAGCTGGCAAACAATGGCGAGATGGCAAGTGACTGAATCGACAAACTTGCTAAGCGGGTATGTGTCGGATCAAAACAGGTCATTTGCCATATATTCAACCATCCATCAGAGAGGACCTCCGCTTGCTCGTCTAATGTCTAGTGAATAAACTCAAGAGTTTCAAACGACTTCCGGAATATCAATGATGTTCCCACACCCTGGGACTAAATCTTTATTTAAATTCATGTGAGGTATCTAATCAAGATATGAGATATGTCCCAAGATGGGTCAACGACTTGTGTGACTGTTAGAACAGCTCAATGGGAAACTGGTGGAACGGGAGCAGACTTCTCCAAGTGTGGGCTTGCCAAACAACACGTTTGTTTGGGATTCAGCACGAAGCTCTTTATAAATTATAACACACATACATAAAGCCACACACATGGAGATATGTCATGATAAACCATGATTACATAACTTTCAAATACTGGATTGAGGTGCATTTACATGTGCATCTGGCGCCACTCACAAAGGTGCAATACGACCCCTGCATATGCCTGATTGAAACGCAGGCAGCATGTCTCCTTCGCGCAACCTCTCCACATTTCTTTACACTTTTTTCCCTATCAATAATCGCAATAATTCCGGAATCTTTGCCCTGTACAAATGGCATCAAATGGGTGTCTGAAAAAAACGTCATCACTTCCCCTATTTTAGGAGTATTTCCTGTTTTCGGACTCCCAAATGGCATGCAAATTGCACATGCGCTTTGTGGCAGTGCGATTTCACGTCCTCTCGTTTGCAAGCCTTGCCGTTTTGGCCTTTTGCTTCGGCAAAGAGATCTGAGTTGACGTGTTCTGATAGGGTTGTTTCCCATCCTTCTTGATGGGACTCGGTTCTTAACCAAGTGCGTGCAGTTGAAGGCTTTGCTTGCAAAGTGCCCAATTTGACATGATGGATTTTGTTCTTATACAAGAAACATCAACTTGGAAAGAGGCAATTTCAAAACAACACATGTCAAGCAACCGAACAGTCAAGTACTGTGACGACTACACCAACATTGACATCACTAGGCATGGTGAGACCTGTTAGTGACCTGCAAATTGCAGACCACACTTGAAAACGATTGAAAACTCAGTCCGTTCCGGGAATGGGTCCAAATTGGTGAACCCCCATGGTCAAAATGTCCAAATATATTTTTTGATCGGAGGCTCAATACTTAAAGAATGACATCCATATGGGTATGGGTCAATACCTATAGATACCATTTTTAGTGGGATGAACATCCATTTACCAGCTATTTTGATGTTCACCAGGGGTACAAGGTTTTGACACACTGCCATATCTCTGGGTTGGGGGCTAAAATATGTTTGACCCAGCCACTGCGGCGATCTCTCAAGGACCTTTGCTTTCAATGAGCTGCGGCTGAGCACTGCGGCGATCCTCAACTCTCAGTACAGACACTGTCCACGGACACCATTTGCCTCGAGCCAGTGACGATCTGAAGATTCTCTGAACGTGTTCGGCCCAAAGAAAGTGCTAAACAACAAGCGACTTCTAGGACTTTCGACTTGAACATGATAGAATATGATTTTTGGTGAAGTTGCTCTGGGCCCACAATAATAGTTTCCTTGTTGATATCGAAAGGGCAATGTGACGAGACCTGATTCCTGCTGACTCTTCAATTCTTGCAGCGGCATGTGTGTTCACGCCCAATCTGGAATTTTGTTTATTTTTGGCAGGCTTAACGTCTACACGAACCCTGGCCGCAACAATGTCAAGCACATATGGCAGTTCAAGCAGCAAAGCAATGGCAGCGGCAAATGCATGCGAATGTGATTCCTCTCCACCTGCCCATTTGCACCGAAGAATCAACTACATTTTGCAAGTTGAACTATATCAGCCATATAAAACCATATTAAAAAACCATAGAAAACCATAGAATTCCGGTCATTAAAACACATCCAATCACCTTTTCTATGGTTTTTGCTATGGTTTTTATATGGTTTTTATATGGTTCAACCACCTTTTAAAACACATCCACCACTCTCCGAACGCGAGTTGCCTGGTGATGTCAGCCAGCCACTGTTCTTCTCGATGTATCCAGGCGAGGCATCGCACACTTCTGTTGCAACCTCCGAGGGACGAGCTGGAAGTGCAGGTGACATGGTGAATGGACATGCAATATGGGATGATATACCAGTTTCATACATATTATATATGTGTATGGAAAACATATGGTTGACATTTATGAAGTAAGTGAAGTAAGTGAAGGAAGTGAAGTAAGTGAAGTAAGTGAAGTGGCACAATCAACAGCAGCCACACTTGGGGTCGTTTATGTCTGATCGGGGCCGTGGAAAAGTCCTGCAGGGAAAACCATGGAAAACCACAAAAGGGAAAACCATGGAAAACCCCATGTTCATCATGGTGTTGATCATGGAGACAATCAATGTTCATCATACGTTTCTTACTGGTGCTAAACGCAGGGAATTTTCGGGAATGATCCATAATCACTAGCAACAATCATCCCAGCAACCCCCAGCAACCCATCCATTCCCTTCGTTTAGCACCAGTAAGGTTTGTACAAACAAAACATAAGTGGTTGGTGGTGCAATAACCATCTTGAAAAATGATGGAGTTCGTCAATGGGATGGATGACATCCCATATATGAAATGGAACACGATCCATTCATGTTCGAAACCACCAACCAGATAAATGCTGTTTACCCAAACAATTGAATTGTATCTGCTATAGTTTTTTTCATAACTAAATCATACTCCAATGGATCCAATGAGCCAGACACTTCCCAGTCAGGCCATTCGGGTCGGGTCGGGTCACAGAAAAACCCGCCTCTGCCCAGCTCACCTCCTTGGGATCGACCTCAAGCTGGGATGAATCCATGGCATGCCATGAGAATCCAAGCGGAAAGGGATATTTTAAGATCCCCCCGGGAAATTTATGGAGATAATCATTGTACGCATAATTCATCAATTGTGTTTATATCTCATTTTTCCAAATCACTCATCTCTATATATATATATATGTGGTGGTTGTCCAAAATACCTTTTCCCGGACAGCCCTCAATCGCTCAGCCAATCGCGTAGCAACCGCGGTACCACAGTGAGCAATCGCGGAAGGGTTTGTTCTTCGTCGAATGGTGGATTTCACATTCCCGCTCCAGCTCAAAGGTACGTGTCTCCCTCAAAAAAATTGTTTTGCCCTAGATTTAGTATATTATATGGTTGGGATTGCATAGGTATATATATATATAT
>Ga0126342_10009957_pt1 | contig 17012 bp, 14 predicted proteins | sample Cyp1metagenome_FD_92528 | JGI IMG/M metagenome (GOLD analysis project Ga0126342, IMG submission 92528) | Coral microbial communities from Lord Howe Island, Old Settlement Bay, Australia - Cyphastrea 1 metagenome | ecosystem: Host-associated > Invertebrates > Cnidaria > Coral ... | reverse complement strand
TTTCTTCTGACTCTTTCTCTTCTCTGATCTGCTCTCTTCTACTCTTCTCTTCTCTCTGCCTCTGCCCATCTCTGCTTTTCATCTGTCCATACTGTCGGAAGTTTGACTTCTAAACTTCCTTCGATAAATGCCAGACTCCCGGCCTCTGCAAGTTTTTGAAGCCTGTAATCTGTGTAGTCTGTGATAATGTCTAAAGGAGCGGCACAGCTTTGCTCCCACATGGCTGCATGATTTCATCGCCCAGGGGCGATCTACCTTTTGCATAGGGAATGTGTCCTGAAGGAGGAGCATAAGTGGCACCGAAGGAATTGAAAAACGGCTCGCACACTACTTAGTATGCGTTGAAGGGCAAGAAAAACACATGCTGCTGTTTCCGGCTCAATTTCCACTGGACGTTTGCATGTACATTTGCCCACCCCAGCCTCCACACCACCGCTATCCCTGAGCACAAACCAGTGCTGTCACAAGTTCAATTTCAGGAATCTTTGCAAATTCACCAAGATTGTCAGTGTTTTACAGTATTGTCGCAAGGCTACGGAAAATGAAGCCTTTGGCTGTGAATATCTGAGTCTTCGGTATTGATTCTGTCTTCTTGGCCTTGTTTAGTGTTCAATCGCTTCAATCAGCGACTAGGAGCCAGCCTTGATAACATTCTCTCCACATCATAACCTGCAGTGTTGCAAACAGAATCACTGGATTTCACTGGTATGCCGAGAAAATCTCCAACAAGAATAAAAATATTCGGCCAACATGCAACACTACTCTGGGTCTGTCCAGAACAATCATTTTGGGTTGAAGGATGACGGTCACTGATGGTGCAAATGCATTTTGCATCGACTTGAAGTTGTGCCAAGGAACTTTGACTTACCTGACTGCCTTTGCTTCCCCGATTGTTCCTTTCCTGGCCAGCTGCGGGGATTGCTAAATTTCATGGCGCGTTTTGAATTGGCAAACACTGACAGCAGAAACCGTCCTTACCACCTCTGCCAAGAGAGCCCATCGACATGCCCATCTCCTCCAGGAAACAGATGAGTCACAGCTTCGATGTTTACCCGCACAAACCCAATCACAAACCCAATGACTTTCTTATTATGATTTGCAAAAGCAATTTGCTACTTCCAATGCCTCATGTTTGTTCCAGCTACGTTTACTCAGTTTACTCCTTTCCGCTTGCAGTGGACCCTATGGCTTCTCTGGCCTGCTTGACCGGTGAGCTGCTCCATCCTTGCACTTCGGCTGGGAGCTGCTCATAACCCCCAACCGGCCACAAAAGAATCGCCAAATGAGGAGGATCCATGAGGTCATCTCAGTCATCTCAGTCATCTCAGTCATCTCCCAAATCACCGGTGAACCGGTTCCAGATCTTTTTAAATCACCCGGGCAACAAATTGTTCACTCTGAAATACTGAACATCTGCTTGATCCGAATCCATCCTACATTGTAGACTCATTTTTGTTATTGATTTCGAGCTAGAGATCAGAGATACGAAATATAGTGCTTGTTGCGTTCTATTTAAGTAATTCTATTTATCTGATGGGCCTGCTACAGTATCCTTTCCTGCATTTGTCCTGGACGTGGAAGCAGGAAGGCACCCAAAAAGCATCAACTAGACGACGGATGGCCCGAGAGCGTAGAGGAGCAATTTCTTCTAGTGCTAATATCAAGACAATATATTACAGATGTATCATAGGCAAATGAGAAGAATGGTATCAAGACAATATATTACGAGACAACATATAAGAGATGTATGAAATTCAGATGAGAAGACAAGAACAACATGACGCTTTTACACAGAGACGCTTTTACACACAGACCCTTTTACACAAAGACGCTTTTACACACAGACGCTTTCACATACAGACCCTTTCACACACAGACGCTTTTACACACAGACGCTTTTACACACATGACGCTGTTACACAGACGCTTTTACACACAGGCTCCTTTACACACAGACGCTTTCACATACAGACACTTTTGCACACAAACGCTTTTGCAAACAAACACTTTTACACACAGACGCTTTTACACACAGACGCTTTTACACACAGAAACTTTTACACACAGACTCCTTTACACACAAACACTTTTACACACAGACGCTTTTACACACAGACGCTTTTACACACAGAATCTTTTACACACAGACGCTCTTACACACAGACACTTTTACACACAGACACTTTTACACACAGACGCTTTTACACACAAACACTTTTACACACAGACGCTTTTACACACAAACGCTTTTACACACAGAAACTTTTACACACATACGATTTTACACAAAGACTCCTTTACACACAGAAACTTTACACACAAACACTTTACACACAGACGCTTTTACACACATTTTCATCACATGTCTACCATCAAAATCGCAATTTTACCTCAGTTTTTGACGAACCGTGCGAGACTGTCGCGTTTCGTGATCCTTCGTGGCCACCGCCCCCGCCTTAAGAGGAGAGAGAGAGAGAGAAGACAAGAGAAGACAAGAGAAGACAAGAGAAGACAAGAGAAGAGAAGAGAAGAGAAGAGAGAGAGAGGGAGAAAGAAAGACGTAAGATGTGAAGATGTAATGAAGACGTATTTCTCAGCTTCTTTTCTTGGAAGAACCCTGTGCTCAGGCACTCTCGGAAAAATGCTAATATTGGTCTGAGAGCTTTTGTCAGGCTTGGCAAAAGTTCTTGATATTCTTCTATATTGAGTCATACTGAGTCTATACTGATTACAGGGATCGTGTTTCTGCCATGTTTCTACTCTCTTCATCCCTCTTTCACCTTGTGGTTGCCTTGTGGTTGTGAGCATACAAGTATCAGCTGCCAAGTCTGCCAAGTGTCCTTCTGACGAATTGATCGTAGGAACAACGGAGCAGGGGATATTATGCGGCGAATCTATCTCAAACAGGTGCCGCAAGACTCTCTCCTGCAGCGGATAGAAGCGGTGCGTTTTGACAAATGATTCCGAAGGTCTACGGAACTCAACATGTCTTGATCCAAAGGATCCTCAGTCTGCCGATCTTTAATCACTTCAAATCACTTCTCATAAGATTCCATCTTTTCCAAATTCTATTCAACTCTGTATAAGTTCAAGCAAATCCATTGCACGAAAGCCACTAACAACTACACTGAGAAACCTTCAGGAGGCTTCCAGACTGTGCTTATTCTGATTTCTGTTCAGAGAGTTCCATTGAAGAGGAAGTTTCCAGAAAACATACTATGAGGGCACAACGGAGACTATGCAGAGCGGGTTCAGCTTTAAGTGCACTTCAGAATTGCAAAAGGCTCGGCATGGATACTGTGATTTCTTTCAGAAAGCAAAAAACAGTCCGTGCGTTAGAGTACACGAGACCTTTTGCAAACAGTAATTGGTACAAGCAGGCAATCTGTTGATGTGCTCTGGTCTCTTCTGAATATAAACGCATGAGGCTCTAGTGACTCTAGTTGGGTGTTCAACTTGCGCCTTTTATTTTGCACGTCTTACAGGTGTCTACTTGGGGCCCCAAACATTGATCCATGAAAGTCTGCAGGCACAAAGGATTGTGAAGCCAAGCCTAAGTGCCCAGCACTTTGCCAGAAGAAAATGAACATTCAACGAATTCAACGAACAAGTCCAGCAAGACCAGCAAGTGAGAAATATGCACATCAAATTTCTTGGCACGAATCGAACAGGAGTCGGGGTCAAAGAAACTATGGTCAGCAAAGGACCGGAAACATACAAACTTGAAGCATCACGGAACAGACCCATACCAGGGAAGGATAAAGATTCCATGACAACTTGGAAGACATACATCCATGTCAGCAGCACATGATCTGCTCCTTTATGTTGTTCTTCATTCGACTGTCTCCCCAACTCTTCACCGAGATGCAGTCACAACAAGGATCTACACATGTGCAATTTTGGGGCAAGTTATAGAGCACGGCCGTTCACTGTCACATCTCATCTACATGCATTGTCACCACAGCACATGGCCACGACCATGTGACTGCGGCGCAAAAGTCAGACACAGCTTGTATCATTCAAGGCACAAATACGAGTCAGGCGAGGCAATGGTCGAGTCAAAAGGCAGCATGATGATCGCCACCAGCAAAACGAACCTGGTGACATGTGTAATAACAGTTAACAACATGCAAAAGCTGGTCTACGCTAGTGTAGGTCGTGCGACAGCTGTGCGACAGCTATGCGACAGCTATGCGAGAGGTGTGGTGTCGAAGGTTTTAGTTTTCGTTCTTGTGCATCCCATCTTGTCCTTCAGTGCTTCAGACTGACGTAGCTCAGCATGAGAAGCCAAATGTGACACAATTGCAGCCTGTATCTGTCCCTCACTCTCTATTCAGGCATCCATCATTTATCCTCACAATTTAAGCATCTCAGGCTGACACCATGATATGTGAAAGCGCAAAGGCATGCAAAAAATCACCTGATCTCGGCAGTTTTCAGGATGTGGCGCCAATTTTGATCAGCTGCTTCATCCACAAAAAAAACGTCAAAACGTCTTGGTCTTTGAAAAAATGTTCAGACTTTCCAAGTTCCATTCCACGCCAAAGCTGTAGCCACTCTATTTGAATTTGAGTGTGATCAGATTCAAAGAACAGCCCATTTCATCCATTTCCCCTAGATGGCTCTGCCGCTCAGTTCCAGTTCTTGGATCTTCGTATTTCTTAGTTCCGTTTCCGTTTCCGGGCGCACAAGAGAAATCAAGAGCATCGACCAGCTCTGCTTTGTGGGACTTAACTCCTGCAGTCACGGCAGATCCAACTTGGGTCCAGCATGTCCAACTTGAGCAAAGCCAAGGCAGAGTGGACAGATCCGATACATGAATGAGCTAGGTAGACATGGTAGAGCTAGGTAGACTCACATAGACTCAGACAGCACACCATCTTTGAGTACGACAGGTTTTGTACGGCCGGCTGTCCGGATCTGGACGTGAGGTCCACAGGAGAACAAAGGCCAGAATGGCAATAGCCGCCTGCGAAGCCACGGGAATCAATTTCATGAATAGGGTGCTTCATGGTGCTTCAAACTAAGTTCATACGGCGCAAGACTGTACAGTTGCTGCAATGCAGGGCGTTGCGCAGCAACAATGCAACGGTGAGGTTTGGTGGCGTGATAAAAATAGTTGAATGATGAATGTGAATAACTTTGTTTGATCATGTTTGATCTCTATAATAGTATATATATATATGAAAGAACAGATAAGAACAGTCAAACTGCCAAATTCACCTGGATTGACCTTGTCTTTTCATCAAAGTCCATCTTAATTCTGAGAATTGCTGAAAGGTTCTGCAACCGAGGTGCCCAAAGCAGCTCGAGCGGAAGGCGCTTGAAAACTTGGAGGCATCTCGAGGTTTCGGCCAAGAAAGATACCTTCATATTTCGACCAAACATCTGACAAATGTATACAAATGTGCAATCAGATGCCGGCAGTCTGAGAAACAATGTCTTGATGTCGAATCTCACATACATTTAAATCATTCAGAGCGTCGCTATGCAGGAATCCAGTGGAATCCAGTAACCCACTGCTCCCTTGGCCGTATGAGTTTGCAACGGAACTCACCAGATTGCGACTGAGCATCTGCTGTGAGGGCTGAGGCTACTATGACTTGAAGAGAACATGCGCCAACTTGTAGTGCTCCTTAAAGCCCGGAAATGCTCTCAACTCAAAGTCACAAAGTGGGCATGCCTTGTGAAAATTACAATCCGCAAAAGAAAAATTAAACTCGGGAAGTCCTTTCGGAAATTTGGATTGAAAACAAACCACACCAAAATCATATCAAATCTGCCAAGTAACGAGGCCAGTCCACATTTCCTCCTTGCGAATTGTTGCAAGTTAGCAAAGAGCGAAGCAAGGGGAAAATTCTGGAAATTTGAGACTGGCAAGAGCTGAAAGCTACAAAGCGAAAGTATGGGACGAAGTTATCGAAGTTCAAAATAAGACCGAACGACAAACTTCTGCCGACGGCTGTTCCTCCGAGCTCCGTGAACCGCTGTCGTTAACCGAAGGCTAGGTGTCGTTTACTGTGTTGTTTCATTTGTTTTTGATGTCCTCCGAGCTCGTCGACCAAACTAACTGCTTCCAGAATAGCGAAAGGCCAAAAAAAGCTGAGGCAGGCCAACATGCAGGACCTAAGACCATCCACCGACTCCACCCGCTGAGCCGCGCTCTGCATATCATATTCACCTATACCAAGATTGTCAAAACATGACATCAACTTTAGAAAACCACTCAGCACTGGACCCATTGAAATCGTTGCAGCTTTGTGTTTCTTGGCTCTACAGAGTTTGAGCTTCCTACTTGTTTAAGCATCTCTAGATTACAAATGGCCTCATTTGCCACACCGAAGTAGCCGCTAAGGAGCGCCTAAACATGCGCAAAATGGATCACTACGTCACTACATTTTGTATCGCCCAGCGGCCAGGCGCTCTGCAGCGCAAGTTCTTGCACAAAGTGAGGTTCTCCGACTTCAAACCTGCCCAGAAGCGGAACAAATGTCTTCCAGAAAAGGGAGAAACTGAGAAATTTCTTTCAGCGAAATTCCCTGGGGAAGCTCTTCTCGCAGAATGCATGTGGGCAAAAACGGTGCAAAGCTACAGATCCACCGTCAACAGCCACCCAGCTACGGAATAGTCTACATCATCGATTGCACACGGGAGGTCAGAATCACACACCAAGAATCCATGACATTGAGAAGAGACTAAATGTTCCAACAACTTGCTGAAAGCTCAACGTACTAAAGTTACCACGGGATTACCAAACAGACACGGACACGGGGGATTCCACGGAATTGTACACATTGAGCGCCTTAGGTCCAAGGTATGGACCAGCTTCCGCATGTGGTGAACACATCGCAGAAACATCCTTAGCGTCACTGGTGAACACTTCGCCTGTCCACACTTCCACATAGCATATCCAGTAGCAGCTGTCCAACAATCCGAACCACATTCAACACCCAACATTTCTGCATAGTTCTGCATATATGTATAAACATACATATATATATAATTTGATCCTTACATTCTTACAACTGAAACTTAAATTGTGTCATACCTGTCATTTATCTACGATGGATTATCGCCCGGAGCACGTTCACCACGCCCCACAGTTGCTCACTTGGACTCAGGGAGTAAACAGGGACGTTACTACTTTCTTCGGGGTAAAGATCCCCTGTGTCAGACTCTTTCATTGAAGATCATTGAAGTCTGGGAGAACCAAATGCGCATTTCGGTCGCAGCACTTTGGCCACGTTTTTAGAGAGTGGACATCCCCAGTCAAGCCCCACCAAGGCATGGCACAAGCGCTGGTCATACTAGTACCTGTTATAACCCTTCTCTGTGGTGGCCTGATCCGCCCTGTTGATCGAATGGGAGGTCGAAGTTTGAAAATGTTTGAAAGAATAAGTCTGATATCCGGTTCTGCCGCCAAGTCACGGTGCCAAGCACCCCTTATAGGGATTGTGTCAGGTCAGAAACAACATGAAACAACTGCTTAGATGAACTTGGTGGGAGAAGCATGCCTCTTTCAAGCTACTAAGATTGTGGGTTCATCGCCAGTTGAAACTGGTCAAGAAAAAGCATCACATAAAGTGCATCACATGACTGGTCATCAGTTTGTTAGTCGACCATCACTGACCTAGTCCGACATCCCTTTCGCAGTCGACTCTGAAGCTACCCTTTCCATTCTATTGCGACACTAGAAATGCCAAAGGTCCAAATTATGGAAGCACTACCAGTCAGCGACACTAGAAATCTGCATTATGACTTGTGACTAGCACTACTCTTTGTCAGCCTACGGAGATCCACTTTTGGTCCAGCCAAGCCGCGCAGGATTTGCTCAATTCCAGGACATCCAAACGCGGATTTCTAAGACCCGCCCACTGTCTCATTTAATAAGCTGCGGAAGCGGAAGCGGGCAAAGTGGCCAAGGCTTTCTAAGATGTTGACTTGCAACGAGAAAAAGGTGCTGTTGAAGCCAAGAAAAGCTTATGACTTATCTTACTTATCTTGGATAAAATCTGGAGAAACAAATAATCATCAAACAATCATCAAAATATCAACATATCAAACAATCATTTGTGTCTCGTTTGCGTCTGCTTTGAAGCTTCGTATCTGTGATGCAGTGAAGTGACGAACGTTGAGGTCAAGTCTACGACGGCACCTGAGTCAACTTGCATCGGTCAAAACACGATGACATTGGACATTGGAAGATGAAAATCGAGGATGAAAATTGATGAAAGTTATTGAAATTTCATGATTTTGATCATTTGCTCAGCTTTGCACTGACCACCTGGTTCAACTCTTCGAACCTGGCGGGTCGGTCCGGGTCGGTCCGGTGTGCTTCGAAGTCGTTGTGCTTCGACGACACGTGGAGTACACGTGGAGATACACGGCCAGTGTGAGCACTCCGGGGACCCTTCGGGGACCCTTCGGGGACCCTTCGGGGACCCTTCGGGGACCCTTCGGGACGGACTCTGCGCCTGGAGCGGGTCACGGGATGCGACGTGACCTTGATGGAGCCTTTGGAGCGCCTGGAAGCAAAGAATTTTGATGACAATCTAAAGAAAATCATTAAAATTCCAAATCTTCATATGCTATACACAATGAAACACAATATACAATATACAGACATGGCATAAAAGATTATAAAAGTATAATAAAGTATAGATGAAGATACATGGAGATTTGGGAGATACATAGAGGTATCTGCACACCTCAGCACCGACGAAACTAAGCTGAGAGTGACTCTAGATGTTCTGCAAATGAGGCATTTCAATCATTTCATTCATTTTAGTTTCAGCCAAGTAGCAACTGCTGGAGACCTCTTGAAAGCCTTAATTACAAAGCATCTCATCTCAAAGGCTGAAAACACCTGCAGCGTTTCCATTCTTCCAAGGCACAGATTCAGAAAAGCCGGCACTGCATGTGGCGCTGATGTGTTGTAGAAAATCACGGCAGATGTACCTGTCACATTTTTTATGTCCTCAAGAACTCAGCTGCAACTGCAGCATGACATTAATATCATATTGAATATCTTGAAACATCTTGACACATCTTGAGACATCTTGAAACGTCTTGAGACATCTTGTCGCAGTCGGCCTACAGTGCTGTTGGATGTGGACAAAATGGCACCATAGCCTTGACAGCCGAACTGAAAAACGACGAAACACAACGTACTTTCCAAAAGAGTGGTGCTGGGAATTAAATTAGAAATTAGAAGAGTGCGTAGCTGCTATAGCTGTAACTTTGCCAACGCAAGGTCGATTTAGGCAGAAAATGTCACCGGCTTCGCCAGCGAAATGCGTCGAAATGTGTGAAAAGGGAAGTCCATGCTGACAAGTTTCGAACGTCGGAGCGCCGCGGCAATTCGGAGCCTGTCACTGGGCGTGGCCGAGAGGACAAAGTCTACACAGTCTACACAGTCTACACAGTCTACACGGTACCCATCACTTGGAATCTTGGATGATTTCTGAAGCTCAAAGGATTCACGTGGCCTCAAGTCTAAGTCTTTTTGGGCCTTCTTGGAAGAGCAATGTTGCCATCTGCAGCACTTCCTTTGGATTTCCAACGTGTGGAAGATACGGCGTTGAGCAAATTGTCCCAACTTGACCTGATGTGCTCACACGGTGTAACTCTTCCAGGTCAGATCTACTGAGTCTACTAAATCTACATAAATCTACTGTCTCACCTGACCTCTGTGAAACCTCATTTTCAAGATGCCAAGATGCAAGTATCAGGTGCGGTCCCAGCACATTCTACGGGGCATATCGTTCCAATGGTTCCCAAAGGTGGCTGTAGGAGATCACAGACCTGTCCAAGGCAACAAGACGGCGACACGGCACAAACTTTTTCGGGAGCTTGCAGGTTGGTGAGAAATGATGAGAACATCTTTGAACATGTTTGAAACGTCCAAGTTGTACAATGGCATACGATGGCATAATATGCCGGTATACGGTATACCGGGTTTCTGGTATTCCGGTATGGCAGCGGAATAAGGCATAATATTACTCACCGTCATGATGGCCTGAACTGAGCCAGCCAAAAATGACGACAAAAAACGACAGGAAATCCATCAGGTTCAAATTTTGACAGAGCGCTGCTTGTGGCAGATTCAAAATTATCATAAATTATCATGATGTAGTCTTGACATGTCTTCACACTTGAGTGCCGCCTGGGAGAAGTTGGCAGCCGCATCATGGCAAACCTCACATGAGGGACCGTTCAAGAAACAACTAAAAAAAACTCATGTTCTCATGTTCTGTCTTGCTAAAGGAATTTCAGTTGTTTTCCTCGATTCTTCGCTCAGAGGCACGAATACTGACATTTATGCACTTGACAGCAATATCACCTCAACAAACTCTGATGAGGGCGGTTGCAGAAAGTCGCAGGTGGTGTGACATGGGACCAAGAGCAGTATAACAAGCCGATTCCGGATTGCTCCCAGACTGCCAGTGCTAACTAAATGAGTCAATGATCAGATTCGACGATTCGACAAGAAAGTGCTGCAACCCAGTGAGGTTTCTCCTTTCTACCAATGAGGTGCTCAAGGGTCACGCGGCAGCCAGTCCACTAACATGGCTGTCTGAACACTCATTGTTATGATATAACTAACTGATATAACAATGGGTAATGGTCAGATGGCTAGGACCAAAATCATACACAAATCTGCATTATGTTTAGACAAATCTGAAACCATCACACCCCTACACTGGTTGAACAACCAAGGTAAGAGGGCACGTTCCTACCTAGACCCTCCCCCCCATCCCCCGACACAGGGGCTCAGGGAGGGAGGGCGGGATCAAAATCTTAAGGTAGTGGGTCTTGAGCCAAAAAGGCACTAAGACCCACCGTTAACACCACTTCCACACTCCATAAGGACCCTACCCAACCACTGCTCATGCTGCCTTGCTTCCAGGTAGAATCTTGGAGTAGTGACCAGGATCTTTGAGTATATGGCTATCATTCTACTGCACACCAACACCCGGCCTCTTGACATTTTGATCGACAAATGCCCTTGGACACGCTGGCTTGGTCTTGGCAAGTTTGAACGCATCCAGCTGCTCCATCCTGGAATCAGTCTGGTTCAACTTTGCCAAGTACGGTGCCAATCGATCTGAAAACATCTGAAACATCTGAAACATCTGAAACAACGTCATTGAACAGGTGTTGCCAGTCCACTTCATAGCCGTTTCAATCGAAACTCAAACGAAACACGTCAGCTGTCTGATGCTATCTGGCAGGTACCCAACCTGGCATGCCCCAGCAATGGCGTCTTGGCATCCTTGCTGATCAGTGCTGCAGCCGATGCCAATGCCGACAGTGCCTAGCAAATGCTAGTGCTCCTAGTGATAGTCCTTGTCAATGATTGCTTTACAGATTGACAACCACCAGCACAAAATCATCTTTCTGGAACAACAATATCCACAGAATAGAAAAAAATATGTTTCCTTCCTTACTAACTATGCATTGACTTCTTGGCCAGAAGGGTCCTGTCTCGACCGAGCCACTTACGAGCTCCAAAAACGGCTCGATCTTGTCACAAATCTCAATCTCCTCATCGTCACCATGACCATGATAATCATCATCATGATCAGCATCATTTCATCATTTCATCATTTCATCATCATGTCATCATTTCATCATCATGTCATCATGCCATCATGCCATCATGCCATCATGCCATCATGTCATCATCATCATCATCAGCATCATCATCATCATCATGATGTTCATCCTGGTTTGGTGGTTTGATTGGCTCAACAACATGTGAGAGCGTGTTTCTGCGTCTGTTTGCGGCGACCAAATCTTCTTGTGTGTTTCAATGACAGAGACATTCTGGAACCTTCCACCACCAGTCCTTCCAGCACTTCGAGAAAAAGTGCGGGTGCTCTTCGCAAAACTCCTAGGTGAACTGTCTCTGAAAGTGCCAAGATTAACACTATAATAAAATGATCAAATGGGCGAAGGAACCCAGAGCCAAAGCAAGCGCCTACCCTACAAAGAGTCTCGAAACACACTTTGCACTTTTGGGCATTACCCAGATGAAGAAGTCAGTCGTGGTCTGAATCTAAACTCATTGGCCAAGGGTCATAGACTGGAACACCATCAGCATAATTGCGGCCAAAAAGAAGACCATCAGCCACACCTCCCAGAACAGTGGATCGGTGGTTTGTATCTGTCTGTCTACGCGTTTTCCAATGTTTTCCAAAGCCTTCATGAAAAATTCTGCACCGTTTCACCGTGAGTGCTCAGCTTGGGATGGCCTTACACTTAAGGGATACTTAGGGCATAGGGCTCAACTTGGGCCAAGGTGGGTCATCTAGAGTTCGTTGTCCCTAGGGAATAGCACTGAAAAGAAAAAGCAGTTAGCAACGTATTGCCAAAAGGTCTACCTAGAACGCCGAAGTTGCTGCAAATTTCCTGCGACTTCTTTAAAACCTGTCACTTTAGGTAAAACCGCGCTTTTTCATGCAACTTTCACGACTACTATGCGACTTTTGGGTTTCGGATTCCATGCGGGCAGTATATTGATGCGCAAGAAGTGCGCAAAATGTTCAAAGGGAAACAAAACACAGTTTTTCATGTGTTTTTCACATTTTGTCACGCCTTTTTCAGATTTTGTTCGTGCCTTTTTCACTCTTGTTTGTCGCAAAGAAACGAAACACGTGAAAACTGTGACGGATTTCTCCAATGTGGAATTGCGTCACTTTTCCTAGACTTGCGACTTTCGGACAAGACATGCGACTGTTGTCAGTCACCTTTTTTTCCCTGCGACTTGGTATGTCGCCTTTTGAGCAATCTTTTGGTCCTGCCTCTCTCTACCTGCTCTGCTTCCGGTCGAACGTGGGCTGTCTTCAGCGCAGCAGTCAAATCGCCAACGCCTTGTCAAAAGAGACGAATGACCCGTGCAAAGCTCAATGTTGCTTTTCAAAAGCAATGAGCACTTACTCTAAATGCCGGGATCTATTGGACATATGTAGCGAGAGACGGAGAATGAGGAAAAAACAAAAGAAGGATGGGCTGAATCAAATCTTCTGGTTGCTGTTTGACCCGTTCTTGCGAAATCTGGCAAATCTGGCTGTCTTTTCTATGCTGGGATCCAACTAGTCTTTTCGTTCTGCTATCTCTCCGCCTCCTTCGCTGATGTTGAAAGCAGCCGGTGCATCTGCACCAAATTGTGAAGCCACATCCATCAACAAAGGTGGAAGATGTCGGCTTCCGATCCTGTGGAGATGTCGCAGCATGTCGCAGCATGTCGCAGCATGTCGCAGCGCAGACGGAATGAGGCTGAAAAAGGCTGAAAAAGGCTGAAAGTTGTCTCTGAGCTTTGCATAGCTGGCATATAGCTGGCATAGCTTTGCAAATCCCAGGCACACGTTCAAAATACCCAAACCAAATGCCAGCAGCACCATAGGCATCACAACCTCGGTGATGTGTCGAGAAACACTTCTCAGATCACTGAGAAGTTGTGAATGCGAGGTGGCTGAAGCCTGACCTTGACAAGTCAGGCATCCGTCCAATATTTGTCAGGGGTCTATTCAATCTATTCTCGCTTCCAAGTCACAGTACAAGCAAGAGCCTCGAGTTGTCAATGCACAATCAGTGGAAATTTAGAGAAGAAAAGCTTTGAGGAGACCTTTACCAAATAGGCAATTGACCAGTCTCAAATGGAAAACTTGCATTCATTGTTACAAGTTCAATTTTACTTTGAATCTCTTACCGTCTAGTTCTGTTCAGTGTGCATTGAATCAACGGCTACATTTGACTAAATCCTCTGGGAGGTTCAAAGCCTTCCCGGCCTTCATGTCACGCCGTCCATATCGAGCGCGTTTCATGAAGAGCCTGACTACGTAGACCAGAACTCAAGACGAGTAAAGTCTCTTCAAATTTGACATCATACCCAGACAAAGGATAACCTGAAAACAAGAAATTTAGATAATTTAGATGAAGGATTTGATGCTTCCAATGCTGTCTGAAGTCCACATTCTGATCATTCTGATCATTCTGAGATGCTGAGCGATGGCAAGGCACGCGGCCAAATGAGTCACGTGTCGGGATCCTTCAGCTCTCACACCAGATGCCCACTCTTGGAGACCTAGCGAAGCAACGCAACTCACTCGACGCACTCGACGCACCCAACGCTCACCACAAAGCTGTACCATTTTTGCGTGCAGAGCTACACCCTCTATGTCTACAGAGCACAAACTCGTTGCCAAACGAACTCTCACAGGTACCAAGCGCCGAGCCGTTTTGGGTCGATGGGTGCTCTCCATCCATCTCTCCACTGGCAACCTTCAGAAACACCTCCTGTCGGAGCTGAACTCTGCTGACTCTGCCGACTCTGACTCACTCTAACATGATTCGTTTTGGCCGCAGTTTTGATTCGTTTTGATTCGTTCGTCCTCTAACTTCACCATGGACAGGCCATAGTGAGCCAAACCGATCTCATCCTTGTTCCTGACAAGCTTGGCAGCAAAGCATTCAATGTTACCGGATGCAGCCCTCATCAGCATGGACTTGACAATTCTTTTCCACTTGAGAAACACGTTGTAAGTATCAAATGCCGATTCCAATGCGGCGCCTCTCCAACTCATCAAGAAGGCCATGGAATTTCGATGTGCTCGAGGATGGCAACTGCCAATATCAAAGAAAATTCACAGAAAAAATGCTCCTTGATCTTTGTCATTCATGGAGACCGTCCAACTCCATTCACATTACAAACTTCTGGATCCAGGAAAGCGAAAAGCCCACAGACTCGATTCCCGTCCTGCAGCGACAGCTCAGCGCCTACCAGGAAACTCATGATTTGAGATGATTTGAGTCCATTGAAACAGTCCGATACAGTCCGTACACATTCAAATTGCAATCGTTTGGTGCCAGGTACAATATGGTACAATATGATACAATATGGGTTTGTGATGGTTTGTGGGTTCTGAGTAGCAGCCCTACGGCCCTACCTATGTCGGTAATCTTCTGTGCTTCCGGGATGTGCCTCATCACTGCCTCAGAGGACGCCACTCTGCTTGGAGACTCCGAGACTCGGAGACTCGGATCTGAGAAGCTGACGCTTTGGATGGGATCCTCATCCGATGCGTGACACACATCCTGCAACATTCGTCAACATTCTATATTCAAATCATTCAACCCGCACATGCAGAAACCAAGGATTTGCCGTTTCGCCACAGTTCCAACATGTTCCAACATGTTCCAAGCTTAGCTGTCCTTTCTGGCACACATCAGCCGATAGCCTGCACCAAAATGTGCCTTGCATAGGTCCGAAGCAGTGTCCAGCTCCAGCTCCAGTCTATGTCTACATGCGACTCTTCGGCACCTTGAGGAAGAGAGAAGAGCCACAAACACAGAGCCGTCCTTCTGCCATGATCGCCACTCCTGAAATCCAAGACCACGAATGGGTGCAGATTTTCTTTGAATTGTTTTTCAGTCTGGGGCACTCTTACTTGCTATTTGCTGCGTTTTGAAACCAACATATATCATTTGCTGCATTGTTGGAGCTAAAATCTCTCATTTGTAAGCTATTGGCAGCGTTTTGGAGCCAAAATCCTTCATTTGCTTGGCACGCTATTTGCAATGTTTTGGAGATAAAATAGCTAATTTGAACGATATTTGCAACATGTTGAACCTTGGATCTCTTGTTGGCAGAAGATTTGCAACATCTTGGCGCCAGCATTTGCACAAAATTATTTGCATCATGTTCACCGCAATCTGAAAAGTCTTATTTGCATTGTATGCATAGTATTTTGGAGCAAAAATATGTAATGCGCATAGTATTTGCTACATGTTGAAAAATGAAACTGGCTATTTTTTTGGTTGTTTTCTCCCTTGTTGATAGCACAATAGCAGCATCAGATTGACAATTGTTGGGAATTCTTTAGGATGGGTTTAGTGCTTATTTACTTGAGGCACAATCGTGTTGGGTGCAAATAGTTTCATTGGATGTTATCATAATGGTGGTTTAGGATATATTTAGGGTGTGGTTTAGGGTTAATTAGGGTTGGTTTAGGGTTGGATTAGGGCCGGGTTTATACAGGGATACATGCATAAAGATAACTACAAATATGCATGCATATAATATATATATATATATATAGCAGAATGACAACACCTGTTCTCCCACGTAATTAATGCTGTAGGTTGGATGTGGTACTCAGGGTGTATATAATGCGCACACACATGCATCATATATAAAGTGTAGGTTGAGGCAGAACCGTGTTCGGTGTAAATAGTTTCATTGGATGTTATCATTGTTGTCCGATAAATGCTACTATTAGATCTTGCCTTTCTTGTCATTGTCCTCTTATTCTCTCTAACTTATGTTTTACTTGTTGTCTGCACGATAGTTGCAGCATACTGCCAAGAAACCACGAAATCATTTTAAAAAAACAGAAGCCAAACAAAACACAAGCCAAAAACGGCCAAGAAGCTAAGAAGCCGCAAAAGCCAAGAAGCCAGACTGGAAAATAGAAAACCATCAAAAAAAGTAATACCACCTCCGCCACCAATGGTTTGCCACTATCGTGAACCGCTATCAACGGTGTTTCAACAGTCCATCTCACACATGATGTCGCATTTTTCCAGATTTAGAAAGAATTTCCATGAGATTTCGATATTTCCATGAGATTTCTACTGGTTATTTCTGCAACTTGTCCATTGCACCAGTGATGAAAATGTTGCCGCTTGTTGAAAGTTACTGGAAGGCTGCACTCTCCGAGCCCTGGATACTGAGCGACCCCACGGTCGCCCAGGATCTCCGCCTCGCAGCTTTAAATTTTCGATGCAGTTTCAAATGGTAAAAATGCAGGTAAACACGTAAAAACCTCTCTAATTCAATCTAATTCAGCCACTTTGAAAGATTTTGCTTTGCATTCAAGGGTCCCAAAAGACCCAAGGGTCCAAACTGGGTCCAGCTGATGAATCTCGCGCAAGCCTCGCTCATGTCCTTTTTCTCGCTCACACCCAAAATCATCCAAGTAAGGATTTGTCAGGACAAACAAATCAGT
>Ga0126342_10009956_pt1 | contig 17012 bp, 14 predicted proteins | sample Cyp1metagenome_FD_92528 | JGI IMG/M metagenome (GOLD analysis project Ga0126342, IMG submission 92528) | Coral microbial communities from Lord Howe Island, Old Settlement Bay, Australia - Cyphastrea 1 metagenome | ecosystem: Host-associated > Invertebrates > Cnidaria > Coral ... | reverse complement strand
AATCTATCTAATCTATCTAATCTATCTAATCTATCTAATCTATCTAATCTATCTAATCTATCTAATCTATCTAATCTATCTAATCTATCTAATCTATCTAATCTATCTAATCTATCTAATATAGTTACTGCTTCCCCATATTTTCCAGCAAAAAAAAGTCTCGCTGAGGTCTTGCAACAGCGAAGCCACGGTGGCCACGGCCACGGCGATGGTCACGGGCATAGCCATGACAGCATGGACCATCCAGGCCTTTGGGGTGAAGCAGAAAGAAATATCCAAGATCAATTGGAATATGTTGGGATAATTTTATTTGAAATATATATGTAAGTTATATTTGCTGGGATAATTTTATTAGAAATAACTATCTGTTCGGAATTTGATATATATATATATACATTTGACATACAGTGGGAAATATAAGTTGCAAATAGTGATTGAATGGTGCCATAACCACCCAACAATTGGAGCAAGCCAGGCACCATGAGATGCAAACGTCATAACATGAACAACAATTATATAACAACAATGTAAGATGGGTTTGAAACGATTTCCTGGTGGTGAATCATGAAAACCTCAAGGCATTGACTCATGATACTCATGCAACAGGAAGCAGGAAGTTGCCAACATTTTTTGAACATTACACCAAAAACTTTGGAAGTTCAACCGCCCAAAACTCTAATTCGGGATGGTTTCTGCAACCTATTGATTGTATGTGATTGAGGTTGGCTTATATTTTACCACATTGAACCCAATGATAAATGAATGATGTTTGATACCCCAAAATGGCAAGACATTGGGTAACTTGGGTCTGGTTATGGTGTGGGTAACTTGGCCACTTTGCTGCAATTTCATGCAATTTCCACAAGTCCCAAGCACTGCTCGGAATGCTCCGATTCTTCGTAAGATACCGGGTTCCCGGTGTGTGTGTGTGTAACATCTAAATAGATGTAAAACTTCTCTCTCTTTTTCTTCCTTTGTCCTCTCCCTTTCTAATTCTAATTTTAATGCAGGGGGCCACCGGGGTCCCGGGGAGGTCGGTGGCCACCGAAGACACCCCCCCGGGACCCGTGTAAACGTACCTGCATTGTTTCGTATCTAATCTGCATGTTTCAGGAATCAGTTCCTGCCGGATCACATAATGATCCATTCTTGTCTAGTGTGTGTGTGTGTCGTTTTTTTAAAATTATTATTGGCTAATCACTGAGGCTAATCGCCACTTAGGGAATCTACTGCCAATATCTGGTTGGTGGTTTCAAACATTTTTTATTTTCCATAATATATGGGATGTCATCCTTCCCATTGACGAACTCATATTTTTCAAGATGGTTATTGCACCACCAACCAGATATTGATTGATTGTTCTTTTAATGGATGGTCATTCCCCAAAATAGATGGCTTACCATGACCCTGATGGCAAATCCATGTGATGGAATCATGCAAAGATGGATTTTCTTTGGGTGAACCCACTACTTATTTCTAGTTATGACAGTTGTAACCCAAACTGATGTAAATGAATTCTTGTGTCACCCCAGGCTCTAATAGGTATTTCTTACTTTACATGCACTTGGTTATTTGACATATTTAACTTGGGATTCGAATATGGCAACACTTGGAACCCCTTAATTGGATATAATTGGATGATGGCAACATGTTTTGGGAACTCTCACCCCAACCAACTTCAACCGTGGATATTCCCTTTAGATCAAACCATTGACGGTAGGTCCCATCATGGTAGCAACCACGTGTACGCACTCAGTGGCGGGATTCCTGGTCACAGGTCACTTTGCTGAGCGAGAGCATCCGCTCTGGGCACGGCGAGTCTCCAAGCCGGAATTTGTTCGTAGAGTAGTTTGGAGTCGCCCAGGCTTGCCTTGGAGAATATCCAGGGTCAGCACCCTCGTTGGTTAGCTAAGTTCATAAGTAAGGTATCCAGAGCTTTAGGTAGATAGATCTATAGTTGGATTGGTTTACAAACAAACTTATAACTGGGTGGCACGACCGTACTGGAGTTGTGTGGGAGGATGTTATTAATAAAAAGTGTGGAAATCATCCACCAGGACTGGAAGACAACAAACAATGGATGAACGCAGCAACAAGAAGAAGAAGAAGAAACAGAAGCTACAGAACCCAGGGTCAACCCCTAAATAAATTGGGCGGCACGAGGGCCACCAACCTCAAACCCGCTACTGCACCCTCCAGTAGCCAAACCTAGCAACGGAAAATCAGCAGTCCGAAGAAGTATAGCACCCTGCAGAATTTTGGAAATGTAAAATCTGACTATAATAGCAGCAGTTACCCTCTGGTAAACTAACATAACTATGGAAAATCATCATCTTTAATAAGTAAATCAACTATAAATGGGCCATGTTCAATAGCTACGTTAAATTACCAGAGGGTACGGATTCTATTTTTTTTATGCGCCAAGGCAGAGAAAGGAGCTGGAGATGACAAAGGCCTGTGTAGAGATGGAGGACACCTGGCTCGTCGACTGAACAGGGCGCACGAGGAGATAGCGAGACTGCATCGTGTGATCCAGTTTCTGCTGGCGGCGCTCAGAATGCCGGGGATCAAGGAACTGGATGCCTTGCTGAAAGAGGGAGAGACGCCGGAGATGCCACACACCATGAGGGCGTTGCAGATGGTGCTACATCCTGGCGATCTACCTCCACTACAGTAGATGGACAAAATATTCAAACCTATGTTGAACCCCCACACCCCCAAATCTCAATGTTTCAGCGTGCGTGTTACCAAAAGTGATGTTAGGAGTTTGATTTATTTGTTTCGTCCATTAGGGCTAATGCACTTCAGGTTACATTAACATTGAACATTGAACTTAGGGGGCCGGGGGGTTGTACCGGATAGAAGGGGTTTGAATATTTCGTCCATCTACGGTAGGTCCGTACATCGTCCCGGATCCTGGCCCTGTAGATCATCTGTAAATTATGGATTCTCTAGAAAACAATGTTTGATACCAGATTGCATATGGGCTGTCATGTCAGTTTTCATCAGGCTGTACCCTCCAATCCAACCCACTGTGCCTATGCAGGGGAAACAAACTATCTATAGATATTAGATAAATTAGATGTTGTATTTGTCCCATCAAAGATTGTGATGTTTGCATGGCCGCGGTTGATTTCTGGAGGGCCTATCCCCGCTTTCCAATGTTTTAAGATGTGTTTAGATGCGCAATTTTTGAGGGGCAGGCTTAGCTCCTGCATTTTCTGAGATGATATCCATCTGATGGAAACCCAACTCTCCATTTTCAAAGTTAAAGCCACATGTTTGAATCTTAAATCCCAACATATTCTTGGTCAGGCGGTTTAACCCCCATTTGTGTTGCATGGCTAAACTACCAATTCGTTGTTCATGGTTGGCAAATGGGCCAAATGATGAATTTAGATGAACTTAGATGATTTACCCTCTGGTTATGACTAACGTAGCCATAGAAAATGGCCCATAGAAATAGGTGATTTTCCCAGCGAACGAAACTTCCATTTATGGTTGGGATTGTCCAGTTCGCTATGTTAGTCATAACCAGATGGTAGATGAATTTAGATGGTTCCTGATGATTATCAGTGGTTACTAGTAGTAGTTTATGCGGTTTTTCCCCAGAGTCATATTTGGAAACTTAGATTAGTACCATTCAAAATTTATGAATGGATCATTCCATTCATAATCACTCCATTTATTTGGGAACGATGAATTTCGTACCACCGAGCGTGCCCGCCCTTTGAGGACTGGCAGGAGCGAGCCTTTACCGTGGGAATTGGAGGGCCCGTGGGATCTGGAAAGATCCTTGGTGCAGCCCAGGTATCAGTTTTGTGAATGATAAGCATGTGAAACAAGCAACTTATCCATGGAATATGGGTAGATGAATGGGTTTATAGTCTATATAGATTCTATAGTTTTTTTGTTTTTAATACAGGGTATACATATGTATATATATATATAAATTGAAATGTACATCCAGGCGGAGCAAATTTATTGGGTTTGAAGATACCACTGATCTCCCAAAATCAGGATCCAGAAGGATGCGAATATTTGACAGGAATCTACTGAAATTGGGATACAATGGGAATTTTAAGAAGTATACAATCAACGTGAAAAGCTTGGTCCCTAAATATAAGCATTCAACCATCAAAACATGACTACTTAACCAAGAGAATGGTGATAAAAATCATACATGGTCGATGATTTGTGTTTGCCTCCAGTCATTCAAGTGGATATTCACTTCTTAATACGATATGACATGTTTTGTTAACGTTACGGTTACCCTATCGATCCAAATACTGCTTGAGAAGAATTGCAACAACTCCCCAAATCATACCCCAGTCAAACTACCCCTCAGATGGTACTTAGATCTCTAGGGTCTGATATTATCCCGGTATTGTCATCACGTTATCCCGATATTATCCTCATTCATTGGTTAAATCCAACAGAAATGCCACCCACCTCAGTTATAAGTTCGCTTAAACCCAATCTAAATGCAAATATCTCTACCATAAATCCTAGGCATTGGAGTTATAAACCAACTTGTATACTGTCTAGGGCTTTTCATAGGGTTAAAGCGGAAAAGATAATGCATGTCCTATTATACTATATATACATACACGTCTAAAAACATACATGCATACCCCACAAGTGTCCAGTCATCCTCATTCATTGGATACTCCAAGTCCTGATGATTGATTATGTGCCCTTTGGCAATTACCATGGTTTTCTTTCATAATTGAGTTTTCCATTTAAATGTTCATTTATTTTGAGCCCCGGTTTTCGTTCTGTTTCCGTGTCAGTCCGGCTCATGCTTTGAGGACCGCCCTGACCCTGAAGCTTTGCAAAGCTCTGCGGGAGAAGTGCGCCAATACAAGCGGATTTGCTCTGCAGTAAGTTAACATGGGTATATGCAATGTCCATCATTTACGTTCAGATAATTTTCTGTTAGCACCACTGGTTTTCCATAGTCCCACAGCTCTCCATATCTTATTATATTGGTTGACCCTAGGGTACTCTGGAAGATGATTGTTATATTTGGAAGATCATTTTTTTAGGTTTTATGATGTCCCATGTTTGTATTCAGCGCACTTTTTGTCTCGCTAGGCTTGCTGGCCCATCGTTTCTATTGCTTAAATCCACCATACTTTTCCCCCTACTACTTCCACCATGTTTGCATCCGTAGTCCGGTGCTGTAATTCGCCTATTTTTAGAATAACCTAGTTACAGTTATCTTATAGTTATCTTCTTTGTGTACTTCATCCCAACTGGGTCATTCACTTATTATTTGGTGAAGTTACAGTTATCCTATAGTTATCCTACAGTTGAATGGCTAGTTCCAGTGTACTTCATCCTAACTGTAACCTCACTTTTCTGGTACCTACCATATGTAAGGCCTCTGTAAGGCCTATGTAAGGGGATATACCCCCAAAATATGGCCTTATATGGTACAGTACATCCATTTTAGGATCCTGGAATTCCCATTGATTTTCTGTCCTAGCCTTCGCTGTACTTCTGTGGCTTTACCCATCACTGGACTTGAGGTACTCCGTGGCGGTGGTGACCAATGATATCTTCACGCGCGAAGATGCGGAGTTTCTAAATCGCCGCTGTGTCTACACAGCCAAAAAAAAACTTTGGTTTAGTATGGGGTAATGATGTTTAATGATGGTTAATGATGGTTAATGATGGTTAATGATGGTTAATGATGGTTAATGATGGTTAATAATCACTGCTTGGTGGTTTGGAACATGAATTTTATGACTTTCCATTCAGTTGGGAACAATAATCCCATTTGACTAATATTTTTCTAATATTTTTCAGAGGGGTTGAAACCACCAACCAGACATGATGGAGGAAAGATCGGGGAATTTGACTGAATCGGTAGGTTAGGGTATCCAGGATAACTCAATTATCTTTGTTGCTGTAGAGTGGGGTGTATCTTTTTCTTTTTGCATCGTAACTACGATTTGACATGGACATATCAATTATAATCTGATCTGGAAGCAAAATCTGAATCTTGAAGGTACGAAAGCGCATAGGTTTCTTGTTGTCTTGTTGTTTGCTTATAGTCCAAAAGCTACAGGTTTCATGCTTATATAAATACACCCCCGATGCTTATGCAAATCCAAGCATACCAGAAATGTGATATAAGATTAATTCACCTCTTTCAGTGGCCCTTGATTAGACTTCCCCCTTTTGTGATGTGGGGATGTACGTAGGCATTCAAACCTGAGAATATGCTCGATGTGTTTTTTCTCTTGGGGGACGCCACTTGTTTGCAGATGCTCTACATCATATGCTCTCAACTTGACAGCGTGAATCTCACAGTTTGAGCGGCAATGCATCCCCAATAAACCAAAAACTCTTCATGTGGCGTTTAACACGGCTTTTTGGTAGTTGGATCACGAATGTATCACCGAAATTTCACTTGGCGATACCGAAACATAGTACAAAGCGTTCATCCGTACTCCGGCGCGATCTCCGGTGCCGATTGCATGCTGGTGGCACTGAAGACGTTCTTGGGAAGTCGTTTTTTTCCGCATCAGATAGACGTACTTTATGAAGATGTGTGGGTAACCAAACTGGCTGGACACACTGGCGTCCTGCAAAATACTCCTTGGCCCATACCGTCTCACGTACATCATTCAATAGTGCCAGATGAACTGAAAACCCTGATAAATACATTGTTTCATCATTTTTCCACCAAAAATCCTGATTTCTTAGATGTTTCATCATGTTTCTACCAACCATTCACCAACCATCCAGCATTTTGCTTGCGCGCCTTTCGAGGCAACGGCGCGCTTGAGAGCGATCGCATCAAGGCGGTGGAGACGGGGGGCTGTCCGCATGCCGCCATCCGTGCCTCATTCGTCGGGATGGCGAGTGGGAGAATCATGGGTCACCACATTCATCAATTCAATGGCCATTGGAGGTACCTACCATATATAAGGCCTATGTAAGGGCTATGTAAGGGGATATGCCCCCAAAATATTTGGGTAAATTTCATCACGACCGAACCCTGCGACCGAGCCCTGGAATCATAGTTAATAAGGGAAATCATCCCCAAATGGCTCATAATTCAGGTTAGTGAAATATCATAATTTACCCAGAATCATGGAATGATGAGGGTAATACTGGGATTACCCTCTGGTAAGCATACACAAAACTATGCAAAATATCGTTTTGAGTGGGTAAATCAACTATTTCTATGGCCATTTTCAATAGCTAGGTTGGTGATTTGGAACATGTTGTATTTTTCCATATATTGGGAATAGTAACCCCAACTGACTTTTATATTTTTCAGAGGGGTAGGTATACCACCAACCAGATAATACTGGGATCATAATGGGATAATGTAGGTGAAACCATATAGGGCTAGCCATATTTTCACCATCAACCATGGTTATTCCATCATTATCACCAGACAATGTGGGTAAACAATGTCATAAAACCACTTATTTGGGAATGATTTATAATTATATTCCATTTTCTTGAGAATAGAATATATTTTAGTATTTATCATGTCGAATGAAATAATAAGATATGATGAGAATAGTAATAATACTATATATACCACAATAACCATGGGATAATTACACATAATTGTTGGACATATGATGAGATTGTATTATTGTATGCCACACTTGCAGGATATGCAACAGAGACAACAGGACACGAAACGACACACATTGGATTGGGATATTAATGGATAAGATTGATGGGGCTATTGGTATTTCTCCGGCAACCCTTGGCGCAGTAGCTGTGCGATAGACAGCAGCTGAATTTCCGTGTGATTTTCAGGGGCCTCCAATCAGGAGGAGCCCCCTTTGTTACTTCCCACAAGTGGGGCCAGCAGGGTCAGCACACCATGCGAACCGAGATTTCAGCCGTCACAATTTTTCTTGGAAAATTGATCGATATCCACCTGGGTAGTGACGGTTGTTTCCTGATCCCACCAATTTCGTGATGCTGCTCATTGAGTTTGGGGTGATCACCCATTACTTCGATGTGTATTTTGGGAATCAATGACCTTGGTAATCCTTGGTATATTAACGGCAATTGGTCAAAATTAGGGCATCACTGGACCCGCACATTATTAAACCATCCGCTGTGGTCCTCCAATCTTTTTGACCCATACCCGGTTTGGTTAACCCACTAATGTTTGGTTCATGTTCCACTTACTAGCTGGGATGCACATCCAAGTACCTTCCGGCAATGAGGAGAGGATATCAGTTCCAACTTGGCCGCCTGTGAAGCTCTAACTGAGCAGCATGACGGCGTTCAGCTTATCATTTGCGACCCTTGGCTGTGAAGATTTGCTTTTTTTTTCCTAGGGGATACATCAGATATCACATGATATCATTAGATATAGCTGCAAACATGTGAAATAAACGTAGACAAGTAGACAAACAATATGTTGTAAGAATGTAAGATTGGATTTGTTAGGATTAACATTACTTTAATGTTCAAACTATCCACTGTATCGGAAGTGGGGAATGTGATCACCCCAGTTTTATGGCAGTTCACGTTTATACAGGGACAATGAAACCCATGAGATTTGGGGACACAACATTTTGAGACATACCAAGTTGGGGATTTTTGGTTGGGATATCGGATTTGGTTTGGGAAAGTGGAAATCGCAAGGGCATGTGGAGAAACACGACATCTCGGTGGGGGCGCGAAACGTCTCGATTGGATTTCGGATCCGGCGAGGGGTTGGTCTTGACATTGTTTCCGTCTCAGAATCTGGTGGGTCGGGCCCTGGCCGACCCAATAGTCATCTAGCCTGGCAATGGACATTTTTTCATACATTCTATCAGTATCTCTAATTTGAATAGGCAAATAACATGTATATAAGTACAGATCATGAGCACACAACCGTGTTTGTTTCTCTAATAGCTGTGTTTGATTACCCAGGATGATCTATCATTTAGCTGGCAAGCCATTGTGACCTATTGACTAGAGTCGCCCAGACCAGACCAGCTGAAATATTTGAAGATCATTGCGTTGTGTGAACTTGCAATGTACGAAGTACGAAGTCCCCAAACTTCAGTTGAGCCCAATCCGGGGCCAATTGGTTCGAACATGTTGTGTCATCAAATGGCCTTGGCCTACATAAATCTTCACCTTGGTTTGAAACTTGTGCCTGGGGACTCAGTCCATCCATTCCTTCATGCTTGGAGCTTTGTCAACGGAACAGCATCCCATATAGATAGGTCCATTCAACTTCCACTTACCGATACCTAGCTTGTGGATGTTTTCGGTACTTGTAGCTTTTGTAATCAAACACTGCATCGCCAAGAAGAAAACAAAACACATCTATATAGACTTTCCGGCAGCTGACAGATGCAAGATTGTGCAGCGACCTCCATTAACAGTTGCCCAGATCATTGCATTGGAGGCGACAGTCCATGACACTGCAAGAACCAGCTATGACAGGATTGCAGCAGGCTTTTTCCTGATGCTGATTTTTGGCCGATTGAGGTACAGTGACGGACTGCAATTGGTTGATTTGCAGCTGGACTCCAGGGATATGGGAGGCAAATTGACTGGATTCCTGGAGGCTCAAGCCGAACGGACAAAAACTTCGGTGACACTGGAAAGGAAGGTAAGATTCTTGCCGGTGGCAATACCGTTGGAGTCGTTTAGCGAGCCGAGCTGGGTTCCGGTTTGGTTGGAGCTTTGAGAGGCTGCTGGGCTTCAAGACACATCATCATTTTTTAAGATATTGTTTAACAGTAACATATCCAACTTTTTTTGGCTGCGCCATTCATACAGAGAATGGCGTATCCTCGAGTAAACTAACATATGAATAAGGATATGCAACACCCACCAAGACAGGAACCATGGATTTCCATAGTTTTAGATCATTCATCCCATTTGATCATCAGAAAAAAAACAGTTTGCTACTGAAGCCATGGACCATTTAGTTCGTTGATTTACCTATTTTTTGGATGGTGATTTTCCAGTTCGCCATACCTATTAAACCCATATTGTTCATATTATGCTTGGTTTTCCCATTAAAACCATTGCAAACCCTCGTTTTTTCACAGTTTTCATCGGCATCTCCCCTTGGCATCCCTATCTGGTTGGTGGTTTGGAACATTTTTTATTTTTCCATATATTGGGAAGAGTAATCCCAACTGGACTTTCATATTTTTCAGAGGGGTAGGTATACCAACCAGAATATATTCTACTATATTCATCTACTCTATTCCATAATATATGAGATAATCCTTCCCATTGACTTTTATATTTTGCAAGATTGTTAAAACCACCAACCAGGCCTAGAATTGGGGGATGTCCATTATTAAACACTACTATATAACCACTACGAACCACTATTAACCATTACTTAACACTCTAAATATATTAACTATAGCCATAGTTTTGCTTTTTTTGCTGTTCTTAGCGGATTCCCAGATTTTCCCAGGAGAGCGGTGGCGATAACCTCGCTGCCAACTTCTCGAGGGAGCTGGCGGACTACACCATCTACGCCGCTGAGATTTCAATGGCGGGGTGGCATGGGGGGTGGGATAACTATGATATATCCATAATAACTAATAATAAGAACTGTAATGTATCTATAATATACTGAAACTATAATAAAGGTAATACAACTATATATAATAATTAATAATAATACATCCATTATGTAAGTATAATAAATAAGTGTAATATAACTATGTATATGGCATATGGCCAATTAAGTACAAAAATATTGTTTTATAACTTCTTTGCCATGGTCATTGGCAATTAGATATGAATTAGCAGGATATGAATGAGCATGTAGTAATATATCACTAGGGTATTGTAGTCAAAAGTCGGATGAGACATTCCGGTAATTGAGGTATGGTCATCAATAATATACATTAGTAGGTGTTAATTTACCAATTCTAGTGATTTCCAAAAAGGCATGGCATTACCAGAAGCTAAGCCCCCTACTTAGCTAAGTTGGTTCATAAGCAAGTTAACTCTTGGGTTATTGCAAATATATCAAAATAGTTTGACGGGTACCACGTGACTGATGTGCTTGGATCCCGTTCTAGTGTCAATATACCTTGGGTAAGAAGAAACATCTTACCCTATTCACTTCCTCAGAGGGCACTACCCCGGAAATCACTCCCCTCCCCACTCATACTCCCTCAGGGTTGTGTTTGTCCTCAAACGACCATCAGCATAAATGATGGTAGACGAGGAATGGGTCAAAGTCATAGCCTTGCAAGAATTGGAATGCCAAACTCTAAAAAAGCTCTGGCCATGAATTGAAGTGCCCACTGTCACTGTTCATCCAAGGCGCAGGGTCTGCCTGAAAATGGGGTCCTGCTCCCCAAATGGCAATTGTCATAGAGAAAGTGCTGGTTAAAACCACTTGGAGATAGCCTAGTTTCAGACAAACCTGAAGATTTCAGCTGGGACTATCCGATGTCGTCATCATTCCATATGTTCTTGACTATCCGACCTAGCAGATGATGCCCGAATTGTTTCAAGGGAACATCTTAGCCGGAAAGCCCCTATATTTCATGGCCAAAATCGCATGGTTTCCTGTAAATCATAGTAAGGATGATCGCTTAATTATCATAGGTATATCACTTCATACTATGCAAGTCTAAAATAACTGTACCCATGATAAAGAAATTACAAGTACAAAGTAATAAAGTACATCTATTATCATTGCACAGCTTTAAAACAAAAAAATAGAAATATCGATTATTTATATATTAATGTCATATGATGTACAAACTATAACTATATTAATATCATATGATTAAAGGTCATCTAAAAGGTATAACTATATACTATGATCTATTAAGGGCATCTAAAATCATCTCAATCTTCGTTGCATGTCCCGCCCTATGTCCCGCCCAGGTCATCGATGTGGCCGGAGGTGACAAGGTCCCCCGCAAAGGTGGCCCTGGCGCCCTGGCACCGTGCAGAAAAGGTTTGCTCGCCATTTTTCGCCAGGTTTTACCATGGGAATATGAAAACATGTGGTACATATATCATAGTTGTCCTAGTGGTACCACATGTTAATAGTGGTTAATAGTGGTTTATAGTGGTTTATGATGGTTCATAGTGGTTAATAGTGCTTAATAGTGTTTAACAGTGTTTACTAGTGAATGTAGAACTAACAATGATAGATGAATAATTGGCTCGCCATTTGGGGGTTTCCATAAATGGGGTACCCAATAGCTGGATGGTTTATCAGGGAAAATCTTGGTAACATGGATGATTTGTGGGTACTCCTATTTTAGGAAACCCCCTTAATATGGTATTATGAGTATTTCAGTATTTATATATAGTACCATGGAATTCCAATATGAGAATATGGGAATGATGTTTTGGGAATATTGATGATAATAGTTCATGTATCCGTAATATCAGATTTGAATTCCATGTGTGATATATATATATGTGTGTGTGATATGATATTAACAATACATTTGTTACATTAATTGTAATCATACATATATGCGTTGACATGATATTCCAATTATATAGTCCCGAATGTATTTTTGATATTCATATTTTGCAGAAGCCCAGAGGTGGTGGACCAAGAAATTGGATCAGAATGGAATTTAAGCAACAAAAACGCAGGAAACCAACCATGATGGTGATTGAATGGGGGTTCAATATGTTTCAATATTTCTCGGTTGAAATTGTCATGCACACATTGACATCGAAACAGCCAACGTGTTGCTTCATTTTTGTTATCTAGGAACTCAACTAATGTTTGTGGATCAACATCATTTCAAATGATGGTTTTTACGATGGCGATCATCCCAAGAAAGGCATGTTCATGTTTGGTTGATCTTGCTGTCTCGGTTCAATTGAACACCGGTTAATCACTTGGATGATAACTTGCAGTTCCCCAAATCTTTAGGAAACCCCAGTTTCCTGAAATGGCTGCGGATCAATACCTACTGGATTAGATACCATGCTTGGCATATCATGCAGCTTCCAGTTTCTCATGTTGACCAGGAAGAATATGAAGAGAATCCGACCAGTTTAGCTATCATATATCAGGTATGTCACCTAATAAATCACCACATATATATATATACACATATATATATATATATATTGTTGCCTAAATCATCATTTTTCGAGGGTATCATGGTGCTGAGGTATCACGCAGTCGGATCTGTTGATCATCAACAAGGTGGACCTGGCTCCGGCTGTCGGGGCCGATTTGGATGTCATGGATCGGGACGCGAAGAAGAGCCTCGGCAGCTTTTTGTGGCCCCAGGAGCCCAGCAGTTTGTAGGGAAAGCGTGGGAAAAAAAAAGAATGGGAGTTGAGCCACAGAAATGATTAGATATTATAATTACCCTCTGGTTATTTCACGTAGCCATGGAAAATCATCATCTTTAATAGGTAAATCATCATAATTCATCTATAAACATTACTGATTGGTGGTTTGGAACATGATTTTTTGACTTCCCATATATTTGGAATGTCATCATCCCAACTGACGAACTCATATTTTCAGAAGGGGTAGGTATACCACCAACCAGTATAATTATCAGATTTATCTGACATGAATCGAGTTTGTAGAGATTTGAGAATAGGTTGAGCAACTAAAGGATGATGATTTATCTACTTTAAATGGGTTTGTTTGGCAATCAGGTACGCAAAATTGGGTGGTTCATCATAATTTTCCCATTGAACATCAAAGATGCAAGGCATTGAACACAATTTTCCCATAATTTTCCTATTGAACATTTTCCCATTGAACATTTGTTTTTCCCATTGGTGGTCTTTTCGATGCACCAGACTGGACACCAAAAGCGACAATGCCCCCCCCCCCCGCATGAGCTATGCACCACGCCCTGGACGGCCAAAAGAGTGGTGAGCTCACGTGAAACCTGGTCGTGGATTGAGATTACAGAACAACAAAACAGCACAAAATTCACAACCTGCATCTACAGTAATCCCCAAATAGATGGAAAAGTGAATCACCATCAAATTAGTAGGGATTTACTTTTCCATCTATTTGGGGATGACTATACATAAGCTTGAAAGTGGCCACTCGCCGTGGGACTTCCACCACCTGCTAAAAAAATGCAAATCTATCAGTTTGTTTCAAGATTAGACGTCCCCAAAAGCCTACGCCAAACATCATTTGTTCCTCATGAAGCATGCAGTTTCGGAACATCCCCAATTTGGTGATATTTAAGAGACTTTCAAACATCATTTGTTCCTCATGAAACATGCAGTTTTCGAACACCCCTAATTTTGTGATATTTAAGAGACTTTCAAACACCATTTGTTCCTGATGAAACATGCAGTTTTGGAACATCCCCAATTTGGTGATATTTAAGAGACTTTCAAACATCATTTGTTCCTCATGAAACATGCAGCTTTGGAACATCCCTAATTTGGTGATATTTAAGAGACGTTCAAACATCATCTGTGCCTCATGAAACATGCAGTTTTGGAACATCCCTAATTGGGAGATATTTAAGAGGCTTTAGACAATCACTTTCAACATTAAACTTGGCAAGTGTGGAATTTCCCATCTACAGGGACAAGCCTCACATTTCGAGATTCCTGAGAGAAAACTGTAGATGTGGAAACGTCCCATGCGGCCCAATCTGAGGATGAGAGGTACAGGGCCCACAGCCGCTTAGAACAAATTCCTGAGAGGGGGCACCAACAGATGGTACCATGTGAGGATGTATTGATATAGTTATATAATGTTATATATATATATAGCTGCACGTGAAATTGTTAGCTTGTCGTCTGTCAGATGGTATTGATGGTGAACCTGTATACAATATATAGTTGATTAGTTGGTTGTTGTTGTATGAGGGTATCATCAAACAACAACTAGCAAACATGGGTAGGTACACAGATGGGGTATGCAGGCAAACGAACTTGAAGGGGTAGGTTAATGGGTTTTGCTTTCAGCGATACGTAGGGAAAGCATAACAGATGCAATTCTGTTGGATGGGTGGGTCTAAGACCAGTCACACAACATAGGGCACATTCAATTTCACAAAGCCTCTTCCAGACCCATGTGCTGGATGTTGAAACATGCTGAGTCGCTGGTAATTAGTTTGAATTGTGTGTGTGTGTGTTTTTGTGCTGCATCATCGCAAAATGTGATCATGATCCTAATTTTCATGTGTGTTTTTCGGATTGGTTGCTAACCAAACACAGTATTGCCGTTGAATATTCCATTCTTGTTTGCTTATGTCGGAATTGGTGACTGATAAAGCCTGCACATATATATATATATATATATTATATTATATATTATATTTTATATATATTATATATGTATTGCTGTTTGAGCCAACATTTTGGACGGTTTCAAGGGATTGGTTGAACACATATTGTACTGGAAACTATGGTCTTTGCCATTTCACAAATGAGGTCATGGTTGAGTGGCCCTTTTTAAACCACTTCTGGGATGTAAGAGATTTGCAGAAATTCGCATTTTTGATGGTTCAACTCCATGTGTTTTTGTTTCCCTCTTAGCTGGTGGAACCCCAATTTACAGCGGTCAAACCCACATGTTTACTGATTAAACACCAACTTTCATTGGCCAAGCGTGTTAGCTCCCAACGTTTTCCGGTACATAGTTGAAGCTCTCCCAATCTCTCCCATTAACCATTATATTGACTATATTGGTATAATGGCTAATATAGTAATTGGTATATTAACAATGGCTAATTAATATATTACCAATGATATATTAACTATATTGGTATTAACCATTGGTAATCTCTCCCACATTTGCAGCTCAGATCTTCGCGGCGGTGAAGCACGACCAGGGCGTGCGCGAGATCGCCGGGCACATCCTCTCCGCGTGGGTGGCTTGCCGTGATGGCCTGGGGCTGTGTTGATGCGGAGATCACGGGGATACATCGGGAAGATATGTATATGTTCTGTATATGTTTTGTATATTATATATATACACATATAGAGATATGTGATTTTATTTTTTTTATGTTATATTAAACTAGAATTTATATTTTATTATTGATTATACTATATGTTACTATGCTATTGTTATCATATTATATCATATTAAATTATTTTAGATTATATATTATATTTTTTGTTAAATAATATATATATATAATATACCCTTGGGTAAACCTAACCTAGCTATGGACAATCCCAAGTTACAGATGATTGTCCTATATTAACATGTGTGATTTTCCATAGTTACGTTAGTTAGTTTGCCAGAGGATAATGACTATATAATGGTCCATGACTTCTTGATATGCGCTGTGGTTTGGTTACGTGGGCTATCTTCCCACACTATGAACATCGTTATCAATCATTTTTTGAGGGATTCACAGTGATGTATATACCCTCTGGTAAACTAACATAACTATGGAAAATCACAATTTTTAATGGGTAAATCTATATACAAAAAATGGTGATTTTCCATAGTTATGTTAGTTTACCAGAGGGTACAGGTTACGGTACGTTTGGATTCGGCTTTGACCATGCCCCATATACAGTGTTTTGGTCATGGCTCAAATTATGTTACCATCACTTTTTCAGTTGATATGTCTTGCTGGATATCGCTGCTGTATCCAACAAAGAGAAGAGCTCAACAATTTGTTTCACCAATAGGCCCCTTACGTTGGCCGTCAAGAAGGTTCAAGGCGGGCCCTTTTGCGCCTATGTAAATTTCCATTGGTTCTTGTCTGTCCAGACTTTATTTACAGGCAGAGCTCACCACGAATTTTGGTTGGTCTCATTTCATCATCCTCAAAAGGCCATTTGAGGTTTTGAGACCTTTGTAGGGTGCACTGACTGGACTGCAGGTGAGATTTAAGGAAACAAATGAATTAAGACATATCACATATATATATATACATGATTGTAAATATATATATATATGATTGTATATATATATAATTGTTTGTAATATATATATATAGATATGTAGGGTGTAATATCCGTTCTGCCCGCAACGTGTCCACAAAAAGTCCCACCTTTTGCCCCGCCGTGTTTCCCGCAGCCGTGCGCTTTTGCGGCTTTCCCAGCCTTTT
>Ga0126342_10009955_pt1 | contig 17013 bp, 9 predicted proteins | sample Cyp1metagenome_FD_92528 | JGI IMG/M metagenome (GOLD analysis project Ga0126342, IMG submission 92528) | Coral microbial communities from Lord Howe Island, Old Settlement Bay, Australia - Cyphastrea 1 metagenome | ecosystem: Host-associated > Invertebrates > Cnidaria > Coral ... | reverse complement strand
TGCTACTACTACTACTACCACTACTACTACTACTACCACCACTACTACTACTACTGCTACTACTACTACTACCACTACTACTACTACTACCACCACTACTACTACTACTGCTACTACTACTACTACCACTACTACTACTACTACCACCACTACTACTACTACTACTACTACTACGGTAGGGTAATCCCCATTGAATCCCATGTAATCCATATAGATTCCCATTAAATTATATAATTCCATCCATCTATTAAATCAACATGAAAATCGAGATTTCTCATTGGATTCCCATATAATTATATCCCATTAAATCCCTATTAAATCCCATTAAGTTCCCATGAAATCATCACATGCAGCTAAAGATCTCAAGCCACTTGGTGAAGTCCTTCAGGTTCAAGTCGATGATGCCCTGCAGATATTTTTCGGCAGTCGAACCACAGACCCGGCCTGGTAAACTAACGTAGCTATTGAAAATGGCCATTTATGGTGGATTTACCCATTAAAAATGGTGATTTTCCATAGTTATGTTAGTTTACCAGAGGGTACCCTCTGGTAAACTAAAATAGCTATTGAAAATTGCCATAGAAATAGTGGATTTACCCATTAATAGCATGGCGATTTTCCATAGTTTTTTGCATGTTTACCAGAGGGTAAACTATATCACAATATATCCATTTAAAACAATATGAAACACATGTATGCATCAATCTTTTTGGTGTACATCCGATAGTTGGTACATTAATATGAACTACATGATGTGAAATATAGATAAATATAAGATAGAAGACTATATAATATATGATTGATAATATTGATATGTATAACTACACATAAATGTGCGTTTGTACATCTCCCCATGACATCCCACGGGTCGCGCGATTTGCACCTCTCTGAGGACGTCGATCTTCTCTTCCACGCGGTACTGAAGGAACTTGGTATACGCCGCTGAGGCCTGCGACTGGGATCCCATGGGAGGTCCACTGGAAAATGCGAAGGGAAGGATCGATCATAGCAACCTTCATTTACAGATCGAGAAAAAAGGAATTCTAGATAAATCCATTAGATAAAACCATATGAATCCTAGAATTCAGGTGATAAGCGTTTTCTGCATCTTCGTTTTGGGTTACCCTTTGTTTTCATCAGTTGGTGCTGAGTTTCAGTCACCAGTTCTCATCATGTTACTGTTTGATCATGGCCCCAACTCAGCCTGCATTTGTTCACGTGTTTATCATGGGTCAACTGCCATCATCCGTTGTGTTCTTTGGATCTCCTGCTTAAGGCTGGCAAAATTCCGATGTTTGAGGCTAACATCTTCTCAAACTCCCCGTCGCTGGTTGAATTCAACAGGTGTACTGCTTAAAAGTGGCCGAATCCTGTGAAACAACAAGGTTTTGAAGCTTCAAATTTAGATGGTTTTTCCAGCCAATGATTTCCATATAATTAGCCAATTGGCTGAAAAACCCATCCAACAATTGGCCATCTTTCATCTTGGATGGGTTTTCCATGGTTTTCCAGCCAATGATTAGCTGGTGCCTTGGCCACATCGCCACTGAAGAAACGCAGGTAACGACACACGCGGATGTCTCCCACCACGTCACGTGGTTTTTCGGGCAAAGCATCTATGTGTTCCTTGGTGACGGAAACGATCGTTGGAGTTATTCGGTAAATAGAGGTAGTTATGACATTGTGAGCTGTGACCTATTTTTCTATGTGTATGTATATATATAGAGAGAGAGAGAGAGAAAAAAAACATGTATGTATGTATGTATATATATATGGCGTGGGTATACAAATACATATCTATATATGTATAGTAGGTGGGTGAGTTAGCTTGCTACATAGTTACATAGTTACATAGTTACATAGTTACATAGTTACATAGTTACATAGGTATAGTTCACTATACAGTTGGGAACCATAGCACACTGCAAACATGTTATATGGACATGGATATATGTATACACTGGATAGCAGCGACATAGTTCATAACCATACTTAAACCCCACCAAACCCGCCAACCCATTAAATTAAACCCGGATTGTGAAACCCGTATGATTTGGCTTGTAGAAAGCTATCCCTGGGAAATCCCCCATTTAGTTTTTTTTGATTTTGCCATAAAATCATTAAAACCTCCATTTACTTCGGGGATTTCCCAGCTAGCCAGCCACGTTTCTGAAAATTGAGGCGCCCCTTAGCTTGGATGATTGTTGCGGTCCCCCATCGCTTTCTGGTGACACCCCCTCTATATTTTGTCATCGCTCAACTGTCCAGTGACTGCGCAGTTCTTCCGGATTTCCTCACACTTGGCGAGCTCAGCGGCGGAGGGCCATGACAAATCCTCAGCGGGGTAGCGATGGTGGGTTCCCTCCGATTTTTGGCATGTTTCTTGATGTAGGGATTGGTCGGAACCATAGGGAAACAGCCAGATTTTTTTAAACATGTTGTTCCATGTTCTAAATGTAAATATATGTAAATATACAATGTATGTATACATATATAACTATATTATATATTATATATAATTACTGTATATGACTAATATATTATCTAGTGTGGGAATGTCCCGGGGACTTCACGGCGATGAGGATGATAATGATGATACTTGTCCTACTCATACATCATCAGAAAATAGTACATTGATGTAAATTGTAATTTATATAATATGATGTAACTAACCAACAAACTGGGAAAACAAGGATAATTCGCTGGCATTTTTTTTTGCCATGTTGATACCAATGCACGCACACAAAACACATAGGAATTAGGAATACTGCTCAACCAACATAAAATGGTTGATATCTTCACCACCCAACAAAAAAAGGAATGGTATTCACTGGCAGGCAACATTGTCTGTCTCAAATGCTAACCAGTCAACTGAAATACCGCTAGCACAGCGTCAGATTAAAATCTCCCCAAATGCTACTGCCATCTGTGGCAGACTTACCTACAATTGGATACAGTTGGAATCAATGGGGATATTATGATATTGGGGGTATTACGGTATAAATATGTGATATTTGGGGCATAAAATGGCATAAATATGACATATATGATAAATAGATATAAATAGATCATAAATAGACCCTGTGTCTCGCTGCGACTGCGATCAGGCATCCGCCCCATCAATCTTGTATACCATGGCTGATTTCGGACCCCGGCCACCCTGCGTTCCGTGTGGCAGGGATGCCGTGATGATTGAAACGGCTGCGCCATAGGAAATGGTGATGATCTGCTTCCGGGAAGAGACTGAGACTTCAATGCAATGGTTGGACACCCTGAATTGCGGACTTTGCATGTTTTTAAAGCAGGAAACTCTAGACTCTAGAATAATGCAAGCAAGTGCAGGGTATCATCAGGTTTACCACCCCAAGCGCCACCAATTCCAATATTGTGTTTTACAAGCCCAGCTGATAACTACCTGTCCAAAACAACACAGGCAGTGAACCTGACTCAAGAACCTAAATAACATGTTTTACGGCAACTCATATTAAGCGGCCATGCCGGGCTTCTCCCAAAGTGGAGGATTTACGTCCAATTATTTCATCGGCTCTTGACTGCACCCTCCACAAATTCGTGGGGAGTGATGACCAGTGGAACCATTTTTGCAGGACGAAGCCCTGTGACACATCGGTCATCTGTGGCTCTGACCGATGGCATCGATCAACAGGGGTCTCCGCCAGTCCTTAGCTGGGCAGTGATCAAGAAATCCAGGCAGTTTCACAAAAAACATCGCAAAAGAATTGGTTTAGGGGATCTATGCCTATCTATTCATTTTTTCAGTGGATGTTTTTCAGGATGGGATTGGATGTGTGTGGAAAAACCTGGGCAACTCTCTGGGGTGACTTGCTATGAAGGAAATGTGCTACTTCGTTGGGGTCGTCTTTCAAATTTAGGGCCTCTGGCAATCTGGAACCAAAAATCTAGCATGTTCACTTGATGTTCATCCTAATATTTTATAAGTTTTTTAATTTATGTTTTGTTTTCAATGGTCAGTTTCAATGGATTTGCATGGGTTCTCCAGATTTTCTTTGTCCCGTGGATTTTCCGCACTTTTCACTGTTCCAGGGTTCTTTCCAATCACCCATAGCCAAGGTCCCCTGCCCCGTCGCAGTACATGCCCACCTCAAGGGGCATCCGACATGTAAAGGCTTACATGGCTTACATCATGAAAAGAGAAAATTCCAATTCAATCACATAACATCACGTAAAACACCAGTCGTCTCAAGCACATGGGGAGTTGCCCACATGGACACAAAATTCAGCAAAGGTGCCATCTGGGTCATCTTGTGCAAGCGGTCCACTGCCCAATCGCCCAACAAACCCAACCTCGGGGCGAAACCGGGGATGTTGCATTTCTCGGGGGCTGTAAGAAGGTTGACGGCATAATGAATATCATGAAACGCATTGTGAATATAGATTCTGGATAAAACATACATAAAAAGAAAGCTGTGAACATGCATGAACGATGAACATTTAGAATGCAACCACATTATTGTAAACCCCAAATAGATAGAAAAACTGGAAACCTGAAAGTTATGGTAAAAACATCATCTATACCATACTGGAAATGCGTTTCTTCCCCATGGGGCCGCAAGAGAGACAGCTGGAACTTCGAGGATTTGGAGTGCTGCGCCCTCGATGGCTTGGTTTACAAACTTGGTTAACTATGGGGACTATGGGGGGGTATAATACTATTCATATAGGGTTGATAAACCAACAAACTTTTCACTGGGGGCACCTTGTTGATCAAGAACTGGTTCTAGGCAGCCTGCCATCTTAGATGCCTGGAGTTTCAAGCCCCTTTTTAGAAATCTTCGGGGATATCATGGTCCCATTTCTATGGTGGTGCTGGAAACCTCAGCCACAGCACTCCAGGCAGTTGGGTCCCGACGATTTCAGGATCACTGTGACGCCCTGCGACTGAGAGTCCCCATGGTTGACTAACGTTGATCTGACAGGGGTTAACAAAAAACAAACTATAACTAGGGCACTAGGGGGCACCACCATAAGTTGGATGTGTAAAGAATGTGTATCACACACACACATTAATCATTATAATATATATATATATATTATATTACATACATGTTTTTTTTTGATTTGGCACTGGTGCCATGACAATGACACCAATGCCTTACAAGAACGTGAGTTGATCACTGCAAGTCACTTGGAGTTGAAGACAACTCTGGGGGCATAGCCCCATCTTCAAACAAACTCAACTTTCCATGTTTTCTACTCATTTCCATCTTAAAATCGAATCAGATTCTACTCATTTCCATCTTTTTGGAGGCTCATCTTAAACCATTAACATCCATTAACTATAATTAATGTTGGTAAAACAATATTAAACACCACCCCCAAATTCACCATAGATAGGTGGTATGTTTACCATTCCCAGTCATGGGTGGTTTATGGTATTGTTTTACCCACATTACTCCATTAAGCCTCCAAGAATCATGGCAGAACATCCACCTCAAAGCCGAGCGCCTCAAGCTTGCGGCCCCCAGTGAGGTGAACAGTGTGGTGAGTGAGCCTGCGGTGGACTTCGCCCCATTGCTTGGAAGAAAAGTGGGAAAACGGAGGTTTTTCACCATGAAAAAAAACGATGGATATTGTTTGGATGCCCTAGTTTTGGGGGGATGTGCACGAATGAACCCAAGAATGGGCAGAACGGTTAAAACTCTTGAAAAAAAACGAGGTGAATAGCATTGTTTAAAATACTAGAGGAGGAAAACAACGTCTCCAGTTTCCAGAATGGGAGGGTCCTGTAGCCACCATCGTGCATACAAATTTAGAAATGATGCAGAAAACTTAGAAAGTAGATCGTAGACCAGCATCAAAAGAGTGGTTGTAACATGTCTACTATCTATTCAGGGACCGGAATTGTCAGAATGACCTTGACAGATCATGCTGGATCATTTTCCATGACGCATTGGCAGCAGCTTTCTAGCCCGCAAGGATGGAACCCTAATCATCCCAAAGCACTTGAAATCACCAGGCAATCCGCTAAGGCTGATGTGACCCGGCCGGCCTTTTCACGGTGTCCTGGATGTACTCCAACCTCTGCTTCGAGCAAAACCACATCCCTGAAAGAAAGTATATATCCTCTAGTAAATTGATAGTTTGCTATGGACATTTTCCATCTTTGAATATTTCAAATAGGTAAGGAATGGTAACAATCTATATGTTAGATGACCAAAAGGTAGCAACTTGATGTAATTTAGGATCCTCATCCAGATATCCAAGAAAATATGTTCCGTTCATGTTTGAGCTACCAAACAGCAAAGAGTTTGAACTCACTGTAATCATTACGACACCTACTGGTCTTTCATTTCAGGCTATTACGTAGCAATAGCCTCCATGCCCCAAAACCAGATTTGGGCCACCCACAAGCCGAAAGATTCCTCACCAGGGCTTTTGACCCAACTGGGTTTCCTGGCTTACCATACATCACCATGAGAAAGGTGACGTCACCAATCCCAAAACGACTGTTCTGAACAATGCTCACCTGGACCCACTGGTGGAACTGACTGGGGAATATTATGAAATGGTATTATCTGGATACTCGATATTGATGGGTATTGGATATTGGAATCATAGTAGTCATATTACCCAAACAAAAACATGCACACAGAGAGAGAGAGATATATATATATATAAATTGGAATCATCATCTCAAGGTGCCCCTTAATATATGATTACTGATGTCTGTTCTGGGCCGCCCTTTATAACCAAAATCTACCCTCTGGTAAACTATCATAATAACTGCGGAAAATCACATTTTTTAATGGTAAATCATCTATAAATGTTTCATGTTCCAGAGCTATGTTAATTTAGTAGAACCATCCAATACAAGTATGTTTAAATATGTTTAAGCTTTTATATGGACTGATTTACTGCGCCATCCTTTGGCCATGCGGAAACTGCGCATGGATCTCGGCTTCGGAGCTTGGCCATGGATTAGTGATTAATTCGTCAAGTAAATATCAGGCCCCTTGGGTAAGGTTTGGTACCGTTCTTTCTGTACATGCAAATAGGGGCATTAGATTCATGTGTACAGTACATATTCCAAATTGCTGTATGTTTGTTGCGTGTGCTGTTTCTACAGGCAATCCAAGAGTATGGTGTCATTCTTTGTTTGTTTACTGTGCAAGTTGTGAAGTAACTCCCACACTCAGCCATGGTTTCGAGGAGGGTACTTAATATCAGGGGCATCCCAGTTTCGATGACGATTCCCCTTGCCCAACTTGGAGGAAATATCCGCATGATATGACCATTTGATCTGTACATCCACCATTTTAGATGCTACATCCCCCATTTTTTCATGGCCAGAAACCATGGTAAACTCCTCAGTTTCCCCATGGTAAACTCCATTCGATCGGCGCAAACCCCACCTTGGAGCGATCCGAGCTGGCGTGCACGGACCTGCGCAGCAATGGCTCTTGATCTACGATTGATATTTTTTTAAATGGGGCTGATGTTGCCATATAGACTTATGATTTTTTTTTTTAGAACATGTGAATTTACAGATCTTATATATATATATGATTATATATGCATATATTATATGCATATATATATATATATATCGTCATAGGTGATATTTTCCTGAACTTATAGAATGTCAACTGCTGTTGATTTAGAATGGGCTGATGCAAGAATTCCCGAGCTGGGGAGCCGTGCCAATATTCCCAAGGATCACCAAAATCAGCAAGCTCGTACATTGGCCTCAGCACCAATGTGGAAATCTCAAGGGAAAAATCAAATATCCATGGCCAATATATATATATATATAGCATAGCCATATAATGCCATATAGCCATGCTGGCTCTTTGATTGTAGTTGAACTCGTTGAATGTTGTGAGCTACTTTCTCGAAGCCACTGGCTATATCAAATCATATTACATCCAATGAATCATCCCCATGAAATAACGACATATTGCTGGTTACCCTGTGGCAATTTGACAGTTTGCTATGGAAAATGGCCCATAGCGCAGATGATTTTCATTGATTTTCCCAGCGAAAAATACCTCCATTTGTCGGGGATTTCTCAGCTAGCCATGCTTGATGACAAACCCAGGTACTTCTAGGATCATCCCACGGCTCGTTTTTGTGGCTACAAACCCTGGTGATCACACGTCCCTATTTCGTGGCTTATCCATGGTTATCCCATTTATAAATGGCTTATAACTTAAAACCTCAGCTATTCATAAACCAGTTGGACCATGGCATCCTACCCCGCGCCAGCTGGCACTGCACCTTTTCGTCGCACTGCCTACGTCCTCCCGTGGCTCGCCACCATCTCCTGTGACGTGATGCGGGGTCTCACTGAGGTGGCATCCTCTTGAAGATAGATACCCGATACCCTATGGATTCCCTATGGTAATTTAACATAGACCCTGAAAATAACATTTTTTTGTGGAAACTAATCTTCCAATCCCTATCTGGCAGGGTCGAACTGTTAATCTACTGGAGGGATACTGGAGGGTAGAATTACTGCAAATAAATGTGGACCCTATAAGAACTCTCAAAAAACTTAGACACACCGCAGATTTTCAACAAAAAAGAACTGGATCCATTCAAAGAACGAACAATCACCACTTTGGCCATAGAACCATCTAAAATCCATATTTTTAAGACCATAGAAACCATATAGAAACCGTAAAAACCACAGAATCCGGGGCGCCTGCCACCTGGGTTTCCGCTTCTCCAGCTCGGGTCGTGGCAGCTGCGAAGGATCCGCCAGCAAGCGCGCCAGGTGACGCGATACCTGGACATGGAAAAATTGATTGAAATGGTGGCAATCACCATGAAAAATGGTGATTTAATGGGATATTAAATGGGATCATATCAACTACGAAGTGATTGATAATCAACAACAGGAATATGTTTATGAAATGATGATTGAATGGGATATTCAATAGGATATTAATGGGATAATATCAAATAATTACTGAGGATGGTTGTGAAATCCTGCGCCAGTTGGTAACCACCAGGTAACTATGATACATTGTAAATAATGGAATTATAATGAAATAAACCATCTACTAACTGGTGCAGGAAGTCTTCCATCTACAGTATCATAGGTTAATTGCAAAGTAATTCCCATATGTATCCAATAATCAAATGTTATCTATATTTAGCCATAATATGTGATTATTGGGTATTGGATTATATGCATATATATATGTATATACACACACGATTAGAGTTGGATATTGTAGGCCAACTGGATAATTGGATGATATATATATATATATATGTGTGTGTGTCGCGTGTGTATGTGTATATATATATATAGTTATATGTATACTTATATATATATATAGTGTTCTATATATATATAGTGGTATTTACATATAGCTATATATATAGTTGTATGCATATACCTATAGTTATATAATATAGATATGTAGTTATATATACATATAGTCATACATAGTTAATATATATATATATATTATTAATATTTATATAGTTATATATATATATATATATAGATAGTTATATATGTATGTACACATGCGCAAACCCTTTTTCCCAAGTGGGTCAAAGGGGGATTATTCACATTTAATTGAAAACATCACATGCAAACACAATGAACATCTAATATCAGTTTTCATTCATTAGACCCATTGGATTTTTGATTAAAAAGGGGATCATTGGAAACATTAGCTCACTGGGAACCAACTATGACGAAATGGTGATAACGTGGGAATATTTATATAGTGGTTTCATTTGGATATTGTGACTGCATTTGTCTTTAAAAAATAAATCTGTATATTATATATATATATATTATATACGTTTATACATATTATATTAATCAAGTAATCATCATCCAGGATACCGCTAAACAGGGGTCAACAAACATGCCTGAACATTTGTTCAACTCATGTCATTTTGCAAGAGGTGAAAAACACAAATATATTTGCATGTGCATAAATAAATATATATATATACACGTGCATATTTGAACAACATTTATTTAGATATGCAACACACACATACATATACATATATATATAATATATCATATAAACATGTAGTCATTTCATATATATCATTGTTATTCATTCAGTATTTCCATCACCGTAGCTACAACGTTCTATTTTTTATATAAAACACCTCCGCCTTGATCTCGCCTTGATCTCGGCCTCGCTGCAGAAATCTGCCGTGACCGCGGGCGTGGCTTCCGTGGAATCCACCTGAAAGATAGGAAAAACTGTATCAACTTTGGCTTGACCAACGAAAATAAAGTAAAGATCTATTTTAATAAATAAATATAGTCTATATATATATATTGGATTCATAATCAATTGATGATAAACAAGTCAAGCTATTTCGTTGATTGTTCTAATGGATGGTTACAAATTGGGTATCATGGGGTTGTAAACCAACTGATACCTGGGGCCTGCCAGGGCTATGCTTCAAGAGACTGCCCAAAAATCAAGGATTGGGTGGCGGTAGAAGAGTGACCTCTGGAACTTCATCAATGCGGATGAAAGTGACATCATGCGCGTAGAAAAACAAAAACAAAAACAACTAAGGATACTCATCAGCGACGCCAATGCTGGTTTGTGGTGACAAGTCATCCTTCGAACTGTTGATGGAACTCCAGCAACATCTCTGGTGATATGTCATTTACAAATCGGATCCGAATAGATCATGTTCTACAGTGTATATATATAACCGTCACATGTTTGGTAAATGTGTACAAATCACATACAGTAATGTATCAAACTATAACATGTCCTTTCGCTCTGGTGATCTGAACCATCGTGTTGCGTATATTACAGATTGGCACATGGTTCAGAGACCTTGCTATACATGGCAACGAACTGCAAGCAAAAGGAATCAAGAAGGCAAAACACCATAGTGGCTAGCTGCTACAGTAACCCCTTACTGAGCGGGCTGCTTATCACAGTGAATCACTGCTTCGACATGCTTTGACTTTCTTTGGCACCATGCCGTGCACTGGCAGGCATTGCTGGTGGTGCAAAAGGGTTAAAATGCATCGAGAAGTCGAGGCCTCTTCTCTCATGACATCAATGTGAGGGTGAAGCAACACTGCTTAAATGCTTAAATTTGTCGTGTGTTGATGCCGCACACACTGTATTAACATGTATAACTATATATATATATATATGTGTGTGTGTTATATGAGAGTTTGCAAACACAAATGCACTTACAAATCCGGAGACTACAACACAATCTAATTAACATGACGAAAGATGTACTTATGAAGTTCTTCTTGAAGTTTATTTCCCGTGCATGAATGTCAGCCTCGGGCGTCAGGCTAGCAATCAGCTTCTGGCGACCTACAGGGCTTCGGGTCGGGCCCAACATTGTCATTGGGTTGGATTAAGGGGAGGGAACAATTTTCACTCAAGCCAGTTTCTGGGACATATGGCCCTGACAAACTGTGCGGAAGCCTGTGTAATCCTGAAAAAATTGGGTTTAGGTTCCAGCAGATTTCAACATCCATCTACTGCAGCCAGTTGAACAGCTCAAGTTCTGGTAAGAGTATGCCGCGGTACCTTCGATATCCCGGTTCACTAGCAAAATGCATGGACTATAGCCCTCTCCAGTGGCTACAAATCCAAACAACGTAAAACTGGCCTTGACGTCTAAAACCATCAAGAGATACCAAGAGCATGTACTTTCGCATAGTTTGGCGTTCCACTTGGGTTTGAAGAGGTGAAGATTTTCGTACAACTTGGTGACCAGCCTCGAGTAGGAAGGCTGGCCGCGAAGTGACGAAAGCACTGCGCAGCAGCTTCGGTGGGGTCCATCTTGTCCTGCACACGGCTGGGGCCATCCTGCCCAACAAGGTAAGTGCCCTCTTTTAATCTAATATCAAGAGGTAAATCATACTCAGTACTAATTTAATGATGGGCCATTTCCCATGGTGATGTTACATGACCAAAACACGATGAACATTCAACCCCAGGAGAGGAAAAAGAAAAAACATGAAAAAACGACTATTGGGGCTGTAATCCCCAACATAATGACAGATTTCCATAGATTTCCATTATACAATATTGTATAGTAAGCCTCTATTAATAAACTGGCGTGGAATCCTGAGTCAATACCAATCACGCTGATGGCAAGTCGTGCAGAATCGGCCTGCTAGGCCGAAGCAATTTGTGACCGCCAGCCTTCTGTACCTGCGCTCGAAACGGCCGAGGCACAGGGTGGGAAAGGGTAAGGATCAACAACCTAGAACGAAATAGACTGTGCTGCAACATATAGAACTTTCCTACAATATGGGTACCCACAATCATCCATTTTAAGAGGATGTTCCATTATTGATGTAAAAAAGAAACACATCCAGTCGCACGCAACAAAGGAGCCTGGATGTTGCGGGCCCTATTGCAACTAACAATGCCGTACTGGATGAACAGGTTTCCAACTAAAACTACTGCACCCAAAACCTAATCCTCATAATCCTCTTTCCATTGCATTGGGAGGGGACGTAATAATATTTTCGGAGATTTGGTAACATCTACCACTGCATTGCGAGAAGGAACCAAACTTCATCTTTCGATGGCGCGCACAGGATCAAAAACTGCTCATGAAACATCAATCTTAAGCCACATATATCCAATATGTTTGCAAACATGGTCATTGATGTCATTGGGATCTGCTGCAGCCAAACATGTTTCTATGATTTCTATGTTTCAAAACTGGAGACCTTGCAAGGAGGGTAATTGCCAGAACATTGTGGACCCAATGAGATTCACCTGCACACCCTTGAACAGAACATCACGGTCTCCCAAAAATGGCGTTAAAAGCTGATGTTCCTTCTGTAAAATGGAAAGTTGTTGTGGCTCATCGTTTAGATTTCTCCGTGAAGTTCCCAGCACCAGTGCTAAAGTCGTCTAAACTTAAACACAAAATGGTGCCCCAAATCCTTAGCTACATTGGTGAACATAACTACTGTAGCTTAACTATATGGTGTATGCAAGATATATCATGTTATATCGAACTATTATTAGGTATATAATGTTTTTTGTTTAATAAATAACTAACTTACAACAAATAAATCTATTGCTTACTATAGCTTTGAATTGTAATTGTGCACCAACGAACAGCAGTACACATATGTATAGATAGCACTTTAACATTATATAATATATCACATCTATTTTTCAACAAAATAAATAGATCATGGACGATAATGGGCTTTTTAGAGCATTCTACAACAACAAACGGTTTCTGTTTAAAGCCACCCTGCATCCATTTCACCCAAAAAAACAAAAGCTTGGCCGTCCAAGATACCGAAAGTGGCACGAGACATGCAGCCATATAACTGTTCTAGCTGATCCTGGTTCAACTCCTAGAGTCACATCGAACTCGATGGGTGCTGAGAAAAGTCTTTCTGAACGACCTTGGATAAAGACCGATGGGATTTTAACAAAGGGCAACAAGAATGGAAAGTTCACCATAGGGAATTTTTGTGGGGGTATAAAGATATATAAATATAAAGGGTTGGGTGGCAGCTGGTCGGTTAACTGTTGGCTAAAAATAAACCAACAAATAGAACTGGTGAGCACCACCCTGAAGTGGTTGCATTCAAATGGATTGGACTTGGGCTTGGATGAAGTTTGATAGAGTTTTGAGTTTGATGATTGATGATTAGTTTTGATCATTGGATTGGATGATTTGGATGATTGCTATGATCAGCGATTGGCAACTGTGACACGATCAGCTCCTTGACGGCTGTCGGATCAGTTTGCCCTCCATAGCGCTTTCGAATGAACACCTCAGGGCTTTTGCAGATCTCCACAGGCTGAGTCCAGGAGACCTGGCTTGACAAAGTTCTGTCCAAACATATCCAAATATATCAAACAATTCTCCGGTTTGCCCTCAAATCGATCCAACTCTCCTGTGTTGTCATCACTTTCCATGTCCAAAAAATGGGGTATACAGAAATTCCATGAAATTCCACGCCACTCTCATATAATTTAGCTACCCCCAGCCATCTGGCGCCCATCGATCGCTGCCACGTAGCGTTGCCATCGTTGCGACCCTTCGAGGAACTGCCCAGGGCTTCGTAGGTCGTCAGCCGAATCTCGGGATCGCTGCAGCCCTGCAACCTGTAGGCCCGGCGCACAAAATGCCATCGAAGCCATCGTTCATGTCATCCATGTCATCAATCATCACCATAATATACATTATGTATATATATATACATACATATATCATCTAGTATATCTATGTCATAATCAATGGTCATCAACCATAATCTACCTCATCTACCACACATCTACCACACATCTACCATCATCTACCATCATCTACCATCATCTACCATCATCTACCATCATCTACCATCATCTACCATCATCTACCATGACTCATCAATCACAAATCAATCAGCAGCTAATGCATCAGGAGCTGCCACCTTAAAGTTTGGAGCTACTCTTAACCGTCATCTTGACGACCAAATTCCAGCAATCAATAGGTACCATCCGCAAATTTGACATAGACCCGACGCCATGAGTTGGGGGGTCTATATAAGACCACGGCAGCCCCTATATATCGTAGTGAGGATCTCAGGGTCCAACAACGTTGGAGCAAATTGCTGGAAACATGGAAGATTTTTCCCTTTGAATCAGTAGAAATCGATGGAGAAGGTGAACTGTTGACCTATTTTGGATGCCCCCTTTTGCTTATGAATTTCCATCATGGATAAACCCTACCGGTAGGTTTTGGCTACCTGTTTCAGGCCCCTTCCATGGTTTTTCACCAGGTGCTTGTAGAGATAGGACTTGGCGACATCGCAGCCCAGCAATGCCATGTGTCCCAAGCAATTCACGCAAACCCTGCCATGAAATGAGCGATGTGTTTGCCAATTTGGTTTGTGGTACTTGGTGTATGTTGATCCGTGATATGGCTAATTCGTATAGTACGTATTACACATATCGGGAAAAATGACATTGTTGATAGATGGTATCCTTGATATACCCTCTGGTAAACTCACATAACTATGGAACATCATGTTTAATGGATAAATCAACTATTTCTATGATTCTATGGCCATTTTCAATAGCCAGAGGAGATGGCAGGTGATCCTCCCCATCTCCATCCATCTCCGACCTTCGCAATTGACATTGCCCAGCTTGGGGATTCTGCGCGTCCATCCCTTCAAAAGTCCTCGGGCAGGTCAGCAACTTTACCGTGAAAAGTACAAGGCTTCATCAAGAAGTCATTTAGATATTAATTAGTGTCAATTGAACCTCGAATCCACGTGCCTGTAAAAATTGCACCAAGTTTTTCTCTCGGAAACTTGCTGACTGAAACTGTCAGCAAAGGCCTGTTGGGTACGGGTCAAAAGTAGAGTGGCCCCAACTGCAGCAACTTTCAACAACAAAAATACACCAAATATGTTCAAACATCCAAGAGCTGGACGAGTCTAACCGCTTGAACACCCTGTCTGAAATTGGGAGGATGCCCACTGACCCCTGCTAATCACGGGGCCAACCACATGTCAAATTTTGGATAATTTCATGGCAACCCATGGAAGACATACCCGCTTCAAAGCCAATGCCCTGGCGACCCAGGCACTTGATGGTCGCATGCGTCAACTCCGTGGAAGCTTCACCTGAAACCGATATCCCCATCTTGGACCCCAAGATCTGGACACTATGGAGATTGTCAGTTGAATTTCGAATGGCGAAACGTCTTTAATATTAGACGTAGCACTAGGCTGATATAAACCATCAATCCATATATATATATATATAAGTTTCCAAGAAGTCATGGGGGTAGCCACCATTTATCATTATAGGAGTTTCAATGAAATAAACCATCCAGCGATAAAGGGCTACCTCCATGACCACTATGGAAACCTTAACTGAGCTTCCAGCGCGGCATGGCGCCGTTCCTGGACGGCTCGGTTCCAAAAATTAGGGCCCTGGCTTAATGGCAGAACATGTTTTTTTTTATGGTAAAATCATGGATGGATCATAAATTACACGAAATAATGGCAGAATAAAATAATTGTGATCTTAACTTCTTAATTGTTGATTAATATCTAATCTAATCAACCATGATGGAGATTCAAATAACATATGATTTATATTATGTATCTAAGAATTTTGCTGAACAACGGGGCCCCAAAACATCCATGACCCAAACCCAAGTGTCAGCACAGAAATACCATGAGTTGGGGGCCCCATTCTCCAACGTTGCCAAGACTCTGAAACAGCAAGGACAACAGATGTAGGGCCTGGCCACGAAACCATCATCGTGGATGTCGAAGTGCCACCCCCTTAATTTGTTCACTTCCCCAATAGAGGCTTGATAAGCGCCATTCATAGGGGATGATGGGGGTTAATGACCCAGCCGCCTGCGTCCGCATGTCCAAGTTAGGGTCCTCGAGTCTGCGAAACAGCAACCGGAAGCTGGTGTTCCTTGCCTTGCAGCTTTCGGTGCATGATTTGGTGCAAGATGGCTAGTTCCGCCCATCCGGTCTTGTCAATCATTACTGAATCATTGCTGAAACCTCTCTCTCTCATACATATACATATAAATATATATATATATATATATATTGTATAACATTAAATAGCACACGTTCACTAGGAATCATGTAATTAGCAACAGCAATTATATATGTAATTATAACTCATATATGGCGGTGGAATGCTGAAGGGGCTGACGACGCTTCTGCCTGCTGCTTTTATCAAACCGTTTCAAGCACCCGTTACTGGTGCGACAGTGGAAACCTGCAAACATGCTTGGACAAAAAAAAGGTGGAAAGCTATATAATTATATATATATAAAAACACCAAATTTATCTAGCTCTAGCTCCAGCTGAACTAGAACAACTCACCAATCTGAAGTGTCTGGTCATTTAGGAACGATTTCCACAATTGTACTATCTGTGAAATGTGCACACTCAGGTGAAGACACGTTGATGCAATCCATTTAGCACCGACAGTTTTGCAAGTTAGAACTAGGACCACATCATTGATCTGTGAGTCATGTGACATCCTCACGATAGTG